>ERZ1673737.2010-NODE-2010-length-17859-cov-4.041395_pt1 | contig 17859 bp, 19 predicted proteins | sample MGYA00580211_ERZ1673737 | MGnify/ENA primary metagenome ERZ1673737 (study PRJEB41218, sample SAMN15661789) | gut metagenome | host: Homo sapiens | place: Canada: London | collected 2015-08-20/2019-03-30 | study: EMG produced TPA metagenomics assembly of... | reverse complement strand
AGGCAGACTTGCTTTGGCTTGCCATCTAAGTGCTGGGGAGTTATCCCAGAGAACAACTCCTGCCATTGGCCAGGGCTGAGGGGTGATCTATCCTGGTGAACTTGCTGGGGGAGGAGCTGTCTTGTCCAGAGCGTGAGGGACTGTTTGGTGGAATAGCTGATTCAACTTGTGATGATTGAAACTTCCCTCAGCTTTGATGTGGGCCGCAAGAGATTCCCGGTGCTGTTTAGCGCTATACCTATAGATCCCGCCTAGAAATTGTTAGCTTCTCAATCGCATATTCTAGATCGGTATAGGAGGCTTGCCTTTAGCATACTATTCCGGGATCTAAGAGTCGGTCTCATATTCTTCGTTACCAGCCGAGTCCACCTTAACGAAGTTATCTTAGTGATGCTGGTCATCCTCTATGTCACTTCCACCAGCCTCACCGGTGGGGGCCTCCTCTCCTAGACAGGTGGACATATCACCCAGCGAGTAATCGGCATCGTCATTTGGTCTACTTTCTATCACAGCATCATGTAGGGGGGATAGTGAGGCCGATAGGGGTGAGACAGCTTCATTGTTCAGGTCTGGATCTGTATAGGGGGGTTCAGCCCCTAGAGAGCCAAAATCACGCGTGTTGGTGGTAGTGTCAATGCACCGTCTTTCCGGAAGTTGCGGTACTCCTTGGGCACGGATGGCATCGAGACGACGGCGGTGAAGGTCTTGAGGATCTTGATCTGCATAATAGGCAAACCTCATATTAATCGCGCGGTCCAAACCATTAGAGATGTTCATTTCATGCTCATCGGAATTAGAGCGAGTCTCCAGCCCTTCCTCTTCCGAAGTCTCAGGACGGGGCTGAGCACCCGGTCGGTCCTCTGGGGGAACAACCAAGACTTCTTTAGATGCCCTCTCCGCTCGTCGGGCCCTATTTTGGCGTTGCCGATCCCGTATCCGCTCCTTAGCCTCGTCAACGCTAAAGCGCGGATGGGATCTTTACGGATATTTTAACTTAGATAGGCTCTTTTGAGTCAGAAGAGATGACAATCGAAAGGAAAGTATGTACAGAGTGGATTAATATGGGCATCTGGCCATTTCATTCTTTTATTCAGGGGGTGTGAAGGCGAGAGAAGTTAGAAAAGGATTAGACGGAATTTGGTACATCCACTTAGAGTCCTAGCTTATCATATTACATGTGGTTGACAGAGATCAACCAATCAAAGGAGGTGTGCCAATTTTGACAGGGATTCAACTATTTTGACAGGGATTCAAGTGCTTAATCCGTATTATTGGCCGATTTTAGCCTCCTTTTGTGGCTAGACTATCAGAATAAGAAATCGTCACGCTACGCTATCTCGATTAGGAAAGCGTCACGCTCTTGGCGAGAGACTCGAAATCATCAACTTTTCGACGACGAGCTGCGACAGCGACATCCATCCAGACGTCACAAGGCGTATCGTTTGGTATTCCTGATTGAGCAGATAATCACCTGATATCACCGTAGCTCGTCCAAATTATGTTTCTGGTCATAAACTTAAGTACCGTTTGGCACATGGAGTCATTGGTTGATATAGGCTTATGTAATAATAACTGCATAACGTAGTTAGCTTCTGGTTATTTGTCATGCCTCGCGACTTTGCTACTCTTGCAGCTCATTAAATTTAGCCTTTGGCTCTTCGCCCTCGGGGTCAGTGAACTCAACAGGCTTGTAGCTTAAAATTTTCGTGCCGAGCTAGAAAGGATGGTCAGACGGATTAATGTGATTCGATATCCCATTTCGTCGATTGTGCAATCTAGTCGTCATTGACCTAGTTGACTAATAGTTTGTCACCACACCCGGACATTATACATAGTGACAGATATACCAGCTTTGTTTCAAAAGCCGGTCTACGAGCATATAGCTCACCTGTCCTTGTATCTGGTACTCTCGCTTATGGAGAGGGTGTATCCGGTAGGTCCATCTTTTTCTTCATGGAAGATCGACTCACCCGGTCGGAATGAATGAATTGGGATCTACTTTCGAATAGGCCCCGGAGACGTGGTTCTGGGGCAACCATCAGATAGTCGCCTAGACTATATCGAGTCTTACGCGCCATTGGGTACACATCTTGCTTACACAGCTGTTAGACTTCGAATGATGTTTCTTAAAAAGGCGGTCATGGGGTGGACGGGACTGGGAACTACACCAAACGATGTGGAACACGAAGCATCACGTCGCAACTCTCGTATTGACGGGCTACTAAAATCTGAAAGGAAAGTTGCGAGGAAGACCACCAATGTTCTTTTACTTGGTACGTGCATGGGCCAGGTTAACTATCGGATGGTTTGCTGACCGAAGCCGATCGTTAGGGCCCGATGATACAGGCAAATCGACAATTATCGAGCAAATGAGGATTATATCCCTAGATGGCCACTCCGAGGACGAACGGCAGGACATTCTCTACCCTCGCCACCAAAGTAATGGAGCTGCCGAGATCTCCTTTACACTGACCGACATCAATTGGCGCGTGGTGGATCTAGGTGGCCAATGTCTGGAAAGAAAGAAGTGGATGCATTGCTTTGAAGACGTGGATTACCTCATGTTCGTGGTCGCACTGTCCAGTTATGATCAGTGCCTAGTTGAGGGTCATCGCTCTGTGCGTGTTAAGTCAAATGCCGTGCCCGATAACGATTTCTAATGCGAAAGCAGAACCAGATGCAGGAAGCAATGAGGCTCTTCGACTCCTTGGCCAACAGCGACTGTTTTAAAAACAAGCCCATTCTCCTTTTATTATTCACCTATCTCTGGACACTTTACAGATTTCAATGACTCCGACACCACCATGTGGGGTGCAGCGGGATATTTTGGCCACCGTTTCCAGCAGATCAATAGAACAAAGGGCCGTGAAATCTGCGTTCACTACACGAATACCTCTGACGCTACTTCGATAAAGTCGACGATGGCTTTAATGTATGAAATGGTTATGGCACAGAATCTTCGTTCCCATGGTTTACGCGACAGATTTTGAAGTGGCGCGGTCTGTATCAATATATTTCGCATGGAATTGACCATAACGGCATTTAATCATCTAAAAACGACAATTGTGTTATCTCGCTGATAGGCTGGCTTTTGGGGGTATATATATCATGAGCCGAGACTTCCTGCCGATTGGCGGTGACTGTTTGCCTTCAAACGAACACAATCCCCTTATATATAGGTGCTTGTTCCCTAGAAGACTTTCCAGATACGAAGTTTTTTAGCAACTCTACTAGAGCCTGTCTTTGGCACAAATATTTCCGGATGGAATGTCTCTCAGTTAGTGTCCCCTGTCGGTTTGTTGCCACTATGATTATGACTGACAATCGTCTCGTAGACCATGCGCATCCAAGCTTTTTTGGACTGCGATCTTTGCGACCAGGGATCCGATAAATGCAATGCCCTCGTTCATATTCAATCAGAGATTCAATCAATGGAACCCAATCTTCACGATGCTATCATCCTGGCCATTCCTCTGGGCAAAAACCAGTTTGATCTGGCAGTTAAAGATAAATCTAGCGTCAAGAGAATCGGGCTTCATTTTGCTGACATGAGTCATTTGCGTCTGCTGAGCTCTGATCCTCTTCTTGCAGCCGAACTCGGTCGTTCGTATCCGGAAACCGCTGTCAGTGCTTTGGAGCACATGATACGCCAATACAACGTCGTGGCGAGTCCAGTCTACGTGTCAAATGATTCACAACTCATCGACTGGTTCAAGTCTGCAGTGAATCGCATGAATGGACTCCTAGAACATTTCCGACGGCAGCGAATCTGGTCTGAATGGGAGTGATGTATCGAGGAAAGGCAGGTCGAGCAACTAATGTATTCTGTACATCTATTCACTGAAAGGGAATCTAAACGAAAACTTCACCTCGTCCAAGATATCCCTCCCATTGTCGTCTAATGCTCTTCCAGTAAACAGGTAATTCGAAGCGAGGCTGTACTTTTTCTTCCAGAGTACCATCGAGCGGTCTTCATTATGAATATCCGACTTGTACTCCATTGTGGCATCATTCTCGGAGAACTTGATTGTGTGGGGCGCTTCTGAAACGTCGATGTAGGGAAGGGTAGAACTGGGCTGTATTTCGTTGTACAGATCATCCCAATCAATCTCGAAAGAGCATGAGCCCACAGTGCACATGTATTTCGACCACTGGCTCTCGATTTTAGGATGTCGAGGTCTCAAGAATACGCCTGTGCCTTTCAACCACATCACTGGCATGCTCGTATCGGGATTCCTGTGCATGTACTTGCTCTCCACCGGCTGAATGAAGAAGTCAAGAGAGTCACCAGATGCTATGAGCTCGGCCAATGCTTCGTCGTGAAGCTCAGGGGGTGGAATAGCCACAATCCAAATCTCCGGCGGCGGGGCCACCAAACAATCGGCCTCCGTAATTCGACTGCTCCAATAAGTAGCCCGAAATTGGATTCTCTCCATCAAGTCAACAAGCCCCTCGCCAAGGATCAGCACTCGGAGCCTTTGCTGGATAAGTGGCTGAAAATAGATCATGAATGGGTCCTGCTCCCTGAGCGGGTTCAGGTATTTGGTGGCGTAAAGGAAATTGTCTGTTATCCGGAGCAGGTGCGCTGCCAGAGAGATTTCCGTAGCGGTGAGCCCGCTCAACAACATCTCCGCAAGCTCGTAGTACTGGCTGTCGGTCATGATCAACTCGAAGATGAAGGCGATGTCGCTCCGGTACCCTCTTGGTATTGGAAACTTATAGACCCATGCAGGTGGCTTCATATCTGCACAGATAGAAGGTTGCGCTGTAATGCGAAATGATATAGGGTAGGGCGGTTTCGAGCGAGGGAGGTAGCACACTTTGTCACTTTCGTGTTCAGGCCTGGTATACAGCGAGTTCCGGGGTAGAAACCAGCATTTCCGTGTGGGGGGAAGGGCTTTTATATTAATGTTTCCAAGACATATTCTATGCGGAAAGCTACTCTAAACAGCTGAAACTTGGTGGCAAGATACGAGCGACGAGGTTTCCGAACCCGATAATCAGGAAGCATCCGGAACACATATTTCGTAGGCATGTTGCAGGATCAGCGAGGCCTTCTGGAGCCATTGATTGCAGGTATATGTATTCCCATGCGTATCATTCCAATCTACTCAAATCGTTTGAATAAAGACTCAACTTCACCGTGTAGACGGGCGGGCTTGTGTCCTTGAAGAGCCATTTGTGATCCAGGTACCGGGCCTCTTACGTCCCCTCACGTGATCCCAACCGTCCGTGATCCCCGCCATGGTCCAGTGAGCGGGTAAGCCAATCTTAGTCCGTGGTCCAGCCAGCCCATGGTATTTGTCTCCGATCTCGAACCCATTTGCCTTAGATAACACCTTCGCAATGGAACAGATCGGAGATGATCTAACACTTGCGGGGGATGACCTCTATCCAAGGAGGATGGTGGGCCCTCTCCTACTCACGCGGGAGGCCGAGTCTATCCGACGGTCACTGGTCAAATGGGTCTCTGCATATCGGATCCGGGGGGAAGATTATACTCTCGATGAACATGGAAACCGAGTTTACGAGGTCTCCAAATTGCCGCCATTGGTCAACCCTCTTCTTGAGGTAATGGGGTTACAAGTTCGTCAGGCACGATCAACTCAACACAGAAATCATATTGATCAGAGTAGGGGCGCCAGTACAAGATGTTTCGAACGTCCATCAGCAAAATGGTCTCCACCTACCATGCATCCTTCCTGATTCCCATCAACGTTCTTTCCGGTGTTCCCGAAATCATCAATCTCCGGGATGGTGTCGAACCTCTTCTCCTGGGATACTACTACATACTCCACATGGATATCGTGATCAGCCCCGAGGCGGACTTCCTGGTCGTGGGGGAGAGGATGAGGGAGCAGGCATAGATGAATCTCACTCCAACGGAGCCTGCACCGAAGGTAGGCTGGTACCAACCGATTGCTCGGCTGGCTTACCAGCCAACTGCTTGAAGGAATATATGAACCGAGTGGACAGAGATAGGACTGGGGATTCCTGGAGCGGCCCATAGCCAAGAATGTCACATATGCGCCACAATCTAGCATGACCTGTCAGCGAGGATTCTCTGGTGCCGATGACTACGTACTCAATATTGTTGCCCGCTAAATACTGCACGATACAGGGAATACAGTATGGTGTCCAGCCGTCTTCCTGCAATGGAACTTTGGCTTTCTGCAGCCGCTGTACCAGCTGCTCATAACTTCGCGCGTCGTAGGCTGCGAACCGAGCGAACTGTGCCAGCGACCGCTTCTCTAAACCGGTCCCGGTTAGTGTTGATCACTTCCGGGGCTGCAGGACTTACCCAGCAAGAAGATCTCCCAGCTTTTGTGTCCCCAGCCATTGGCAAGAAGTGCCGCAATGCATCGATTGATCCACACCACACCACGACGATACCCCTCCAGGGTGCTATCGTCGTTGTTCCGGTCGATGTATCGCCTCATCATATTGTTTGTCGTATGTTTCGATACCCCAACTTGCATCAATACCGTGCAGTAGCTGACAAATATCAAGGTCTGGAAAGACACCACGGATGTCTTGAAGCTGAGGTCACCCGCACAGCGATCAATAAATTGTGCATATTGGTAGCCTCTGTGCACAAGGTCCTGGTTCTCCGATGGAAGCGCGCGAGAGATCGTCGCGGTATGTTGGACCGAGCGGAATGTAGCAGGATTAGTGTGGCCTAGCATCAGTCGCACTGCCAGTTGGTTCCTGACTGGGGTGTCGATTCCGGCCCTTTTCCTCGCCTCGTCCCAGGTTTCCTCGGTGGGAAGAGCGGAAATGAAGCTGTCAAGCTGTCTCTTCCATGGCGGTTCACCTCGCCCAAAGTGTCCGGAACGAGCATGAGAAAGCTCGGGGGTGTATTGCACAAATTGGATGCTGTTCGTGGAAGCAGTCTCCTGCGTAGCCTGCTCTCCCGAAGTATTGGAGGAGTCCATGAAACCAGCCCATTGAGCGCTGATCAGCTGGCACTCGAGAAAGGAGATGTAGGCTTGATCGTCGCCATGGAAATCAAACATTCGTTGAGACATAACATCGAAGGAAACATGGGGCATGGCTTGCGGGTCGATTCTCGTTTTAAACCCAGAAAGGAATCTACTCGCGTAGATTCCCAATGAGGAAATAGCCACCATGGATTGCAACTGTGTGTGGAAAATGTGATCAATTCTAGCAAGATCGACGTGGCAACGACAGAGCGACAGTCTCGACTGTAATGGAGCCAATGGAGACTTCCTTCCTAGGCGAATTCCAACCTCGGTGGCGTCTTTCCGGCGGATCTTTTGGGATGTGGATGTATCTAAGTATACCTAAACAAGGCAGGCTCAAGCCATAAACCCCAATTAGTACAAGTACATTCCTTTTTCGGAGCACTCAGTGCCCGCTGATCCGTAATCCCCCTGCGTGTTCAAACATATCTACACGTTCGAGGGTTTCTCATTCGCCCTTGCAAATAGCGCCCTTGCAAATAGAGCGCACTACTTGCTACGGTTCGCGTGCCTTGTTGCGACTCTTTCCACATGTCCGGGCGTCTGATTCATGGATCAGAAATTCCGAACCCAAACCTTCTCCGAGTGGGGTTTCAAGCGTACTCGGACGCCTGGAAAGTACCAATCTCTCACATCGCCGAGTGCTGAGCTCAGATCCGCTGATCCGGTATTTGAGGCCTATAATGTCCTTATATACACATTTACTAAGCGGACTAAATGCTGCCTTTAATCAATCAAAATTCAATAAAAGTCTGGTATTCTAATATTGGGGATCATCGAGGAGCAGGCAATTGGACAGATAAGCCGTCAATCAGAGACAACACCCCTTGAATCAGTACTAACACCCTCTAAGTCGACTTTGAGGATCGGCATGAATACGCCATTGGCTCCACGTTAGGGACAGAGAGCAAGGCTTAGCGACCCAAACTAATCAGAGCTGCACCGTTTCCCGTGACCTCTGTCGTTTGTGCCCCTTGGAGTGGGCAATTTCCGGCGCTTCTTGGGAACCAGAGTCCCGTAGGTACCTTCGCAATGCTCCGTAAGCTGATACTGCAAGACGGCATATGTTCCCTGGACTCGAGAGTCCTGTCTATACCGGTGTAGTTGTGCCTCATATGCACTCCTCGTTGACTTATAGTAACCGGGTGTGTTGGTCCGGGATAAGGAGCTTATCAGGTCATCTCCACCGCACAAGAGTAACTCGAGTGAGTCAAGGGCTGACTTGAGCTGATGAGGATACACAACATCTGGGAATAGAGGTGACTGTTGAAGATGTTTGAGCATCAATCGCACAGCGCACGGATCCTCCATAAAGCCGAAGGTGGTTATTTCGCAAGGAATTGAAAACACCGAAACACTCATGCAGAGGAGCGTTAAGCCTCCTCTACTACCGAGAGGTGCTCCTGGTACCGAGCATGCATCGCGTCGTGTCTGAAGGGCATTAAGGCCTTGGGCAGAAATTTGTTCAATCCGACAAAGAAGAGAGCACAGATGGCTGCGAAGCTCCGCGGCCGATATACCAGGAGGGAAAACATTCTGAGGTAGCGTCCATTTGCGAATCTGCTCCCAGACTCTCTGCGTCGTTTGGTCGGTCGTGCACCAATGTTTTTGCTTCATCTCAGAGAGCTCTTCTCCACCAATGCAAGGAACCCAGTCTCTATCTTGACGGCAGAGTAGATCATGGAGCTGTCGGTAATCTCCAACTGTTGAAGGGAGGCAGGAACGGAGGTGTATGTAACAAAGTATGAGAAGCAGTTGTGAGAATGACAGGCGTCCGTGGATCAAGGAAGGTGCCTGGGATGATGAGGTGCCAAGAGGAGTATTCATGGTAGGTGGAACGGAATGGTCTTCGATTGCGCCAGCTCAAGTCCTGGGGAAAAGCTGGCTTTTGAAAAGAGCTGTGGCCCCTGGGAGGTCCTGCCCAAAAGGGATCAAAATTCTTTGGGCCCTGGCTTCAAATGGTCCGTTCGCATTGGTTTATGATTATTTTTGAATTCATATAATTACACGACGTATGCTTAGTGCACTATCCCGATAAATGCATAGCACAACACCATGGTCTGGTCCCACCATTCCCATAACCCATAATAGGCCTTTGAACAGTGAATCCCAAATCACAGACCCCAGACAGGCAACGTCGACCAATGTATGGAGACATGTCATCACGAGCTCAAGCCCACTTGGCCATGCTGTCGTCATAGATTCCTTTGCACTGGTAATGAAGTCTGATCATTGCGAACTTAGGCAGGACCCGAGATCTCCGCCCTTTCGTGCACTGAGGCTACTTTGCGGTGGGTGCTCCTTGCAGATCCATAGACGGGTATAGGCATTTCAAGTGGCGCAGTGCGATTGCAGGAGAATGGCTCAGGGGATATTGGCTGCATAGATACGTATTCATCATCGGGCCGCAGTCTTATCGTCGATGTGGATCGAATCTCGGGAAAGGAATGTGGGCTCGGAAGAACAATGCAATCGCCGCTAACTGTCGAATCTTTGTTACGTGCGTCAGCAGACATGGAACAATCATCTCTTTGTGTAATAGCCTGAGTACCTGCATCATCATCTGTAAACCAGCAAAACACAAGACTGGCTGGAATAATGGATTTAGATCGAATCCATCTCAGAGTCTGAGCTCGAAGCGATTGAATGGGTGTGTTATCCATCTTCACCAATGTGAAACAGCAAAAGGAACCTTTACTGGAGACTGAGGTAGGAGTACGGCCGAGAATTTATAAGTTGACAGCAGTATGTTATTATGGTCTATCACACCATGTAAGGCAAACGAGTCATTACTATCTATGTGCCCCAAAATCCAAATCACATCTTGGCAAAGCATATAATTGCTGTGTGGGAGAATTACTGTCAGTGCAATACAAATCATCGGTCAAGATTCTCCAGAGCCTCCGTCACTTGGTGGAATCCAGCGTGTCTTGTTTTCACTTTCGTACCCACAACTCCAACTCCATCAGCCAGCTGGTTGAGGGCTCGGAGTTTTCGTACCGCGACCTCTTGTAAATCCAAAATTGTGTCATTGTAACCGGTTGGATCATCCTTCCATTGCGGAAAGATTCCCTCCTGATAAAACTCGTGGTATTGCTGGGATGTCGCACACACCTCGTCCACGACTCTGATTAGAACGTCGCAGATAAAAGTCTCATTCTTCTTCAACGGGAACTGTACTTGTTGAACCAGGACTTTGAACAATTCCACGCTTCTTGCTTCCGTGTACCCAGCTGCAACAAGGACAGCTTGGCACCAATCTTGGTAATCGGTGTGGCATATAATCCAGTCTGCGGCTTTCACACAATAATATCCCGTTGCGTATGTCAAAAATTGTTCAGGGGGCCGATGGCCATTTCCCCATAGCCACTCGAACATTGATTCTGGATTCTTGTGGGCCAGTACATGGATCCAAGGAGACCGATGGTCTGTGTGAGGCTTTCCTATATCCAAACCTTGAGTCAACAACTCTTGCGCAAGTCCGGGGTCCGCGAAACGACAAATCTGCCCAATTTCGTGAGGCCCAAGTGACGACAGAGCGCTATGCGGTTGTGATTTCACGCGGTCCCAGCAGATTCCAAACCACGGCTCGCTCCATGTGGAAGATTGAAAGATGGATTTGCTGTAGTCGCCCAACCGATCTATCAAAAATGGCTGGAGGAGATGTTCATATCTCATCGAAGCTACTAAACAAGCTCCCTGTTCGAGGTTGTGGTCCTTCCAAGCAATCCAAAAGAGGCTTTCTCCTGTGTGACAAAAGTATGAGGCTGTAATAGCGTGTTGACGAAGCAAAAACTGAAAGCATTCTGGACAATTTCTGATAGACCATGAGGCCAAGTCGTAGGATGCGTATTTGTCCACAATAAGCCGATTCGTTTTACCTCGAGTAAAATCAGGGAACATCTTCCAATCGGCCCTGATCTGGTTTTGAAGCGAGCGACTCGTGAAGACGGCATCAATCCTTGAATTGAACATAGTCCCCACTTCCAATTGATGCAGCTCCATAATCGTGTGTAAGGCATCATGTGATCCTTTCGGTTCGGAGAAGATACTGGCTTTGATGATTGAATCTATGAGCTCCGGCGGCAGGCTTTCGATTTTATCAAGGAGAGAAAGATCACTGAATATAGCGTTTTTGCTTGTGTTCATATTGGTCAGGTTGAATCGATTACCAGGAAAACGTGATTTCAGGGAAGGATTTTATGAATCTGGAGGCAAAGAATGATGAAAGTCACTTTATATCTATCTCCAGGTAGCAAGGCTAAGTAATAAACAACTTCACACGTAGCCAGGATCTCTCACCACTAAGCCGCAAAGTAATATTCTTATGGATGGACATTTGAGCGGATTCGCGACGGATAACTTTAATCTTACTAAAGTACAACTATGACCTAATACGAACCCTAAGTCCAATAAATCTAGAAATACAGTATAGCATTCTAAGCATTGGAACCATCAATATACTCCGTGAAGGACTTCCTCGGTTGTCATTTCGTTTTATTCCTATACTGTGTTCTTGATTGTATCTTGCATGGCTACAAGACCTACGCGGATTGGGAAACTTGAGAGACTTGAATAGAAAATAAACCTTCTGCGGGATTTGTTAGTGATATTGTTCTGTTTCCATGCCAGGCAACTAACCGGATTGGTCACTATTCCATCTTTCCTGAAATCCCCTGACATAGAATATCTCACCCAAAATCATTCTATCAGGCTTTGATTTCGCTAGTCCTTTTATATCCCTTGTCACTGCACGCAATGTGTCTGTAAGCTGGGTATTGCATAAGATTTGAATAACTTGTTGGATCATCGTATCTGAGAATATAAGTAGGTGCTATCGCGTAGGGGAAACAAGCTTGTTGTAGCTCACCATGATTTACTTGCCCGAGGATCAGTAAGCTCTTATTTTTGGACCATTGGTACTGGTCTGGACATTGGTACTGGTTCCAGACCGCCTTCCACTTCTGCCAGAGATTCAATAGTATGCCTGGTTCAATCGCACGGAACGCCGATGCATAGTAGGCTTCCATTTCAAACAGGTTTCGGAGGTCGAGAGAATAGGGCTGGATTGCTGCCGATCGCTCATCCTCTAAATCAAGAACAGCTTGAACATTTCTGAGCAGAGTGTTTAGATGCTCCAGTCCGATGCCGCTGTCAAACAAGGGCGATTTGCCGAGACCCCTATGCATCTCCACCACAAACCCCTGGTTGAACATCCATGGATCGACTAATTGGTAGTTCGGAACAGTTGTAATGGAAAAGCTGGAGCAGAAAAGTGCTAGACTGACCCTGCTTCCAAAGGGCCTAGTGCATGGCTTCGTTTGGATCCACGGAACAAACATAGTGGGTGTTTGTTCGGTTGAGACACCTTGCAGCATGAAAAGCATGTTTCCAAGGTGGGCCTTTAAGTCCCCCACTGAGAATGCACGTAGGTCTCCCGCTTCTAACAATTTTTTTCGTATTTCAATCCACCAGTCCGAAGCATGATCAAGAGATCCAGGGAGGAAGGCAGCCTGCCATTCGCTGCTTCCTAGCTCGAGCATATGCTGAATCTTGGTTTCACCGGCTGCCGATTGCGCAGTGAAAAGATAGTTGAGAACCAAAGCTATCTGCATCAAGTTAAACGGAACCTTGATGAGGTTTTGAAGAAGGGAGAGCGGGTTTTTTTGCATTTTCAGGCTCATGGGCAGAGGAAGCAAGATTTTTGTGGAAACTTTCCTATTGTCCAAAGTGTCAAGTAGGAGAAACCACTTCTTATAATAAAGAGGATATCGCCCCAATGTGAGTAGTATTGAGTTAACCTCGAAGTGTTGCTGTATCGAATAATTTCATATGCGGAACTACTCATTGTGAAGTAAATGGAAGTAATTGGTTATCGGAACAGGAATTTCGGGGGGAACAAGACACAATTATAGGCTGCGGCCAACAGTTGTCTTTGAAAAGAGAGATGCTTTACAGTCATACTGGGAGTGCAAGCTCACAAACGAAATACTGAGCACGAGGTCATATCAACACGCTCGGACCTTGTCAAGTCACGGCAAGCCTACCTACTAGGAACATCCCCCTTAGAAGAATATAATTATTTCATCTAGTCCTAAAGTTTTGCTTTATTGATGTCGCATGAATATCTTATACTCTTTATACCCCAACAATTGCCAACATCACAACCGCCACTCGGGCGAGCCCTTACTTTTTCCTCTGGGCCGTCGCTTCATACAGAGTGCTATGGACAAATTTTCTGTCCAAAACAGGGAATATGCAAGGCTGGTTCACCATCAATCCATTGACAAAAGGTATGTCATATCAAGTTGAGAATTCTGTAGCTGCATAAAAGCATCGAGGATCACCTCCTTCTTGCTTTCAAGCATAACAAGTCCCCTTTGACGCTGGGGATTCTTTCCGTCGTACAAAGGTGAATGGCGGATTTGTGCTTCTGTGGCCCAGCAGTAATCAAGATGTTCATCTTCCCTTAACCGTATAGGTCCTTCATTCGTACCAACGGGCTGCTGCTGTCTGTCGCACCATTTTCGTTGGGGCTTGAGTTGCTCATGAACTTCGAGGGGAAATGTGTATCTTGCCATCGGAACTCCCTTATGTATCCAGGAATCCCTGTAGACCTGACGAGAAATGCGTGAGCCGTGCAAGTTGACTTCTTCTCCCGTCTCACGTCTCGCAGTGCTCAGAATAGTTTCGTCGAATATCTCTCTAGATCCCCCAGGTGGTTCCCAGGTAAATGCCCATGAGTTCTTCTTGTCGTTGCCATTCTCGTCTTTACCGAGTAGAGTCCGTTGGCAGAGAAGAATGTATACAGTAAGTGGCTCGTGGGGGTCACAAAGGAAAACAAGAGTACTTGCAGAGAACCGCTCGATCTCGGGTTGTTTTGCTTGAAGATCGCCAAAGGGGATATCGATATCTTCCACTGACACAATGGAAAAGCCCATGATGCTTTTTGTTTCTTCTTGAGATAGTGATGAAATAAGCTTGGGAGTGGGGAGAATATTGTTGTATGCTCGCCGCAGATTTCGGCGGCAGGCCCCTGGTACTTAAGCTTCTTACTCCGACTAATCATCGCATTGGGTGATGTAAAAGGACCAACTAGCTTTCGTCACACCGCTGTTGTGCCGTCTCTGTGGTTGTGAACTACGTGCATAGCTAATTCGGTGTTTCTGTACGAAGGATAAACCAGGGGCGCACTGTTTCATTGCCGGAGCCAGAGGCTAGCAGCCGGTGCGCGGACAAGATATGACGCATCCCAAAGTGGGTAAAGCCCAGTGAATTACTGAGCTTACCACGGAATAACCTAATGACCATTCTGATTGATTTACAGTAGGGACTCGACGGTTCCATGATGAATGAAATACACACTGTATGACGGATCTGTGCTTTAATACTTGTCCTTCACATAGTAATTGTAGACATGCACACTCGCTCAACGAGAGTGACGATTGATTCGTGGAATGGTTGCGACTACCTGAAACGTAAAGCTTACAAATTTCGGCTAGGTTTCCACGAATGTCCGTGACGGGCAAGGTTCAGATTTTTATGACCGCTATTTCATTCACTATACATGTATCTTGAACCCAGGGACAAGTGATCGAAGTCATTGGATGGGCTTGTTCTTCGTAGCAGATGCAGATTAAAATTGTGCTGGTAAAGACAGTATATTTGAACGAAGACTTCAGAAACTTGAAGACGTCGCAGTAAAAGGATTCCAAAATCTCATCCAAGCCGGTCCTAGGACTTAGTTCCCGCGCGGATCAATTTTCTCAAGTTGCGCTATAGGCTGTGGGGTCGGTGGTCTTGGTGCCAATTGACTCGAGGGTATGTAGCGGTGAAGCTCATCACGGAAATAGTTTCGTTCAGATTCATAAAAGGCACACAAATATTTGAGGGATTCGATCTGTGCATTCACATGCAGTTCGCGTTGTTTTTCCTCCCGTTTTCGGTTGCGAAACCGACGTGATGCTTCGGTATTGGCTTTCCGCTTATTTTTCTCTTCCAATGAGCCTGTTATGAGGTCTATTGTGCATGGAATTGGAGAGATAATGGGACTTGATAGTTGCTCTGGGGATCGTCGGGGTCGTTGGGGTCGTTGAGTAGAAGGGGAGCGCTTTGGCGACTGCGTATGATCCGAGGTGAATGGAAAACTCCGTTGATCGAGCAGATTTCTGATGTCCATTGCTTGATGCCACGGTAATTGAGAGAGATGTAGAGCGAGGCAGAGTAACCTTAGCTAGGAACGAGGCGCTTATATCCTGCTCACCACCACTTGTGACACTGTGATATCATCTTATGTAGTAATTACCACAAAATCAAGAGTTGCTGTATCGAATAGTTTCGACGTAACTCATATTTCCGTGGAATTTACTTATTAGTTATATACTATGCCTAAAAGCGAGCTGATTTCAAAGATCATGAATAAACCTGCTTGTCAAATGAAAGGAGAACCTTGGATTATTAGGGTCTGATTTCGAGGATACCAAATGAGAATGAACATTAAAAGTAAACGTATAGAGAAATAAATAGTGACCGGGAAGGTTGAGACGGTACGAAAATTCGGGACATGCATTATGAGCCACGGAGAAACTATCAACCGATGCAAACTTTCAAAGGAGCATGTTCACCAATTGCCGATCCAGAAAAATCGCAAAGCTTAATAGACAAGTTGTCGGCGACGAGAAAATTTCTTGCGCTGATATCGATGTGAACAACACAACAAACAAATCATGCAAGCCGCAAAAACTGCCGAACTACCTAATCCACAGACAGAAAGCAAGAACCCTCCCTAGCACTTCCTTCTGCCGATGATCAGACCACATATTGCCAGGCTTAGTACACCAATGATTGTTGTGATCGGCCGCCCTCTTATAGAATCGTTGATCGAGACAAGGAAGCGAGTGGATGGTGGTCGACTGATAGGAGATGAGAAGGGTAAATCGCTGGATTCCAAGGCCTGTAATAGACTGTGGGCGCTGCGAAAGTTGCCATTCCAGCAATCCTCAATGATGCAACCAAGCCAGATACCTTGTGTACTTGGTAGAAATTTTCTTTCTGGCCAGTAAGCTCGGCCATCGGTGGGAGAGTTATCTCTGTAAAGGTCGATTTCACACTTGTTGCCGGTGACAATTTCATACATAACTGTGCCAAGAAGGCCAATATCAACTTGAGTCGTGTAGCCATTATCATCCACAGACTGCATGTCGGAATCTAATGAAAAAAGAGAGGCTTCGGAGAAATCGCAAAATTTGACAGATAGATCGGAATCGAGAAGGAAATTTCGGCTAGCGATGTCTGCGACAAGCACACATCTATCATGGATATACGCAAGTGTCCGAGCCATCTCATAAAACCATGTGAGTTGGAGTTGATACGAAGGACGGTATGTTTTAAGATAAGCCCGAAGATCTCCGTTAGCCATATAAGCAAGTTGGGTGGCTTCGGCTGAAAACCCAATGCAACGGACAATACCACAAGTACGGTTATCTCCGGGGTTTTGTAGGCGACGGTAAATATCTTGCTCACATCTCACGCTCTCAGTGTTCACTTTCACATCAGAGTCTGAGCTCCAAGGATATATTAAGGGGACTTTAACGGCCACACCGTTTTGAAGGAGAACGACCGCCGTGTTCCCATTCCCAAGAACTTGCTCCTGGGCAATTGAATTGCCCTGGTTATCGAGAAAGGGTGAGGACATAGCACAGAGAAGATAGTTGGCTGGACTGGTTTGGCTATAAATCAAGGGGCTGACCCGAGGTCTTCAATACAGTCATCCGATCACGTAATCATCCCAGTCCTTTTAACTTAAGTAAAAATCCAACTATCCCTTCGCGACACTGGTGCGTACATAGCTTCATCGGATAATTCCTTCAACAAGCTAGCGATAATTTTCTGGCTTACCGATGATTCGGACAATTGTGACCGCGCTTGGGACGTTGGAGTCAAGGGATCGCACACACTGCCCCTTTGCTCGGCCGGAACACACCATTGGATATGGTCATGGGTGGGATCGAACAGGATGCAATTTCCTTTGCTTTTCTCTTTGCAGTCGGGGAATCTAACGGGGGTTTTCTTTCTATCCCAGCACATTGTTGCTTTTTGACGGTCAGTCGATCCCCTCAAGAACGAACTTGATGGCCATACCGTATTGGATGCGAATTACCGATCTCTTGAAAAGTCAGGTGAGGTGATTGTGATCTGATAATTAAAATCTCAGTAGAGGATGGCAATGCCTTTAAATACTTCGCGGCGTCTCAGGTGACCAGCTACGGGACTGTTATTGAACGGATCTCATACATCGCTGTCCCAGAGTTGTTGGTAGGGAGGGATGAAACTGGCATTGCTTTCTTGGTCGACATATGCAACGCAGTCGCAATACACTCGGCCACCGTTTCCAAAAAAAAAAAAAAAAAATTTTATGGTTCTTTGTAGGTGCGAGAATCATATTTTTACAATTGACGCTTTCAACAGTAACAAGTAAATATTTCAAAATCTACTGATAGTGTTCGAACGAATTGTTCACTTAAAGAACTGTAAATTCGCTGATAATTTAGGACGTTGGCTGTAGCTGTAGTAAATAGAGAACAATAATCGTAACCCCAAAAATTTTATTTAGGGGCCCTGATGATGGCTACGATCGATAACCGGATTAGGAGGACTGACTATCAACCTGGTTACTGCTGTAGAGAAATAGGAACTAACCGGATTAGGGGCACCCAACTGGGTGCCCCTAATCCGGTTAGTTATGCAGATGGCTAGTGCTGTAAAAGTTGGTGATGAGGTAATGGTCATCCCACCAAAGCAAGCTCTCTTTCAAAGTGATTGTATGCCGCTTCCACGGAACTTGGAACATCCGAAGATTGTCCTCGAGAGTCGAGAT
>ERZ1673737.2007-NODE-2007-length-17922-cov-4.401131_pt1 | contig 17922 bp, 19 predicted proteins | sample MGYA00580211_ERZ1673737 | MGnify/ENA primary metagenome ERZ1673737 (study PRJEB41218, sample SAMN15661789) | gut metagenome | host: Homo sapiens | place: Canada: London | collected 2015-08-20/2019-03-30 | study: EMG produced TPA metagenomics assembly of... | reverse complement strand
GTAGACAGCCTCGGCGACGTCGAAGACATCCTGGTAGCCATAGCGACAGTTGTGGAACTGTAAAATGTTAAATAAATCCAGTGTAAATGTGGAAAGTTAAAGATAAATAGGGCAAACTCACACCAAAGGTCCAGTAACTCTGCATAACAGGGAGTCCAACAACCTCGGAATACTGCACACTAACATCCTTGGGGGTCGGACCGGCCATGAAATAAAAGTCAAGAACACCACCGAGAGTGTTATACTCCAGATACTGCTTGCCATCATCACTCTTGTCAATCTTGATATCCATGCCATTAGAATTCAAGAAGAAAACACCATGAGTACCCTTCTCCCCACGGTGATCAATATAGATCGGATGGTCACCGTAGAGGTTCGTCCCCGATGGAATGCCATACGCATCACGATTCCACAAGGTACGAGTGTAATTCGTCGTAGGCAGACGCAGAGAATCAGTATGTTCACCGAGACCGTAGAGGTTGGGATCATTCGGGAGCCAAGTGCGCAGATTCAAGTACTGAGATTGAAAGACGATATTCGTACCAGTAGTGTCAAAGAGGACTTCTTTTCCGCGCAGGACTCTAAACGAAAAAGGATTCTCCTTATAGTCGAAGCGGAGAGCAGACTTTTTCTGGTGAACGCCTTTCTGCCCGGTAGGACGGGGAACGACAGATTCAGGAACCTGGTAGACCTGCTCATCGGCATCATAAATCACAACATGGAGCCGGTCCTCTAGTAAGCGCATAAGTATAGGTCTACTCTAGAGGGAAGTATAAACATACCCGTCTGGGCCTCAACCAGAAGCTTGAGATTCGGCAGATCAGAACCATAAGTATTACAGGGATCCCCGGCCAACTTCAAGTCGGCTGTCAGGGTCTGACCCAGCTGTTTCACATTGGAAGCCTTGTAACCAGGACAATCATCAAGCTGTGAACTTGAACCTAGCACAGCAGCGCCCACGAGGGGGGCCAGGAAGAACAACCTTTTCATAGTTGAAGTTGGACAAAGCACAACAGGAAGAGTTGGGCAGATTGGAAAGTGGCCCAGTGCATCTTTTTAAACCTGGAGATACACGGCAATTGAGGGGAAACGTGGGGGGTCTTGGAGAGATGTGAGTGTTACGAACGGAATAGCCAATGCAAGGGGAAAAAAGTCCATTGTCTATTGCTTGAATGTAATGTGATGCGGAGCAACGGGCAATTATCGGACGCAGTTCTTGGCTGAGGTCGGCAGGGTTAAATGCCGGGAATACATCTGTGCAGGGTCTAGTGCAGGGTCTAGTGCAGGATCCAGTCTTACTCAATTGGGAGAAGATCTTGTTGTATTCGGATTGAGGCCGACTTGAGTCCGAGAGTGCGTGAGAGTGAGTGAGAGTGGCAGAATGAGGATGACGTTGAGGTTCCGCTCCTCGGCACAAAGGTCCCCAGTGCAACTACTGTTCCGTACATGTCCGCCTCTACGTTCTACACCTTTGGAAAATTAAGTGAACAGGAATGGCCATTGGCCTTTCTATTGCCCTACGGGCATCTCTAGACATGGATATTAAAAGGAAAATCGTCAACCATCCCAATCAGAACCCGCTGATCTCACATCGCCTTTTCAACTCCTTAAACCTTCTGGCCGGCAGTGGCCGCCTTGACATCCTCCTCTGAGCTCATTATCTGCACTTTGATGGCACCAGTCTTGGGGTTGGCAGCCGTCTCAAAGGCCTTGAGGGCATCCTCAATCGAGAAACGGTGAGTGACGAGCTTGTTCAGGTCAATCACTCCGTTCTGGACCAGGCGAATAGCCCGAGGCCAGGTGTTGCTATACCGGTACTGGTACTGCAAGTCGATCTCCTGAGTGCTGAGACGCATGAAGGGAATGGTCATCTCGTTCTTGCCGACACCAATGACAAACACCTTGCCGCCGAACTTGACACTCCAGATGGCGGAGTTGACACTGCTCTCAACACCAGTGCACTCCAGGGCCAGCTTGGGGCGCAGAGCATCGGGACCAGAGCCCTTGCCGTCGTTCAGGGCGTCGATGATGCCGTCGGCACACTGCTCGGCCGACTTGCCCATCTCTACCTTGTATGTACGCACGCTGGGAACCAGGGACTTAGCGAAGGCCAGACGACCCTCGTCAATATCGGTGATGACAATGGGGCAGGCACCAGCAGCCTTTGCGCTAAGCAGAGAGATCAAACCAATGGGACCGGCACCAGTGATCAACAGAGGGTCACCGAGACGCAGACCGCTGCGCTCGATAGCCGCCAGGGTCACACTGAGGGGCTCTAGAAGGGCACCGTCCTCATAGCTCATGTCACCAATCTTGTGGCACCAAACGGCAGGGTGGTTGACGTAGCGGCGGAGCAGACCATCGACGGGAGGGGTGGACAGGAAAGCGACGTTCTCGCAACCGTTGTAGCGACCGGTCAGACAGGGCTCGCAGGCGTTACAGATAACGTTGGGCTCGATGGCGACGCGGTCGCCGGGCTTGAGGTGGGTGACATCGGGAGCGACAGCGAGAACCTGGCCAGCCGACTCGTGGCCGAGAACGTGGTCGCCGGTGACAATCATGGGGCCGATGCAACCCGCGTGCCAGAAGTGGACATCGGATCTATGTTGTTTAGCCTCCTCTCTGGCTCGTCGCGTTCCACTTTACTTACCCGCAGATACCGGTGCTGCGCACCTCGACTGTGACCTCGCCAGCCTTCAGACCCTTGCCCGCATTGACATCCTCGACGGTGGGGTGGGTGTCGGCGATCCAGAGGTCATGCTTGGGGTTGGTGTAAACACCGATGTTGGTCTTGGTGACTGTTGTTGCGGAAGACATGGTGAGAGATGTGAAAGAAGAGAAAGTTAGTCTCTGAAATCCAGGGCGGGAGCAGGCTCTTTAATAGCAGAGAGCCGGGCGCTCCATGATGTATGCAACCTGTGCAACCCCACGGCCATGGAGTAAAAAGTGGAGTGGAGGGGCCTGCGATTTAACCGCGCGGGGGTCAAATGCTCGGTTTCGCCCAATCTGGCAATCGAAGCCCGCTAACTTTGTGTCCCTCCGGGCCGAATGTTGATCGGCTGTCGGTTAATTGTTGGTCTTCTCAATTGCTTCGGTTTCGACTTTCCCAGCCCGAATTAACATTGCATATTCCACATTGTATAGATAGAATAGAATGCTTCATCTTGTGACCCTGTAGACATGCCGATAATCAATCTCACTATCACCCGAGAGCGGCAATTCTCCGGCGGAATTGCAGCGTCCTGGTTGATGGAGTTTTGTGGAGAAAAGATGTGAGGCGTTTGGCCCTTTTTCCGGAGCAAACGGTGCAAACGGTGCAAACTGATGCCTCAGGCTCATTTTGTTCGGCTTTTATTCGGCTTTTATTCTTATATTTTATCATTTCTTTTGTGTTAACTTTGTTGCTTAGTTGCTATAACTACAAAGTGTCTGTCCTGTCACTATAGATGCTTGATCTGCTACTCTGTTACCTAGGTAGCATGAGGTTCCATCGTGACTGTGCAACACAAACTATCATCTGACCGGTAATATGTACGACATACGGAGTATACACCTAGATGTCTCCAACCTGGTCAAAATGCATGACTATTAACGCATGCGTCGGAGTTTATCAGGTTGCCACCGTAGTGCCACCCCATCGGTGGTTACACCCGGCAGCCTTATAGTATTGGTCTGCATTGCAGAGCCTAATAGGGTAAATTCAATATCAAAAGGATCTCATGACTTGAGATTTCAGTTTGCACTTTTTAGTAGAAAACAAGAAGTGTTTGAAAATCAAAGTGATCTATACACCCTGAAATGGGTGGTGGTTGATAAGTTAACTTATATATAGTTCGTGCACCACTCTAGAGTGACTGAATAGTCAACTCCCATAACTAAGTACAAACGAAATACAGATGTTAATCTTGATTATAAGAGATGCATAAATCAAGAATATTTTTGTTGGGCTGCTAGAGTTCCAAGGTTCTAGTGGCCTGCAGGCACGATGTACAGTGCTTGGTATAGAGTACACATACTGCACTCATTCATAGCGACCACAAACATACTAAAGCTAAGATTTCTAGCCCGATTGGTCCGATAATACCAAATTATCAACTAAATATCAATCAACTATTAACCAACTTATGCACCTTATAAAAGATTGTTTACGGCTGATGGGGCTCACGTGACCGAATTCCCTGAAGTTCCCGAGCGACAAATCCGCAGATTCTGGTTCTGCCGTTGCGCGAGACTTAGGACCATTGGACCATACTGCTTCATTAGCGATTGTGTCTTTCGCTTGATTCCTTTCGTCCACTCCTTTTCTCCCTTCAAAATGCCCGTCACCCGTGCCGTCCTGCGGCAATCGCAGTTCCTGACCCGGAGAACCGCCGTCAGACATGCCTCATCCACCTCGGAGGCTGCCTCCAAGGCTGGTGAGACTGCTTCCTCAGCGGCCTCCAAGGCCTCAGAGGGTCTCTCCAAGGTCTCTGCTTCCGCTGGCCCTGCCCTATCTAACGCTGCTGGTGCCCTGCGCAAGATCGGTGGTCCCGCCGGCAAGGTCGTCTCTTTCGTCGATGGTAAGGGAGAACCGTCTTCCCGATTTTGGTGTCTACAATGGAGTGTCCGGTCTCGGGTTATCACCGGATGAAGAATATCGCCCTCCTCCGATTGACCCGGCTGGAGTCGTGCCACCTACCCGACCTCCTTGTTCACATACAATTCCGGGATCAACTACAATCTACAACCTACAATCACATTAGTGCACAGCTAACCTCTATCCAGCCATGATCCCCCCGACTCTCTACTACTCCAAGGTCGGCCTTGAGCTCGGCAAGCTGGTTTTCCGTGGCCAGAACATGGCTCCTCCGTAAGTCGGCCGTGATTGCAATCACTCCCAACTCGACTAACAAATGTCTAGCAACTTGGCCACCTTCCAGTCCTACTTCCAGCCCTTCATCAACAACCCCGCCGCCCTCAAGAACCTCCCCTCGCCCTCGAGCATCCTCGCCCGTGTCCGCAACGCCAGCCCCAAGGAGCTTGCCTTTGCTGGTGTCACCGCCGCTGAGGTTATTGGCTTCTTCACCGTTGGTGAGATTATCGGTCGCATGAACATTGTTGGTTACCGGGGTGAGGTTGCGCACGCGCACTAAGGGGTCGAGAATCGTCCTTTCCTTATTTCCCTTTGTTACTTTGTATGATAGACGATGGAATATAAACTGTTGTCTGAGATAGAAACAATTGCCATTTATGACGAGTTGTATAAATGAGGTTCTTCTGGGAACTTTCCCTGTGTCGAGAAGCGCGAGTCTTTGTAGCTGTGTAGGTTTATGTAGCTGTGTATGTCTAGTGAGCTCACTCGCCATTGCCGTTTTCACTTGCGGAGACCGCTTCTTTCCAAGTCCTTTCTTTCCAAGTCCTTTCTTTTCAAGTCCTTTCTTTTCAAGTCTGTCTTTTTCTGAGTATCTTGGTCTCTTATTATTTGCCTCTTTACGCAGTACTTTTCACAATCATCTTTGCTTCCAAGTACCTGGCTCGGATTAAGCGGCATGTGGGAGCTCGATGTGATGCAGTTCATGGCCCTGCTCTTATTCCTCTATCACTTTTGGATTCTCACGCCTCAGGCTGTTCTCATGATGTTGTGGTTTCATATCCAATACTATGCTCGTCGTGGATGACATCTGATTGGCCCGGGATGAAAGCGGCGGACCACTTTTTTTCTTCGTGAAATATCAAAGTCGACATTTTCAACTCACCACGGAAAATATGGATGCATTCAAGTTGTTGACTCGGTCAACAAAATTGAAGCATGCTGCTTCAAAAGCAGGCTCTTCTCCTCTGCCGTCAACCGGGAAAGCAGCCAACCCACAGCTTTTCCGCACCGCCGACGCCGACAAGCTCGAGGCTGCCAAGAGCGGCAAAAAAAGAAAGAGGAACACTGCTGCTCAGCAGGATGAAGATGAAGTGCCTGAGCTGGACTTTTTCAATTCAAACAAACGCCCTGCAACCAGCGTGACGGAAACCGCTGCTGCGACCGAAGGCGACGCTGAAAAGGCGCCGGAAGATGTCGCATCTGATGACGACTCCATGGACGACGTGCAGCGTCGCACGATCTTGAACTCACACAAAATCAAGGTGACTGACTTGCGTGACTTGGATGAGATCCAGCCCCAGCCGGCATCCACCAAGGAGTCCAAGAAGAAAAAGAAGTCCAAGAAGGAAGAAGCTCCAGCTCTTAGTAAGAAAGAGCAGAAGCGCGCCAGACGCATTTTCCCCGAGCCTTTGCTTTCTTTCAAGGAGCTTCGGTCCAAATACAAGATCTCCTCACGTCTCGCAGAGAACGTTGCGGATCAAGGGTTTACCGTGCCTACAGAGGTTCAACTCGGTACTCTTCCTTTGCTTCTTGGGGAGGCTTCTGAGCCGGATCTTCTGATTGTGGCTCCTACTGGCAGTGGTAAGACACTGTCATTTTTGATTCCTGTGATCAACAAAATTGTGCGACACCACCACTCAAGCCCCGAAGAGCACGGAATACTGTCAGTGGTTGTGGCGCCTACCAAGGAACTTGCAAGCCAGATCGTCAACGAGGGTCGGAAGCTGGTCGCTGGAACCGGCGTGAAGATCACGCTGATGAGAAAGGGAATGCGCGTCAGCGACGAAGGCAATGCGGATGTCCTCGAAGAGAGTGATGCGTCATCTGGATCCGACGAAGAAGATGCCGATAACAAGCCAACAAAAGACCGAGCCAATATTCCACTAACCAAGAGTGATATCCTTGTTACCACGCCCTTGATGCTGGTTAATGCCCTCTCGGCGAATCGGACAAAGACTATGGCAACCCTGCCTCTAGTGCGGAGCCTCGTTATGGACGAAGCGGATGTTCTCTTGGATCCCTTGTTCCGGGAACAGACATTGGATATCTGGAAATCATGCACGCACCCTGAAATGCGAGTCGGACTTTGGTCAGCTACGATGGGATCCAACATTGAAGATCTCACCAAGTCGACAATCAAAGAGCGTCAAGAAGACCTCGGACTCAAGCCAAGCGAGTCGCATGCGCTACTCCGTTTGGTCGTGGGCTTGAAGGACTCTGCCATCCCCAACATTGAACACAAACTCATCTACGCGGCAACAGAGCAGGGTAAACTGCTCGGACTCCGCCAACTCCTTCGCCCCACAGCTGCCTCAGCATCAGACATCCGCCTCCGACCCCCCTTCCTCATTTTCACCCAGACCATCCCCCGTGCCATCGCCCTGCACTCCGAACTCAAATATGACATCCCCGCCGAAGCAGGAGGATCGTCAAGAATCGCAGTCCTCCACTCCGACCTATCCGACGGCCAACGATCCGAAATCATGCGCGACTTCCGCAAAGGCGAGATCTGGATCCTAGTGACAACAGATCTACTCGCGCGCGGCGTCGACTTCCGCGGCATAAACGGCGTAGTAAACTACGACATCCCGAACTCAGCAGCGGTCTACGTCCACCGCGTCGGACGAACAGGACGAGCAGGACGCGAGGGCGGCATCGCCGTGACATACTACACAAAAGAAGACATCCCCTACGTGAAGAGCATTGCGAACATAATTGATGTAAGCGAAAAGCTCCGGGGCGGCGAGGGCGACAAATCCATCCAGAAATGGCTCCTCGACGCCCTGCCCAACCTGAGCAAGAACAGCAAGAAGGATCTCAAGAAGCATGGTGTCAGGGCGCGCCAGACTCCCCGATTGTCGGATAAGGAGAAGGAGGGTGGGAAGAATGCGCGTGGTATGAGGATTAGTACGAAGAGTGGATTTGAGCGGCGCATGGAGAATCGCAAGAAGGGTGCTATTGCTGCTAGTCGGCAGCGGAAGGCTGCTGCTGGTGATGGTGGCAATGTGAGTGATGCCGGTAGTTGGGCTGGGTTGGATGATTAGGCTTGGTGTTTTGTACAGTACGCTACTACTAGGGTATTATTCCATATCCATATTCCCGTTTCCATAATCGAGTCATGTTCATATCATAAAATACATCAAGTCATGGCTATATAATTTATACTAACAGTCGTATCTCTCATTTCTGCCCAGCCTTTCCATTTTGTCCCTGTCCCTGACCCTGTCCTTCTCCTTGAGGTTGAGACTGAGACTGAGCAGGAGGAGGCTTCTCCTCAACAATCCTCCTAACCAAAGTAACAGGCACGAAAGCACAATCCAACAACCCCTGCTCCTCCAACACCCTCTCCAACTCATCCCCATCGCGATCAAAATAAAGCGCCCATTCCCCCTCCTTCTCCTCAACCGCATAAAACGCCTTCTTCTTCTTCTCCAGCGAAATAATCCTCTCATCTTTACACCAGTCCCACGGCCCAACCACATGCTCCACACTCTGTGACCGATTCCCATAGCGCAGCTCGTACGTCTCATTATCAGCATAGATCCAATTGAGCAGCGGTGGATCTTCCTGTACATATGTTGGAAGTCCAAGACCACGGTCTAGATGTTTTGTTTCATCTAGTTCTGGGTATTCGATGTAGAAGGCTAGAGCTGTGAAGGCTGGTGGGGAGCGATTAGACGGGTTTGGGTCTGCAAGGTAGACCTGTAGTTGGTTAGGTACCGTCTCTGTCTTTGTCCGAGTGTCTAAATATGACTTAATCTTACCTTCTCATTCCTAACAACAACACTCATCCCATTCAACTCGCGATCATCATCTGTATCGCCGTCGCATTCAGCTTGGATGTTGAACTTCATCATGCGCCTGTTATCTTCTTTGCGCTGGTTTGCTTTGCGCTGTTCGCTGGACGCGAGGGATATACCCGTCACCGTCGGGATGGCCGTTATGGCTAAGAGTCCAATGACCATTTTCACGTTCTTGGTGGAGTACGCGCTGGGGTAGTGGGGTGAGGGATGTTGGATAGCTAGATAGCTGGATAGCTGTTGTTCAAGACGAAGGAATGAATTTCAGTCGGTGGATGGGTATGATAGTAGACCGCTTAGGCTGCGCAGGTCATTAGGTTGGTTGGATATGCATTCCAGCTTGGGATTTGGGAGCTGAAATGTTAAGTGGTTTGTTCCGGTGGCGTTTTGGTCTGGCTTCAGGTCTTCTGGTGGATTAGTATGGAATGGACAAGGCTTGAATGTGTGAGACTGACTGGATAGGTGTAGAATATGTCTGATTCTTGAACAGAATTCATCTTTGCCAGTTTCAGGTTATGAGTTATTCGACAGTCGAGAGAACATCCATGGTCCGCTGAACACCGACGTCATCATCACGTGATGGGGCTTGATGTTCCTCATTTCGTTCAACCTCATTCTGTGTTTCTATTCAAAGATCCTATCTTCAGCTAAAGCATTTGCGCATTTTTTCACTTTAAAATTTACTGACTACTGTTTCTCGAACGTTTCGACTTTGAACCAATGCATTGCTAACCAAGTTCTACAATTCTTATGCTAAATCTATCGTGTATCGTTTATTATTCGTGATGTCGTTTGATCGTGCCCGACCCGGACCGGGACACAACAACCTGGCAGCCCGTTCCTCTATACCTTTTCAGTCCATCCCCAAATGGACCACCAGCACTTGACGGCCAGGGCGCCTCCATCCGCGCTCTCCCAGTCATCGTATCCAACCTCTTCACCCTCCTCAACGACCGCAAGGCCCAACTCACCCATTCGCCGCCGGAACTCCTGCACCTGTGGCAGATACGCATCCCGCAAAGGCATCTCCGTCACGACTCGCGCATCACGCCCATGGCTAAGCCAAGGCGCAATGGTATCAACCAGCAACTTCGGATGACTGGGAGAATACAGCGGGTCAGCCGCGAGAATCACGTCGAATCGCTCTTCCGCCGATGGCAAGGGCGACGGCGTGACCGACCAGTCGAGTACGCCGGTGGTCACAGTCGCCCCGGTCCGGTTGAGAAGCTCTACGTTCAAGGCAGCGTTGTGAGCGAGGTTCGGGACGATCTCGGGCAGGTCGGTAAGGTGGACGGTGGCCGATTTACCCTGGAGAGCGGCAAAGGAGAGCCCGACCAACCCAGTGCCAGCGCCAAGTTCAAGTGCCCGCAGAGGAGTCTCAGTCTTGGATGTGGAGGGGTCAGTTGAGGCGGTAGGGACCAGCTGCGGGGGCGATTCGAGGAGGTTATGGAGCCGGCGGGAGAGAAGGTAGGATGACACCCAGGTCTTCATGCCGAGGTTATCAGCCGTGAGTGATGGTTCGTGGAGTGTCAGAGTGTAGTCCTCGCCGGAGGAGGTGGGCACATTGAAAATGCGGGACATAGCCGGCATTGCTGCAATGAGTCAGTCAGCGAGATAACACAGCAGAAAAGAGAGAACGCATACCAGCTCGGCCAGAGCGCTCACTGAGTCGTGCAGCGGCCGCATCCCAGATTGCCTCGCGGAGTTCATCGGTCTCGAGCCATGCCAACGGGCTCGAGATGATGGATGTGAGATACCGAGTCACGCCAGCGGGCTGGACGGCCGGGCCCTTGACGACATCAGCGCTAGTGCCGAATGTGCGTGGCTGCAGACTCAGCAGAGCCAGCGCTTTCACAAGATCGGTGCCGGAGGGCTTCTCGTAGAGTTGCGGGAGATCGAGCACTGGCTTATCAGTTCCATTATCTTTTGTGGACCGACTGGACCAAGAGTGTAGTGTAGATCGGGGGACCAACCGTGAAGTGGCTCGTCGGCCGTGGCACTGATCATATTGGTGAATTGCTGTGTGCTGTAAGGAATTAAAAAGCAACAATCTGTCTCGACTCCGGGGGTATCGTGAACCGCCACGCGGAAAAGAAAAAAAAAGAAAGAAGAATTCCCAAAGAGGAAAGGCTGGTTTGGAGATTCCGCGGCACCCCTTTTCGCCTAACTTGTCAGGCAGAAATCTATAATTGTCAACAGATACAAGAGAACAGACAAGCCAATGAATAGAAATTGAAGAGTAAAACAGAAGAACAGAATCCAAGAAGCAAATGGGTATATTCATAGACGTGATCAATATTCGAAAACAAAATGATAGGACTTCCACGAACGCCCGCCGATAGATATCAATTCAACGTCGCCTTGAATCCCTGATATGCCTGCTCAATATCAAATGCAAGTTCTCGCGCTTGATCCTCACTTAATTCCTCAGTGGCTCTCATCTGATTCAATGCAATTAACCATTGAATAATCTTGCCGCGATCCTCAAAGTCCCCATCTGTTACCTTGTTCACAGACTGAATGACTTCCGACAAGAGAGGATGTAGTGCATCTTTTGAAACCATGTTGAGTTTCAACGCATCGAGGAATGTAATGAAGTTCTCAGTTGCCGCCAGAATTAGGCTACCCGATGCCCCAGCCGGTCCTGCAGCCGCAGCCATACTAGGAGCAGGCGCACCGTGAGAAGCCTGTTCAACCGTAGCAGGAAGACCAATGCGCAATCGCTCTGTAGCCCTCGGGCATTCCAACTGTAGTGTATAACGTCAGCGATGTCGGCGGGGTAAATAATGCACACTCACACCCCACGTCCGCTTGAACGTTTCCAGGTCGACAAACTCCCGCGATACAGTCTCGGAGGCGAGACTGGACTTGTATTGCTTCAATAACCGAGTGCATGTCTCTGTGTATTCTGCCTCGGTGACCACGTCCTTGATGTATGCCTTCTCGAGTCCGTCGAGGGTGACGATGATGCTGTATATTTCGGCGAGGGATTCGTACAGGTCGCGCTCCACTGAACTGGATGCTAGTTTGACTTCCTGGAACAATTGTAAGTCAATTTGTCTATCAATGCGGAGACGGATCCATACTTCGTCAAGGTTGATCGAGGCCGACCGGGCGGGGTTGGGTGTGTAGCTGTATGGCGTGGGAGCATAAGAAAGTGGGCGCTGAGAATACATGCTGTGTACAAATCCAGAATATCATCAAAATCGTGAATCGTGAATGTCGTATGTAACTTGCAACTTGCAACTCAGCTGGAGCTGTTATCGCCCGAAGCAAAGGCGGTGGGGAAGGCGGTGCCGCTGATTTTCTCCCCAAATTTTTTTTTGTCAAACGGCCATTTCCAGCACCAAGCTATACTTGCAGACTCTTTTCTGCACACCTCACAATGGCCGGAGCCAAGAAGTCCACGAAGAAGTTCGAGAAGAATCATCTTAAAGATGTTATCGAACGCCGCAAGTCCCACGCCAAGGTGAAGCAAAGACACCAGTTGAACGACAAGCGCAAAGAAAAAAATGCTACAAAACGCGCCGAAGCCGAAGAGGCCAATGAGATCAGCCCCGAGGAAGCGAAGAAACAGAATGCTTTCGCCGAAATGAATGTCGACGATTTCTTCGCCGGTGGCTTCGAAATTCCTGAGGCAAATGGCAAGAAGTCCAAGAAGGATGTCACCCCCAAGATCGGCAAGCGCAAGCGCTCAGAAGACAAGGCACAAGCCGAAGAGGCTCCCGAGGAGGACGACAATGACGAAGAAGATGCAAGCAGTGTCGACGCATACGACGAACACAAGGATCAATTGGAGTCATTGAAGGACAAGGACCCCGAGTTCTACAAATACCTGAAGGAGAACGATGCGGAACTACTCGATTTCGGCGAGCAAGGTGATCTGTCAGAAGTCGACGCTCTGAGTGAAAGCGATGAGCCTGAAGACGAGGAACCCGCGAAGAAGAAAAAGAAGAAGGCGAAGAAGGACGAGGAGGAGGTGGAGCCCGAGAGCACCACTCTGACAATCCAGACTGTTAAGAAGTGGCACAAGTTGATGGAGGAGCAGAACTCGATCCGTGCTATGCGTCAGGTTGTGCTCGCTTTCCGTGCGGCTGCTCACGTCAACGATGCCGAGGCCCCAGAGCAGAAGTACACTATCTCCGACAAGAACGTCTACCACCAGGTTCTTGTCACTGCCCTTAACACCGTTCCCAAGGTCCTGGCCCACCACCTCCCCGTCAAGGAGACCGCTGGAGGCAAGATCCGTGTCTCATTGGACTCGAAGAAGTTCAAGACCCTTACGCCTCTGATCAAATCTCACACATCCTCGGTTCATCAGCTTTTGATCAACTTGTCTGACGCATCGACACTCAAGCTGACCCTTTCGTCAATTGAGCCCATGCTGCCCTACCTCCTTCAATTCCGCAAGGTGCTGAAGACGCTCGTCAAGACCGTTGTCGGTATCTGGGCAGATGTCGCAACCAACGACGCTACCCGCATTACTGGCTTCCTGCTGCTGCGCCGTCTTATGGTTCTGGGAGATGCTGGTATTCGGGAAAGCGTGCTCAAGGCCACCTACGAGGGTGTTATCAAGGGCAGCCGCAACACGACTGTGCACACACTCGCCGGCGTGAACTTGATGAAGAACTCCGCCGCCGAGATCTGGGGCATTGACCAGAACGTCTCATACACTACCGGATTCTCCTTCATCCGCCAGCTGGCCATGCACTTGCGTTCCAGCATCACCAACACCTCCAAGGAATCCTATAAGACCATCTACAACTGGCAATACGTGCACTCGCTGGACTTCTGGTCCCGTGTGCTTTCCCAGCACTGCGATGGTCTCGTGGAGGCTCAATCTGGCAAGCAATCCGCTCTGCGTCCCCTCATCTACCCCGTTGTCCAAATCACCCTTGGTGCCATGCGCCTCATCCCCACCGCCCAGTACTTCCCCCTGCGCTTCCAGTTGACGCGCGCCCTGCTCCGTATCTCCCGTGCCACCGGCACCTACATCCCGCTCGCATCCTCACTCCTGGAGGTCCTGACATCGGCGGAGATGCGCAAGCACCCCAGATCTAGCACCCTCAAGCCCCTGGAATTCAACACAGCCATCCGCGCGCCAAAGTCCTATCTTCGCTCGCGCACCTACCAAGATGGCGTGGGTGAGCAGGTCGCCGAGCTCCTCTCCGAGTTCTTCGTCCTGTGGTCCAAGCACATCGCATTCCCGGAATTGTCCGTACCCGTCGTTGTCTCCCTCAAGCGCTGGCTGAAGCAGGTCTCTGCCCGCTCTGGCGGAAACAAGAACGCCAAGATCAACCAGATGATTTTGCTTCTCGTGCAGAAGGTCGAGGCCAACGCCCGCTGGATCGAGGAGCGCCGTCTGACCGTCTCCTACGCTCCCCGTAACCGAACTGAGGTTGACTCTTTCCTCAAGGACGTTGACTGGGAGACCACACCTCTCGGCGCCTTCGTCAAGACACAGCGCAAGCTTCGCGAGGAGCGCGCTGCTATCCTCGAAGAGGGTCGTCGCGAGGAGGAGAAGCGGAGAGAGGAGGCGAAGAAGAACGGTGGTGATGACGAGGTGATGGGTGGTGTTGGCAGCGATTCCGGCAGCGAGGATGAGGAAGAAGAGGAATGGGAAAGCGAGGAGGAGCCCGAGATCGAGGGCGAAGATGAAAGTGAAGACGAGGTGGAGATGGAGGATGAGTAGACTCCTGATGTTTTCTTTGTATATCTCCTTGTCTCAACGGTTTATTTGCATATGTCGACTTTAGTCACCAGGATACAGTCTGGGTAGTAACTCAATCCTGCAAAAGAATCATTTCTCTTAATCCATCCATGTCATATCATATCTCGTAAATCTACTCTATAGTCTAAAACAAGGAAAAATAGGGGAATCAGAATGCAAGATGCAACTAAACAGACCCAACAGGCCCAGCCCTAGCCCTCTCCCTCCTCAAAACAGCATCCTCTTCCTCAGCCCAAGCCAAAGACTCACTAGGCAGCATAATAGCCTTATCAATAGCAACAGGCAAACCCCGATGCCTACCTCTCAAAGCAACAGCAGCAAGAATCAACTTGCTAATAGTATGCCACGCGCCACAGAACGAATAATTCATCCCTGGAAACCCAAGACTAACCCCAACACACCCATAAGCAGAAACAACCTCGAAAATAATATTGAACGTTGAGAACGCCACGGGGTTAGAGGTATAGTGGCCCGACTCGGCAATCGCAATGAAGAATACTGCCAGTGCTATCCACCAGATGTCATGGCTGAGCTGGGAGCGGATTTGCTGGTGCACGAAGTATCCGCGCGATGTCTCGGAGAGGCCGGGGCGTCCGAGTTGATGCCGGATGAGGTCCATTACTATGTTGCTGCGGCTTGTGTTGGCTGGTGTTTCTGGGGTTTCGTCGTGGGCGTATATTCCCAGTGAGCGTTCTTCGTAGACGTTTGTGTTGCTGGTGAATGTTAGATTGGACTTGTATAGACATTAGTGCGGGTAGGTGGGCTTAGACTTACCGCATTGTTAGGGTTACTGGGTACGCAGACACGTACATCATGAGGACTGTTTTGTTAGTATGATCTTCTTTTTAGATGTACTATAGAAGCTCACCATAGAGAACCAGGAGGCCTTGACGGAGATCGGCAATGGTGACAACGTAGAATCCACCAGCGCGAACAGCTATAACGATGGTTAGTTGGCCAATTCATATCGATTAATGGTGAGCTGGACATACCTAGAGCCTGGAACAATCCGTCTAATATGCGATATTCCGTTGGGAGAATCTCGATGTCTTTGTTTCCAATGGATAGCAGCTCGAACGCCGCCCAGTCAATGCCGTTCAGGATGATAATTGTACCAAGTAGATACCAAGTGTGGCGAGCCGGGAAGAGATTTGTATAAACCTATTTCAATTTAGTGTCCAGAATACAAGACAACATCATCGAGACACCGTCAACTTACCCTTCTAGGATGCTTCAAGATAAAATCAAGAGTAATTCGCCACGACTGCCATTGAGGCTGATCCGGAAGCATCATCCTCATAGCCCAAATGATAAACCGCAAGAAACAAGGATAAAGAGTATTTCCAGCGAGAATCAGCATGCCCATAGTCAACAGTGGGTAGGCACTAGAAAGAGTCAGCTATCTAAACAACGAATTTGGGATAGACACCACGTACTTCAACTGCAAAGCAGTCATATTAGCATCCAACAGTGACATGCCACTATTCACAAAAGCAGACACAGCAAAGAAAACGCCCGTCCAAAATGGCGAGAGACCATTCGAGCGCGTCACATCGGGGTGGTTAGCTTCTAGCCAGCCACCCATACCAATCATACCGAACAAGATGAACAAGACGAAGTAAAGGAATACAACAACCGACAAAAATGAAACGGCTTTGTATTCCACTCCGCCTAGTTCATCACGCTCAGCTGCAGTGAGGTCGTGGAATTGGGAGTTGCGGGATACCAAGCCCTTCGAGGCGATGTATTTCTGCGTCCCGCGGAGGATGCTTTTGAAGCCTGATACCGAGTCCTCCGTGGGTAGGGGTAAATTTGGCACTGCATCGCGGGGATGGTTGTGCAGGTCCGGCCTGGCGCCGATGCCAGCCATAGGGAAGACTCGATGGTGATGTCGGTGGGTTGTTCCTCCGATAGTGACTTGGTCTCCGTCTATCCATGGCTCATCACAGTATGATGGCTCACATGGGGTATTTGTTACTGTCACGGATGTCTTCGTGCGTCGCTGAGGCCCTTGGCATGCAGCATCTGGCAGTTCATTGTCTGCACATCCCTGGACAATATCCCCGTCCCCAAGTTGCAGCTCAAAGACTGACTGGCAGCGAGAAGTTCTTTCCCTTTCGCGTTCATCTGAGACGCCCTTAAATTTTGCCTCAAATCCGTGCTTGCGGACGAGCAGGACGGTCAGTGAGATCAAAATTGCATGGCCTAGCATGAGCAGTGTAAACAAGACTGCTTGTTGGAAACTGTTTAGTGTTGACAAGTCCACCTAGCAAGAGGATCAGTTTCTACCCAAAAGCTTTGCACTGGAAGAGTAAATACGTACTGTGTTCAAACCAGCACCAGTCATAGCACTGACGCACAGAAAAAGCGAATCGATATATGCCACGCTACGACACGGCGTCGCGGTCAAATAGAAAATGATACTGGCAATAATACTCGTAGCAATGAAGTACACATAGTGTACCGTCAGGAAATTCAAAGGAGGTAGGACTGCCTTGATAGCTTGTCCAATCCGTCCTCTCCATTTGAGAGCTGTGCAGAACATGTTAGTTTTGAATTTGATGGATGAATAGACACACGTACGGATAAGCATGGCATGGTGTTTCATCTCGTCTCAAATAATTGAGAGATATTAGAATTGTCGTTTGGATGTGTAGTCGACCCGCGGTTTCCGGCCGTGAAGGCACAATAGTGACGACGCACACCACTAACGGTGCCAGGAGTCTTCGAACATACCCAACACCCAGCAAGTCATTTGTTCGATTATTTTGACAGTGGATAGGAAGGGTTGAGAAAATCCTCGGCTGAAGGCTAAGCCCGCTGGAGTATGTGGGTTGGCCGAAGAAATTTCTTTCAGGGTCAGGGGCCACCACGTCAGGCGGCGCGAGAATAGATGAAAAGATAATAAAATTGAATCGAATGCACAATATCTTCAATAAACGCGGAAAAAAGAAATCCCAAAGAAAAAGAAGTAGAAAAGCAAAGGAAAATCCGGTGAAGACAATCTAACGGTTTCTTGGCGGCGGGTAGGGCTTCAACCTGCATTGTATACTTCTCATAACTTATACTTCATTCTTCACCCTACTCTCTCCTCCCTAATCCAATGTCCACTCTTCCCACCCTGCTTCTCAAGCAACCGAACAGCATCAATAACCATCCCCTTATCAACAGCCTTAAGCATATCATAAACCGTCAAAGCCGCCCCCATAGTAGCAGTCATAGCCTCCATTTCAACCCCCGTCCTGCCAAAGCAACTAACTGTCGCAACGATCTTCATAGAACCAAAATCTATATTCTTTGGCTCATTCAATTCAACACTAACCTCCACCCCGGTAATTCCAATGCCAGGGTGACATAATGGGACAATGTCCGGTGTGCGTTTAGCGGCCATGATGCCGGCGATCCGGGCGACGCTGAATACGTCGCCTTTGTGTGTTTGGCCTTTGCGCAGGATTGACCAGGGTCGTTTGTTTGAGAAGGAGACTGTACATGCCGCTGTGGCGAGGCGTTTTGTTTCTGGTTTTTCGGTGATTTGCGTC
>ERZ1673737.2006-NODE-2006-length-17946-cov-4.154547_pt1 | contig 17946 bp, 13 predicted proteins | sample MGYA00580211_ERZ1673737 | MGnify/ENA primary metagenome ERZ1673737 (study PRJEB41218, sample SAMN15661789) | gut metagenome | host: Homo sapiens | place: Canada: London | collected 2015-08-20/2019-03-30 | study: EMG produced TPA metagenomics assembly of... | reverse complement strand
CTGTGGTTACATTACTGACAAGTTAAAACACATATTTCATGAGCGTGCCAGATGTCTAGGATATGGGCATGGCATATTTGGAGAAAAGAGACATATCTCAAGCATCGGTGACCCTGTGGGTATATAACACTATAAAAGGGGCAAATGAATCATCATTGATTGGGAGTGTGGGTCATATATCAAAGATCTCAAGCATCATGCAGTCCTCAAGATTGTTGTGGTATACGTGGTTTATGAAACGACTATATGCCACTAGAGGACGATTGAACTGATGAGGGTACACTTCCTCGCCATAGCCGACCCGGAAACGTAAGTCTTTTCCTTCGGTCCTCGAAACTTAAGGATGACGGCTTACTCAATCCGCGAGTTTACGGCCAGGGGGCTACTCACCGACTCTAAGCCTCACTTGGGCTAAATCATTTAAAGTACACCCTGGTACTTCTTGTCTATTTCAACGCCTGTCTTCACGTGAAACCCATACTAACGTGTTCAAAGGATTCTTCACACTCTCAGCCAATCAACTTGATAAATCTGCCTATTGAGGCCCGCCGCATAGCAAGCACTGTTACTCGACGACTCCTTTTCGATGCTAGCATCGTGGCCCGAAGCCACAGCGACGACAATTTGCCTAATCTGTCCCGGTTCCTTTTTTGGGCAGAAGTGACAATAAGGTCATATCTGGAGTTATTGGGGCAAGTAGTGTAAGGATTTGGTTATGTGACGCTATGAATTGGTTCGGAATACCAAGACTTTCTCCACGGTTGACGTTTTCTTCGTAGCAAATAGGGAAAATACGGTCCACGGGGATGAAATCAGATTACTAGTCCATTATCAGAAGTCTTTCCTATAAGCTTCCATTTTTCACGTTCAGATATATGCCTGATGAACATAGGTGCTTTTGAGGGCACAGAGACAAGACTAAGTTCTGCTTTACTGCTCTACTGAAGCTATTACTATCCTGAGATTGAATGAACTTGCAGCTTAGATAAAAAAAGGATCGTTTCTTCTCATATTCTCATTTCAACTACATGGCGCAACGCCTCCATAAGCCCCCATAACTGTATACACAAAGGGGAAAGGTATCATTTGGATATTCCACACCACCACAGCCTTATGCAACCAGCTTGTCTTTTCGTTGACTCCCCAATTGCACAAAAAACTCGACATCATTTGGAGACAGGTAAATGCAGACGATGGCAAGATGATAGATCAGCCAGCTTAGTAGGAACGACCGAACATGCACCACTTCTCGGCAAAGCGGCTGCAGTGGGGGTTCAGGCAGCGAGTAACACCGGCCTCGATACCCTCGGGCTGCTCGAAGGGAATGCACAGCGACTTAGCGCCCATGCTGGGGGCCTTGGCATCCTCGGCCACCCCGGAGTCTTCCTCGGCCTTACGAGCAGACATGTCCTTGATCTGGTCCTCGCACTCCTCAACCAAACAGAAGGGAATAACGCAGATGTTCTTGTCGTTGAGAGCGGGGGTGAAATCGTCCCAGTTGGTGATCTGCTTGCGGTGGGCCTTGTACTCGTTGTCGGCCCGGGTGTAGAGATCCTTCTGGATGGTCTCCAGCAGCTCGGGAACAGCGGTGGACAGCTCGGGAATAGGGATGGTGGTCTTGCCATCCTTGCCCATGTCACGGCGGGCAGCGGTGACGAAGTGACCAGCGGACTCGCCGGGGCCGAACTCAAGGCGCAGGGGCACTCCGCGCATCTCCCACTGATTGAACTTCCAGCCGGGGGAGTAGCTGCGCAGGTCGCTCTCAGCCCGAACACCGGCGGCAACGAGGACAGTGACGAGGCCGTTGACCTCGGCCATCAGCTTCTCGCGCTCCTCTTCGGAGTGCTTGGCTGTGATGCCGACGGGGACAATGATAACCTGGGTCTCGGCCACACGAGGAGGGAGAACCAGACCCTTGTCGTCACCGTGGACCATAACCATCACACCAAGTGTACGGGTCGACAGACCCCAGGAGTTTTGCCAGACGAGGAGAGGATCCTTCTTCTCACCTTCCTTTGCAGAGGGATCCTCAACGGTGATACCGAACATCTTACTGAAGTTCTGGCCCAAACCATGGGATGTACCACCCTGGATACCACGTCCAGTGGCAGGGATGTAACCTTCGACGGTGGTAGTGTAGAGACCACCGGCGAACTTTTCCTTCTCGGTCTTCTGGCCCTTAATAACGGGAACAGCGAGGAGCTCCTCATAAATCTTGGCGTACCAATCGAGAATTATGAGAACTTCTTCGCGGGCAGCAGCTTCTGTAAGGTGTGCGGTGTGACTAGTGGAATCAGAATTAGCATGTTTTCTACAGTAAGGGGAAAAGTACAAGAGCAGTACCCTTCTTGCCACAAGAACTCTCTCGTACGGAGGAAAGGCTGGGGGTTCTTGAATTCCCAGCGGACGACTGAGTTCCACTGGTTGAGACGCAGGGGAAGATCACGGTGGCTGCGAATCCACTTTGCGTAGTATGGGTACATAACGGTCTCTGAAGTAGGGCGGATGGCGATCTTCTTCTCGAGAGGGGTGGAGCCACTGATATGGTATGTTAGCGTATACAACAACCGTGGCTCAAGTGATACCTTACGCGTGCGTAACCCAGGCGACTTCGGCGGCGAATCCCTCAATGTGGTCCTTTTCACGTTGCAGGACATCCTCCGATACGAACAGAGGGAATGAGCAGTTCTTGACACCAATGCTCTTGATCTTCTTGTTGAACCAGTCCTGGATCTCCTCCCAGATGAAGTACGAAGTGGGCTATACAGTGTATATAGATTAGCGCCATTGTCTCTCTATCTTGGTCAATTTCACAGCTTACCTTGAGAATGTAGCACCCAGAGACATCGTAGAAGTCCAGCATCTGACTCTTCACTACCGTCTGCTGGTACCACTCGGGGAACTCGGTGTCCTTCTTCGCATCAATTCCGATCAGAGGGGGACCCTCGGCCTTCTTCTTGGGAGCCTTCTTGGCCTCGGGCTTAGGTGCCTTTTCTCCCTTGTTGGCACCGGCCTTCTTTTCAGCCTTCTCGGCCTTGAGCTTGGCAGCTTTCGCGGCCTTCTTAGCGGCATTCTTCGACTCACCCGTCTGGTTATCAGCGGGGTTCGCGGTGCGGTCAGGCAGGGCTTGAGGGGCAGCAGCACCCTCAGCGGCGGGGCCGTCGGTGGGATTCTGGCTAGCCATAGTAAAAGAGAGGAAACGACTGTCTGACTAGACAAAGAGAGCAAGGCCTTAACCAGGAGTAAGTTGCGGGGGAAGCGAAGTCGGGTGTGACTCCTCTCAAAGTGGGATGCGATATCGAAAAATGGCTCACCGCCCTGGCAGAACTTTTAGTGCCCACAGCACCCCCCCGAAGCCAGACAGCTCTGCCATCGCACTCGAATAGCTCACTTTATTTCGTCTGTTATCATGGCAGGCATCTTTGAGGCACCGCGGAATGCGGACACACTCTGTGAGATTTATCCGATTGACTGTTGTTATTTTCAATGAACTGACAAACCTCGCACACAGTCTTGGGTGGGCAGAAAATCACCGGTGCTGATGTCCGTGAGCAGACTGGTATGTCGAGTTATCAAATGAATACGCTTTCCTCGGGAACAGTAGCTCACTTTTTGAAGTTCTGGCGACTCAGGCCATCGCAAATGTCATCAAGAGCTCTTTCGGTCCCTCCGGTTTGGACAAGATGATGGTGGACGACATAGGGGTATGGGAACAGATCAACCCCGCAGAGCTTTGTTACAGCTTCTAACATTTGGCAGGATGTTACTGTGACGAACGATGGCGCTACCATTCTGTCTTTGCTGGATATTGAGCACCCTGCGGGCAAGATCCTCGTTGATCTGGCCCAGCAACAGGATAAGGAGGTATGGGTCTCTGCATCAACCCTTCAGGCACCTGCTGATTATAAATCTCAATAGGTCGGAGATGGCACAACCTCTGTCGTTCTTATCGCCGCAGAGCTGTTGCGGAGAGGAAACGAGCTAATTAAGAACAAAATCCACCCCACGACCATCATCACAGGATACCGTCTTGCCCTGCGCGAAGCCGTCAAGTATATGAACGAGAATGTTACGACAAAGGTGGATAATATTGGAAGGGATAGCTTGGTCAACATTGCGAAGACTTCCATGTCCAGCAAGATTCTCGGTTCCGACTCTGACTTCTTTGCGAACATGTGTGTGGATGCGATGCTCCAGGTGAAGTCCGTCAACCAGAGAGGCGAGGTTAAATACCCCGTCAAGGCTGTGAACCTGCTCAAGGCCCACGGAAAGAGTGGCCTTGAATCCGTTCTCGTGGACGGCTATGCTTTGAACTGCACCGTTGCTTCTCAGGCTATGACGACCCATGTTACCGACGCCAAGATCGCTTGTCTGGATATGAACCTGCAGAAGGAGCGTATGAAGCTTGGTGTTCAGATTACAGTGGAGGACCCCGATCAATTGGAGAAGATCCGTGAGCGGGAGTCGGGCATTGTTCTCGAGCGTGTTGAGATGATCCTGAAGTCCGGTGCCAATGTCGTCCTTACGACAAAGGGTATTGATGATATGGTTCTCAAGCTCTTTGTCGAGCGTGGAGCCATGGCAGTTCGCCGTTGCAAGAAGGAGGACTTGCGCCGTATCGCCAAGGCCACCGGTGCCACCCTGGTCAGCACCTTGTCTGACCTCAACGGAGATGAGAAGTTCGACGCATCAAACCTTGGACACGCCGAGGAGGTTGCGCAAGAACGGATTTCGGACGATGAGTGCATCCTCGTCAGGGGCACCAAGGTCCACAACTCCGCTTCCATTATTCTCCGTGGTGCCAACGAATACAGTTTGGACGAGATGGAGCGCTCTGTGCATGACTCTCTCTGCGCTATTAAGCGGACTCTGGAGAGCGGAAGCATCGTTCCTGGCGGTGGAGCCGTGGAAACAGCACTTCACATCTACCTTGAGGAATTCGCAGTGACAGTGGTAAGTTTTATTGGTCGCGACTTCTATTATTGTATATGATTTCTAATGTCTCTTCTACAGGGCTCTCGTGAGCAACTGGCCATCGGCGAGTTCGCGCAGTCTCTTCTCGTCATCCCTAAGACTCTGGCAGTCAACGCAGCCAAGGATTCATCCGAGCTCGTCGCCCAGCTCCGCGTTCGCCACGCCCTGTCACAGCGTGTGCAGGACGGCGATGCCAACGAGGAGGAGAAGGCCATCGCCAAGAAGAAGACTTACCGCAACTACGGTCTGGATCTGTCCAAGGGTCGGGTTCACGACACCCTGAAGGCGGGTGTTTTGGAGCCCAGCATGAGCAAGGTCAAGCAGCTCAAGAGTGCCGTCGAGGCTTGCATAGCCATCATGCGCATTGACACTATCATCAAGCTGGATCCCGAGCAAAAGGCGGATGACGGTCACGGTCACTAAAGCGGATCGTGTGTTGACTACTCCAATTATCAAAAAAAGGCAGTAATATGATGTGAAATAGACGATCAGCAGTAGAAATCTCACTTTCCACTGCTACTGCATATGAACAGATCTCTCAAAAGTAGATACATGAAACTATAGCCATATAACTCCGTCCTCGTTCGTATATATCACTGCCGTTTCTCGGCCATCAACCGACGATACTCCTCAACAATATTCCTCCGCTCACCAGCCAACTCCTCTCGCCGTCTCAAACTACCAACAGCAGTAGGCACATTGGCAACATCAACCTTAGCCCCACCACGCACCTTAAAGATCTCCCGAGGTTTAATCAACGACGGTGGCGCAGGCGCAACATCAAACGGATTCCTCTTCCGCTCCTGATCACGCTTCTTCAGCTTCGCCCAGGGATCAGGGTCGTCATCACCACTATCAGGAGCACCTTCCTCCCCATCGGCGTTCTTCCCCTTCTTCTTACTCTTCCGTGCCGCAGCAGCAGCCGCTCGCTTCTTAGCAGCCTTGCCTCCAGCCTCAATCTCCCACTCCTTCCACTGCTGCAATTCATCCTCCATCTCGGCTTCGCGCTCTTCTCGCTCCTCCTGCTCTTTCTCGCGGATCTTCTTATCCTCCTCACGCCACCCGGACTGCAGTCGGAGCAGATGCTTCTCATGCTTCGTGGGCTTGTGCTGCTCGTTGGTCTTGGCCTCGCCGGACTTGGTTGTCTTGGTCATTTGCGATAAGGGCATCTCGCGGTCAACGCGGGCCGAAAACTCGGCTAACCGTTCGCCTGGCAGGATCTTGGGCATTGCGGTCTTCTCGGCGGCCGGTTTGGATTCTTCGGCCTTTGCGCCTCGTGCGGGCTTTTTCTTTGGCTCGGTTGTAGCCTCTGCGCCGGTGCGCTTGCGCTTCTTGTTCTCGCCGGTTTCCAGTCCGGAGGGGGCTCGCCGGCCTGTTTGCTGGAATTGCATTATGCGGCGGAACGCTGCCGGGGTATCATCTTCGGAGACGGTCTTGCGGCGGCTGCTGGGTGCTTTATTCGCGCTTGAGTTTTGATCTTGGCCTTGGTTCTTCTTGTCGCCTTGTTTGTTGCCTTGCTTGATTGGCTTGCCGTTTTTGCCTATCTTTGGCTTGTTTGCGTCACGGACTGGGAGTGATTTGGCGATCTCCGAGGGTGGCAGGTTGAAGAGACTGATGTGAGGACTCGTTAGACTTGGAACCTGGAGTTATGTATTCTTTGTACTCACGACTTGTCAGCCTCTCCGCGTCTCTTGTGTTTGTGAGGCATTGTGGGTGTCCTTGTGGTGTTAAGTCTGGGTTGGAGTTCAGCGGCAACTTTTTTTCGAGGTTGAAGTTCGACCGCCCTTATCTCTTATCGCCCACTTGACTTCTACTTGGGCACTTTGCCTGAAATTTATATCTTTAGACTCAATGGAATAATTGCAATTCTGACTATGCTAATGATTTGCCGGGGCTTTTTCCGGGGGGTTGATTCGGGGATTTTCATAGGCTCGTCCTGCCCAAGTAGCATGTGCCGGGGCAATTTTCTACTATGAAAATATATTTAAGTAGTCAATTTTCTTGATAAAGTAGGAAACCGTTCGATTCAGTAGTCAAATAAGAGCAGAATTAAAGTTCCGAGAGGGTGCAGACCAGAATAATAACGGGTATGCTGCGCTAGAAAAAGAATGCCCTCCCAAGCGCCAGGGAAATGCCCAACAGTAAAGGGAAAAAAAGTTCCAAACGCCATGAAGAATGCTGAGATTAAAAATCACAAAAGAAGCGGGATGAATCATTCGTCTTCGTCGTTGTAAGAGTCTTTCATATCAGCCCAGCCGCACTGCCAGCGCTTGCCCTCCGATTCACCACCGTTTCGAAGGTCACGAGCCTCGGGTCCTTCGCGCCAGCAGCGAGCGGTGTAATCGTCACTCACAGTGATAAGCTCACCGGCTTGGGTCCATGACATACCAGTGACTTCTTTCTGGTGGCCTTCAACAAGAGGGGTACCGGATTGGTGGATCGGAATTGTGTCTTCAAGACGTCCAGACAAGCCAATTCCGGAGTTCGTGCGACGCAGGCCAGAGCGGGTGGTGAAGAGGGACGTCCGAGTGGGCGGACTTTCAGGGGGTGTTTGTACAAGGGGGTTGAAATATCTTTCATCGGTAGGGAATAGAATGGGACAGAAGTCACTGCTTCCAGTGGCTAGCATCTCTGGGTGATCGCCATTCGCTTTGCGGACAGCCAGCTTTACGTAGAAGGTAGAGACCTGGAGACGAGGGTGACGGAACCCGTAGAGAGGTCCGAGGCCATCCTTGTCAGAGCCTCCAGTCCGACGTGGACGGTTGTTATTGACTGAAAGTTCAGGCGCGTTTCCGAGGATCAAGTGCGAGGTTGAATATGTGTATACCGTGTTGTCTCGGCAAAGAGTATACAGCCGTGCACCATCTCCTCCAAACGCCATGCAAGTAAGACCGAAGCGTCGATACTTCACGTGGCTTTCCGGCTCCTGTGTTGTAGATAGCGGAATCACGGGTCGGCCGCGGCGGTTGTTATGTGCGGTTCGCAAGTCCCATAATCTCACACTTGCACTGGCTTCGGAAGCTGTGACAAAGAGATTTTCACGTCCAGAAGACAGGAAAGCGAGCGAGGTCACGGTGATGTCGGTCCGGCCAAAGGGCGGTACTTCATTCTTGTCCATTGCCGGTTTCTGGGAAGTTGTGTAGGCATGAGCCCCTCCAATGGTGTTGAGAACGTGCGGGTATAGCATCTTCGGTGGCGCAGGGGTCGAGGGGTTCTCGGCTTCGGACAGAGAGCATTGGACTTGCAATGCAGGCCGTTCAAACCCTTTGCAACGAAGATCCCAGATGTTGACATTTCCATCTCGACTGCATGTAGCAAGAACCTTGTTATTGGAAGCCGGTTGGAATTGGATGCGCTTGACGGAGGAGGAGTGATTCGATAGACAATGAATGGGTCGTTGTGTTGTCATATCGATAATAAGAGATGTTTGGTCACCAGATGCTGTGGCCAGGAGCATGTCATCAGATGAGAATTCAAGATCCATGATCGAGTTCATGTGCGGACGGAACCCAAGGTACGCATCAGTGAAGCCAGCGTCTTCGTCGATTGAGGAGTCTAATAGTCGAATACCACCCTCTTCGTCGCCAACCGCAACCAGCGAATTTGCTTCCTGTGGGTTAGATTTTGTTTGCAACAGTCAGAACCTGCATGACTTACTGTTACATGAAGCATTGCAGAATGGCAAGGCCGGTGAGCCTTCTGATGCATAGCTAGCACATGTGTGACGGTCCTGGCTTTGAGAATAGAAGTTGGAAGTAAGATCTTGCCATCCTAAATAAATGGATTAGAAACGAGCCGATAAGCTATGTGGTGAATACCAACCAGTTCCAGAGTTGGATCGCAGGGTCGTCCTGTTTGCTCTAGAGCCCATCGCGGTTCGCATGAACAATGCGCCAGAGGTTTGCAATGCCCTGGAACGACGCACAGGTGCCACCGGTTTGGATTGTTTTGGTGGACTCGGCGGTGTCGCTTCTCTATGGCGGAGGTCGATATCTCGAATTGTCATATCATGTTCCACTTCGCCCGTCGGAGACCGGACACGGACCCTCTTCAGCGGCGAGGATTGTAGAGGAGAGATGGCAGAAGAGAAGGAGTTCTTGCGCTTCCTGCTTGGAGTGCGAATGAAGTCTTCGGGTAAGCCATCGTGGGGACTTCTAGTGCTGCCAGCCTTGGAGGTTCTCGAGAATGCTGGACCCAGGCGGTTGACAGCCGGCGAAGTAAGAGCCCGTAAGGCCTGGCGACTGGTAGATGGGGTGGTCGAATTATCTGCGGTAGGCAGGAGAGAGCGTGGGGTAAAGAATCGTCGGAATGATCGAGGTGTGACCGTCGGTGGCTTTCTGGCTCTGCGGCGGCCACCAGTATCGGAGGAAATGGACGGAGGGGATGAAGGCGGCTCTTGGGGAGGCCGAAGAGGTTCTGAATGGGGCACCTCCGGAAGATCGAAGAGTCCCATTGTGTGACGAAAGGAAAGAGAGCAAAGAAAGACGAAAAACTACGAGTGCATGGGCCGGCTAAGGGGATGAATCGGGGAAGATTAGATCTTTTCGTGTCGCGACGTGACGCGATCGTGTCAAGGCATTTCACCCCTCCAATCCTGAACTCTTCACAATTTATCCCACGTTAGATTGATATTTCCTATTTATTTTATTTTGTATTGATTCTATATTAGTTATCTTTTTCCTCAATTCCAATTTTCTCTGTCTTCAAAAATTACCATAGCGGAGTGGGGGCGGTTTATAGCCCGTTTTTGTTGTCAACAATCGGAATTCCACACACTCAATCAACTATGCTGGCTGATATTTACATAATTTATCAGGAAATACGATGAAGGGTGGTTTCAAGATGTTTTAAGCCCGTTATTTATTAATGTAGGTTTGACAAAAATGTGGTTTGTAAGCTTCAGCGCATTTCTATACCACTATTTATATTGGAAGTATAGGGCGTCTGGAACAGATCATTGCTGTAACATTCAGTCAAGAAACATACATTCACCAATTGAACATTCTTAATGAATTGAAATTTCTTGCGGCTTGATACCAGGAGCATTTTCCGTGCGTTTAGTCAAATGTGTATCGGTTCGATGGACTCTAGGGCCCTATCAACGCAATGAATCGAACATTTTCTTGATGCAAAAAATCTTTATTAAAGAGACCATCGCTCAAATAGCAAGACTGGACTTCAATTTTAACTGATCTGCACTCTGAATTTTCTCCTGGACCATTTCTCTCGCCAGTTCCTAGTTTCTTGAAGGCCACCGTGATAGAAGTCGGCTGTTTCATATCTACGTGTATGAGATCCTTGGTCTGGCCCTTTCCACTGTGCTCTTTGTCGTAATTATTACCAGACTGAGTCGTCCAGGATGCAACGGGTGACGGAGGAAGACTTGGGTCTCTGGCGTCTCTGCCACAGCTCGTTAGATGACCCACGCTACCCAAGTCGATACTGTGTTCCCAAGCTTGAGGCTCTTGAAGGTACTCAACTTCCTTGAGATCAATATTCACCACTTCTCCATTGCCACAAAAGAAAAAGGCCAGATTCTGGTCCCAATTCTCGGCTCCGTGAGCATATAGAATCCTGAGAGCTTCCTCAAGTTGAGTCTCCAATGGGGTCACCGCATGTCAGGACATGTTTGCCATGAGCGCCACACTACATTGCTTTCCTTGGTTTCTGAGGCTATTTAGTCTCTTTCCCTTCCATAAAAGAATTCAGCATCCTTTTCCTTCTCTCTCCCAGTCTACGTCGACAGGCTATGAGCACACTAAGCTATATATCAGAGTTTGAGAGAGGTCTAAGCAAATTGTGAGGAACGTTCTGCGTGCAGTACCCGTAAATCCCAAGTTATTCTCAATATAAACAATCGTTGTAACGGGATTTCGCTTTATCTTCAACTTATCATCTTCACTCACCATGTCCTCTCACGCGTCCGACCGGGCAAGCAGTCTGTATTCTATGACACAGAACCCGTGCGTGTTATTAACCACTTCTATCATGCAGATAACGATCCTATTGATGAACCCACCGAGCCCACACAAGTCGAGTCTGACTTCCGTGGCGAGGCTTTTCCCGCTCATACCGCCCCGCGAGAAGTCAACTCACTGCCGAAGAAGAGATGATTATCCTTCTCACGCGCCCTCTCATTCCCGGTCTCTTTCTGGGGACTATCTTCGCCTACACTTGGGAAATGCAGGGAATTGTACTGGCATCGACGCGCTCTACGGCCTGGGGTGAGATGCTTGCCCTCATCGAAAAAGCAAGGAACAAGTGCCGTGGCATCTACCAGTTCCCTGGCTTCGTCTGTCTTTGCCTGGAAAACGGAATGTTCAGTCATGGACACCCTGCCGTACTCCCGAATAACCCGCAAATGTCAGCACTATTTTCCCAGGTCCAAAAGCTATTGGAATTTACCGATCAAACGGAACGGATGGTCTACTCGGAGACCCGGTACAACATTTTTACGCTTTACGGAGACCTTTATGAGAAAAGAATAAATGTAATGTAATCTGAGCTCTTGATTATTACGGATCGGCTTCAGATATGAAAACGACGGTTTACGCCGTTGCCTCCATCTCATTCAAAATTTGTATATTTGTGCAGTATATCTGAGGGACAACGGCACGGTAGACCCGTCGCGTTATAAACACTTTTGGCAAGGGATGGGCACCGTTGATCACTTTTTGCCCGTCAGGAAGCGTTATGTACATAAACCAGATATCTACCATAAGTAAAAAATCTACATTATTTTGCTGAACAAGAACTGCTCTCTGGTCCTAAAGGCATGTAGACCTGGTTGCTTCCCGTACGGCCTAAGGTGGGATCACTTGGCTTTTTTGCTTGATATGATAAAGAGACAATTGCTTAGAAGTCTCTGCTAGCTAAACAGTGGCTGTAATGGAAACCAATAGTAGGACCAGAGCACATAGAGCAATATAGGTTGGGATAGTGACGCCTCTCCCAAAGTTTGAAGTCAGGTTAACTTATTTCAGGTTAGGGCACGTTCCGGCACGTTAATGTTCGCCATAATATTCAGGCATCACACTGCTGACTCATGATCGCTCTCCCAACGTACACCGCCCAAAAGGTTCTGCCGCGACTCGGAATTTTTTTATCTTTTTCTTGAGGATCAAACCGCAATCTGCAACAGAGCACGATTCGGTTTTGCCTGTTCAATTATGGCGCCAATTAAGCGCAAGGGGAATGCCCCTGAGGAAGCAGCTGCTCGCCAGCCCCAAAAACGTGCTAAGGTTGGAGCGGAGGAGAACAAAAAAGAGCATAAGAAGGAAAACGATGCCGCCTCCACCGCCGCGAAAGCTTCAGAGCTTTCCGTGTTGCGCGACGACGAGCCTTCGTTCCCTCGTGGTGGTGCAAGCGTCCTGACCCCATTGGAGCGCAAGCAAATCCAGATACAGGCCAACAAGGATGTTCTGTTCGAGCAGAAAGGATCCCAGAAGCCTTCGAAGAAGCCCTCCACCACCTTCGAAGAGGAGAGCGACAATGACGTTGAAATGGAGGATGAGGAGACAACCACAACCTCTAAGAAGTCACGGAAGAAGAAGACAAAGGGCAAGAAGCCTACAGACAAGGATTCGACTGAAAAGCAAGAAGTTCGCATTGAGGGTCTCAGCTTCAAGGTACGTGCTGGAAAATCTTTTACGTCGCATTCAATCTAACAGTTGCAGCGCCTTGTTCCTGGAACCATGATTCTCGGTCAAGTTTCGAGCATCAACGCCCACGACATCGGCCTTTCGCTGCCCAATAACCTTACCGGATACGTCCCTCTTACAGCCGTGTCTAAGGGACTCGAGGATAAGATTGAGAAGATGTTGAATGATGAAGGAGAGGATGACGACGAGGACAGCTCGGATGACGAGTCTTTCGATCTGAAGGAGCACTTCTATCTGGGTCAATATCTGCGAACATTCGTTGTCTCCACCGGTGGCAACCCCGCTGATCCCAAGGCCCGGAGCAAGAAGCACATTGAGCTGTCAATCGATCCTAGACAAACCAACACCGGCCTCACAAAATCCGATCTCGTCGTGAACTCGGCTGTTCAGGCATCCGTTGTTAGCGTGGAGGATCACGGTGTGGTTATGGACCTTGGTATTGAGGGCTCAGACGTGAAGGGATTCATGTCCTCCAAGGAGATTGATCCTCGTGTGGACTACTCGAATCTCAAGGAAGGATCTGTTTTCCTCTGTATGATCACTGGTCAGAACCCCAGCGGCAATGTTATCAAGCTGTCCACCAACTTCCAAACGTCCGCCTCGATCAAGAAATCGAACTACCTCAGCTCCGCTCCCACAATCAACACCTTCCTCCCCGGTGCCGCCGCAGAAATCCTCCTTACCGAAGTCACATCAAGCGGCATGATCGGAAAGATCATGGGAATGCTCGACGCAACCGTCGATCTGGTTCAGTCTGGTGCCAACAACGGCAAGATTGACCTTGAGAACAAGTTCAAGATGGGTGCCAAGATCAAGGGTCGCATTGTTTCTACTTTCCCGTCTGCCGAGCCCTTCAAGGTTGGCTTCTCGATGCTCGACCACGTCCTCAAGCTTTCTTCTGATCCCCGTGGTCCCCGTTCATCCGATGAGGCGCCTGCTATCTCCGCCATCATTCCCGAAGCGAAGATCGTGAAGGTTGACCCCGGTATGGGTGTGTATGCTCAGATTGGAGAGACGAAGCACATTGGTTTCGTCCACATGTCAAGGCTCTCCGACGGCAAGGTCGAGACCATTGAGGAAACCTCCGGTGCTTTCAAGCTCGACGCTGTCCACGAGGCCAGAGTTGTCGGTTACAACGCCGTGGATAACCTCTACCTGCTCTCATTCGAGAAGTCTGTTCTTGAGCAGCCTTTCCTCCGCGTTGAGGATGTCACCGTTGGTGCCATCGTCAAAGGAAAGGTCGAGAAGCTCTTGATCGGTGCCAATGGCATGGACGGATTAATCATTAACCTGGCCGATGGAATCACTGGTCTTGTTCCATCCATGCACTTCGCCGACACCCAGCTTCAGTTCCCTGAGAAGAAGTTCCGTGAGGGCCAGAAGCTTTCGCTGAGGATTCTCTCCGTCAACGTCGAGAAGCGTCAGATCCGCTTGACCCTGAAGAAGAGTTTGCTCAACAGCGAGTCTGCCATCTGGAAGGACTATAAGGACATCACTCCTGGGTCTCAGTCCCCTGGTACCATTGTCAGCCTTCAAACCCACGGCGCTGTTGTCCAATTCTACGGTGACGTCCGTGCTTTCCTTCCAGTTTCCGAGATGAGTGAGGCCTACATCAAGGACCCTGCCCAGCATTTCAGACAGGGACAGGTCCTCAATGTCCACGCTTTGAGTGTGGACGCCGCCCTCGGCAGACTCACCGTTTCTTGCAAGGATCCTTCTACATTCACTGAGCAGTACCGCAAGGCGTTTGAGACTCTTCACCCCGGTCATCTTGTTAGCGGAACCGTCTTCGAGAAGTCCAACGAGGATGTTCTCCTCAAGCTCGACGAGTCTGGTCTCATTGCTCGTATCGACTCCCAGCACATCATTGACGGACCCCCCTCCAAGCAAAGCTCGATGATGTCCAAACTCCGTGTCGGCCAGAAGCTGAACGATCTCTTGGTTCTCGATATCCAGCGCGCCCACCGTCTCATCAAGGTCTCTAGCAGAGGCAGCATGAAGAAGGCCGCCAAGTCCAAGTCTATGCCCAGCAGCTTTGAGCAGGTGCAAGAGGGTTCCACCGTCACCGGTTTCGTCCGCAACATCACTCCCGATGGTGTCTTTGTAGAGTTCCTTGGTGGTCTTACCGGCTTGCTCCCCAGACGTCTTATCGACGACGCCAACCTCGAGCAGCCCCGCTACGGCCTGTCGAAGGCGCAGACTCTTACCCTCAATGTTCAATCTGTGGATATGGACTTCAAGCGCTTCATTTTGAGCATGAAGCCTGTGGATGCTGCGCCTGTCGCCTCCAAGAAGGCACCTAAGCAGCAGACCGACGACACCGTTGCCAACCCCATCGACAGCAACATTAAGACCATGTCCGACTTCATTTTCGGCAGAATCGTCGATTGTAAGGTTGTCTCCATCAAGGCCACTCAGATCAACGTCCAGCTGGCGGATAACCTCCAGGGTCGTATCGATGTCTCCGAGATCTTCGATGACTGGAAAGATATCAAGGACCGCAAGCAGCCCTTGCGATTCTTCAAGGCCAAGCAGACCCTGTCCGCCCGAATCCTTGGTGTTCACGATGCTCGCAACCACAAGTTCCTTCCCATCAGCCACCGCTCCGGCAAGTACCCTGTGTTCGAGCTCTCTCTCAAGCCTAGCTACTTGAAAGCTTCCAACCCTGCCCCTCTGAACATGGAGCAGGTTCAGGTAGGATCGTCCTGGATGGGCTTTGTCAACAACGTTGCCGATGACTGTCTCTGGGTCAACCTGTCCCCTAACGTTCGCGGTCGCCTGCGCTTCATGGATGCCTCTGATGACCTGTCTCTATTGACCGATGTTGGGAAGAACTTCCCCATTGGTTCTGCTCTCAAAGTACAGGTCACTGCTGTCGATGCCGAGAAGGGTCACCTCAACCTCACTGCCAAGCAGGGCTACGACAAGCTCGCCTTTGGTGATATCTCTGTTGGCATGATCCTTCCCGGGCGTGTTACCAAGGTCACCGAGAGACAGGTAATCATGCAGCTCGGCGAGGCCCTTGTCGGCGCGGTCAACTTGGTTGATCTCGCTGATGACTATTCCAAGGCCAATCCTACTGTGCACAATAAGAACGAGGTTCTGCGTGCCTGTGTCATAGCCGTTGACAAGTCCACCAAGAAAATTTCTCTGTCGCTGCGTCCTTCCAAGGTTCTCAGCTCCTCGCTTCCCGTCCAGGACCGCGAGATCTCTTCTCTCAAGGATGTCAAGCCCAACGATGTCATCCGGGGCTTCGTCAAACGTGTCACTGACTCCGGTCTGTTTGTCGCTCTTAGCCACGACGTCACCGCTTACGTGCGCGTGTCCGATCTTTCCGACTCCTACCTGAAGGAATGGAAGGACTCCTTCCAGCCCGACCAGCTGGTCAAGGGTAAGGTCACCTTCGTTGATGCCGAGCAAGGCAAGCTGCAGATGAGTTTGAAGGAGTCTGTTCTAGACCCCAACTTCAAGGCTCCCATCACCCTCAAGGACCTCAAGACTGGCCAGATTGTTACCGGCAAGGTCCGCAAGGTTGAGGAGTTCGGTGCTTTCATCGTCGTTGACGGCTCTGCCAACATTAGCGGTCTCTGCCACCGCAGTGAGATGGCTGACAAGCGTGTCGAGGATGCCCGCACCCTGTACGATGAGGGCGATGTTGTCAAGGCCAAGGTCATCAAGATTGACCACGCCGCCAAGAAGATCTCCTTCTCGCTGAAGGCTTCCCACTTCCAAGATGAAGAGGAGGAGGACAGCGACGATGAGGACGAAATGAGCGTTGATGGTCTTGGTGGTGTCGAGCTGGGCGAGGATGACAGCGAAGACGAGGACGATGACGACGAGTCCATGGGAGGCGTCCATGTTGAAGACGACAGTGAGGAAGAGGAGGAAGAATCCGACGACGAGGATGTGCCGATGCAAGACGCCAAGCCCTCCAAGACTGGCGGCCTCGGCGCGGGCGGCTTCGACTGGAGCGGCAATGTCCAGAAGGACGATGCTGCCGCTCGCTCAGACAGCGATGACGAGGACTCCAAAAAGAAGAAGAAGAACCGCAAGGCCGAGATCCAGGTCGACCGCACCGGCGACCTAGACGCCAACGGCCCGCAGTCAGTCGCTGACTTCGAGCGTCTTCTCCTGGGTGAGCCGGACTCCTCCCTGCTGTGGCTGCAGTACATGGCCTTCCAGCTGGAGCTGGGCGAGGTCGAGAAGGCCCGCTCCGTTGCCGAGCGTGCCCTGCGCACCATCACCATGGGCCAGGATGCCGAGAAGCTCAACATCTGGGTTGCGCTCCTGAACATGGAGAACACCTACGGTGATGACGACAGTCTCGAGGAGGTGTTCAAGCGTGCTTGCCAGTACAACGAACCCCAGGAGATTTACGAGCGCATGATCAGTATCTACATCCAATCCGGAAAGAACCAGGTATGTGTTCACCCCTCATTAACATCAACTGATATACTAACTACCTTACAGAAAGCAAGTGATCTCTTCTACGAGGCTCTCAAGAAGAAGATCTCCTCCCAATCCCCCAAGTTCTTCTACAACTACGCCAGCTTCCTCTTCGACACGATGAACTCCCCCGACCGCGCCCGAGCTCTCCTCCCGCGTGCCCTGCAGTCCCTCCCGGCCCACACGCACATCGAGACAACATCCAAGTTCGGCCAGCTCGAGTTCCGCTCGGAGAACGGCGACGTGGAGCGCGGCCGAACCGTCTTCGAAGGCCTGCTGTCCTCGTTCCCCAAGCGCATTGACCTGTGGAACGTGCTGCTGGACCTTGAAATCAAGGTCGGTGATGCGGAGCAGGTGCGCCGTCTGTTCGAGCGGGTTCTTGGCTTGCAGAGCGGTAAGAAGGGTGTTAGCATTGACGCTAGCAAGAAGCTCAAGCCTAAGCAGGCCCGCTTCCTCTTTAAGAAGTGGCTTGCCTTTGAGGAGAAGTTGGCTGCTGATAATGGTGATGAGAAGATGGTTGAGGAGGTCAAGGCTCGTGCTGTGACTTACGTGAAGTCGTTGCAGGAGTAGATCTTTCCCTAAAAGTGTACCCCGTGGGTGTTTGGGAGCATTGCATTGTGTACTTGTATATAGATATCACCAGGAAATATGCTTTTTCTTTATCCTATCCCAGCCCAGCATCATAGCATGTGTATACATACAGAGTAGACATCCAAGTGTTCCTGGTCTTCTTGGTCTACACTTGTGGCCAATCACTTCCGGCGCCTCCGCAACATGTTCTCAGCCCTGCGAGATCTTGGCTGATTTCTCTTTTTCGCCTTTTTGAGTGGGACTTTTTGAATAGTAAGTTATATGTGAGGGTTTT
>ERZ1673737.2002-NODE-2002-length-17963-cov-4.370616_pt1 | contig 17963 bp, 11 predicted proteins | sample MGYA00580211_ERZ1673737 | MGnify/ENA primary metagenome ERZ1673737 (study PRJEB41218, sample SAMN15661789) | gut metagenome | host: Homo sapiens | place: Canada: London | collected 2015-08-20/2019-03-30 | study: EMG produced TPA metagenomics assembly of... | reverse complement strand
CTGCGCGAGTATGTAAATCCATTTAGGGCTAGTAGCTGCATGTCGGAACCGGAATCCGAAATCCGGTCGGTCTCCTGTTGACGGACTATAGTAGTATGTCCGGCCTGTCAAGCTGGAACGTGCCATAAATATTTATAATCATAGGAATTGGAATATTACAAGATTACAAGAGATTATACAAAATTTGGTTGGCTGTAGTTTCAAAATAATTCGGGCTTTTTACAGGCCATTTTAGCCCAAAACGGTAATCGCCCGTTCATAGTAGAAATATTTCTCTAGTACTATATCTCAAATGTGAGTTATGCATACACAATGGTCCATTGATAATATATTCAATCTTTTCAAGAACGGCTATAGCAGTGTGTCCAGGGCAGACTGTCGCCTAGTAGAACAATATTTGGACCGTGAGGTATAGCTACTTCATCATATACCTCCGAGGCAGGCAGTAGTAGAAGACAGTGAAGATATAATCTCAGTAAAACAAAATACTGTTTAGACGCAAGAGTGCGTACCCATATATCATAATACCGTGGAAGCTATGGAAGCGTAATGTAGTTCATTTCACATGTGCAGTAGTGGTTTGCGATCAGTATGTACCTTTATTAGCAGTACAAAAATGTCAAGCCTCTACATGGTAGGTATCGACTGATCTTCAAAACCAACAAAAATCTCCTCTAACCATAACGTCGGACTCATCAAGTATCCTGCGTGTTGACTATATGCCAACGCATCTGTATCTCCTTCCGTAGTCGTAACTGGAGCCATAGTCATATCCGCTCTGTTTCCTACTCCATCACCCGTTTCCTTTGCTCTATATGCCTCTTCCTGCTGACTCAACAGTTCTCTATCGTGATATGACGATTGGAACATGCGTAGGCCGCGGGCCAATTGCATGAATACGCCGTCGGCTGACGCCGGTTGTTCACCAGCTTCAGCAGCAGCGAGCTCCAGCTTGTCTGCCGTGCATGATAACAAGACGGGCAGATCGACGAGCCTTCGCACAGTGGCTGGATCCCAGCCAGGCTCCCGGAGCGTGCTTAGTTGGTGCAGGGTGGCCACGCACCGTACTAGCTGAGCCCATTGGATGAAGGAAATACCAAGGAGTCCAGACGGCGAGAGAGTCAGGAAGGTTGATGTGCACGACTTAATCGCGAGTGCTGACTGCCAAAAGCAGGAGATGCGCGTAGGCCCACATGTTGGCGGTGGCGAGCGCGCGGATTGCTGGATGTGGATGGTCTCGATAATGCACATCTCTGTGTAGTACGTCTGAGCGAGAAGGACTATATATCGATTAGCAATCAGTGGCTGATATTCTTCTAAATAAAACCCTCTGAGCTGGACACCTACGAAAGTGTTGTTGGAATGCAGGGGGGACAGACGCCCTGAGCTCCTGTACCTGCCCCATCAGCGCCTTGATGTACAGGAGAGATTGAGGCGAAAGAGTCTCCGGTGGAGGGTGGTCGGGGAGTTGGGCTCGCTCCCTGACCTCGGCGGCCTTCGTGGCGAGGAGCTGTAGGCGGACCTGAATAGCCAGGGCAGCATCAGATGGACATTCTGCGCCGGCACTATTGCCGCTGGCGACAATGGCAGCAAGGGCCTCGTCCATCTGAGGTATCCACCGGGGCGCCTCAACCTGGCAGAAATAGGCTGATACGGCCGAGCCAAGGACAAAGCAGCCTAGAATGGCTCGCTGGCGCTCGAGATAGAGCTGGGTATCAGTCACCCCAGCGCCGGGAGTCGGTGTTGTCATTGCGGTAGTCGCCGGCGTGATGCCATACACATTGTCGAACCCGCCATTCGGTTCGAGGTGACTTATTGTGCGCGAGATTTCTGGTACAGCTTGATCCAGAAAACGCAACTCGCCGACCAACGATATAGCCATTGCCATGAGACGAGGCAAGCTGTGATTGCTACGCAGGTGCTCCCATCCCCACGCAATGTAGACAAGGAGGCCTAACAGCAGATCCACAGTTTGTTGTGGTTGCTGCTGTTTCTGCTGTGGCGACCGTTGAAGAAATGCTGCCTCATAGAGTACACGCTTCAGCTCGAGGGAGCTTGCCATCTTGTCCTTAGCCGATACCGATGTCACACAAATAATGGCGCGAGACAGGAACGGCCGGTCTAATTGTAGTTTCTCGGCCGTGAGGTAGGCAGGCAAATGAACAAACGGGAAATGATGCAGCATACGCGAGCAGAATGTGTCTATAGAGATCGATGCCGAGGATGGAGGTACCGAGGACGGAGATAGAGCGGGCGACATAAACACGCCCGACATGGTCGAGGATGGGGGGGTGTCGACGGGCATGCCGTTGGCGCTAAATGCGTTCGCATTGTCCATACCCAACCAAGAAGCAGAGGCACGGACGGCGTCGCTGTCGGTATCCTCGTCGTCTTCGTCCATAAAACCGGATCGCGAGTCCTCCATAGTGCCGCTTCCTTCGGTCCCTTCTGCAGCCACGTCTGGGCATGGAATGATTGGAGGTGGTGGTGGTTGTTGCTGATGTTGCTGGTGTTGTTGCGGTGGTGATTGCTGCTGCTGCTGCGACCATTCATCAACTCTTTCGCCGCGGACATTGCCCGCCTGGAGCATAGAGACTAGTTGACCGAGTGTACCCTCGAGCTTCACAATACGGGCTTCCGATGGGTTTTGCTTTTTGTCGCTGCGGCGACGTACTGCATCGGCTGGATGGCATGGGCGCTTGAGGCGATGGCACCTATATAAGGCACCCTTTCGTGTCAACGAGTGTTCGCAGGTTAGGGTCCGGAAGCATGGAACAGCCAGCAAAGTGCAGCCCGGACAGACCTTTCGCATCCATTGCCATCAGAACGAGGAATGCATTTGCATTTTGTTTTGAAACAGTTCAAACACGCTTGCCCATATGGCGCTGATCGGCCAGCCATTCTGTAGAGGGCCGGTCGGGATTAGTTGTTGGGAGAGATATAGCTCTATACAGCGATAGAGGATACTAGTTTGAAAGTTTCTAGGATGGAATGTGGGTAGATGTAAAACACGAAGAGTGCCAGTCAGACACAGATTGTCAGACAAAGGGAGTGTACTTTGTACATTATCAGCCCACTTTTATTCTCCACCTAACATTTCTCAAGCGGGCCCCATAGATTAATAATCACTTCACTAAGCCCTGTAGGACTGTTGTAAGTAAGAAAGAGTAAACTTCGAATATTAGAATACATCATCTTACAAAAATTACGTATAATGCATGTGATCACGTACTAATTACTCCGTATCTGCTGGCTATTTCTTGCAAGATTACGGCCCCGAGGGCCCGGGCGGTCTTGGTGCTTTGTCACGTTTGTATAAGTTAGTTTGCAGAGCAACATGAGCCTCAGATGTCGACCTTTCGAAGACAGATCGTTTGTTCGTACGTTGTCAAGAACTCTATATTTCACTCGAGCATGTACTGCGCAATTTGAGCTATGTGTATGGGTCAATATTTATAGATTCCTGTTAATGGCTCACAATACGGACCTAGTGCGTGCCTGAACGGTTCCCCGTGTCCCTAGTCTCAAATTTACGAACCAGGCCTCCTAGATCGTGCTCCGGGATCCAAGGGACTTTAGCCTCCCCCAGCACCTCGGCTATATGATCTTGGGTCAAAAGCACAAAGTCGGGGGTAGTTTTATAGCCTGGGCATGGCGGCGAGGCGCTTTAAAGGAAGCCAGCTCAAGATCCTCGTTCTGCACCTCGAAGACGGCTCCTAGAGCGGTCCTCGCTCGTCCTTATAGCTGGCCTTGTGTACCCCTCTCATCACAGAAGCTTTGTCATGGTTTTTGTATAGTTTGCAGGAGTGGGGCTTGATCTACCATGAATCGACTCTCCCCACTTCTCTTCTTCTTTCCAAGGTTTCTCTTCCTACTTTTTTAAATTGACTGCACTTGGCCAAGAAATATATACCCAACGAGTAGCAAACAACACTAATACTGATAATAACAGTGCCTTGCATTTGATTTTGCGGAAAGTATAAAGGACCATGTCCTTATATGGCATGTACAGTTCTGAACAGTCGGTCGTCTTAGAATCCTAGTCTTTTGCCGATATCACAACAGGTTACCCTTTGGAACGCGCCCTATAAGCTGATATTTAACAGAAGGGATATATATAAGCATTGATCTGACACTATCTGGCAGCTTTCAGCATGGACCCAAAGCCCCGAGCGTTGGCGATCCGAAATGCGGAAAAGTGAATTCCGAGAAAAGAAATTAGGGCTAGCAAGAAAGTCCGAAAGTCCGAAAGTGCAACCGTATCCACAGACACAAGTCAAGATGCATGCAGATTGTATAACATGCAGAACTAGAGACAACGTATAGAATGGCGACTTGTGGCTTTCTCATGCAGGTGAAGCTTTCCAGGCTCGTAGACAACTACAAACTAAGTTCTTCACCATGTCAGTCGCAATGGAAAATCACCTTACGAAAGGCGACACAGCCGAAACCGAACTCGGAACTCCACCGTGATATTATCTCCCAGTTCCCAATCCTCAATGCTTATACGCAGTTGCTGTTTGGGTTCAAGCTGCCGGCCGACGTGGACCGCGATGTCATTGTCGCATCCCTCGAGGACGGCTTTGATAAACTCAAGGCGGAGGTCCCCTGGCTGGGGTGGCAGGTGGCCCGGGAGTTAGGGCCCGGCGGCATCTTGAAGGCGATGCCATGGCCCGCGGACGTGCCCGAGGAGCGCATCCGCGTCAAAAACTGTGACGATCTCATCGCACCCATAGCCAAGCTCGTCTCAGCCGGCGTGCCTATCCACATGTTGGACGGATCGGTTCTGACACCATGGCCGGCGCTGCCACAACCTCGCGGCCTCGAGGGCCCTGACCCTGTCGTCGCCATGCAGGCCAACTTTGTGCAGAGCGGCCTGATCCTCAACCTTAGCACTCACCACACCATTATCGACGGCACCGGTATCTACCAGTTTATGAATCTCCTGGCCCTTGTCATGAGCGGCAAAGAGATTCCGGCCGCCGACTTGGAGCAGGCCAACCGCGACCGCAGCCGGGTGATCACGCTCATTCCGCGCACCGAGCCCGTCAAGAGCTATAGCCACCTGCGGCGCCCACCCGGCTATACCTGGGCGTCATCCCCAAGTCCACCGATGTGGTGCTACTTCAAGATTCAGGTCAATGCTCTGGCTCGGCTGGTTAAGTCGGTCTAAGACGATCCATCTAGCAACAAGCCAGGCTCGCTGATGGTCTCTGAGAACGATATCTTCTCCGCCTTTGCATGGCAGCGCCTCTGCGCCGTGCGCGTGGCTAACGGACAGCGGCCGGAGCGCTCATCCAAGCTCGGGCGCGCTATCGACGGGCGCATGGCGCTGGGCGTGCCGCTGACCTACATGGGCCACATGGTGTGCCACGCTCTGGTGCGGCTGCCATTGGGCCAGGGGGCTAAGCTGCCACTGCCACAGATTGCGCAAGTGCTGCGTCGTGAACTCAACCAGGCTAACACACCATGGTCCATTCGCAGGTTTGCCACATTCATGGCTCGTGAGCCCGACACCTCGAGCCTACTGTACGGTGGCACCCACGACGCCCGGGCGGACCTTATGGTGACCGCGGCTGGCTAGGCGACGCCGCTGCCGGCATCCTGGGGTCCTCTCTTAGGCCGATTGTGCTTCTTCCGCCGCCCAATAGCGGCGCCGATTCCCGGCTGTTTTATTATCAACGAAGTCGAGGGCGCATTCATCCCTCTAACGTTGTGCATGCCCGAGGAAGACATCAACGGACTAAAGAAGGACCCTATATAGAAGCAATACGTAAGATATGTCGGCTAAGCCAAAGATCTATAGAATTTAGACTACATAGGTTGGTAGCACTGCGTAGTTAGATCAATCTATCTAACTCTACTTTATGTGAATTACGATGTGATGGAAATTTAAACCCTCCTAATTGAAGCTTGTATGATTATAGAATAAATTAGTTATGAATCTGCGTACAGTGATTGTCTGCCTATCTCATTGCCTAACGTCGTCGATTAATTGTCCGCCTATGTAGAGATTCTCCGTGCGCGATTGCAACCTAGTCAGACCAATAGCCTAGCCGTGACCTCCCACGGGTCTATAATTTTAGAAAATGAAGGGTGCGAGCTCAGATCTACAGACCAAGCCAGTTGAGGATAGCCAGCTTGGTAATTCCCCGGCGGACTTTTTATACCCCGTATCACCAATTTCTCTGGAAGTAGCCTCTTCCGACGCTGCTTCGGGGAATTGATCATTTGAGGATGGAGTTTCACCCATGATAGTTGAAGTCCGTATTGCTAGATCGTCTTCAAAGCTGAATAAATAATCTCCATTAGAATAAGGCACTGTGCGATACAATTGGTGTTCAAATAAAAGCGAATTGGGTATAGAACTTAGAGCCATCTTTCACAATCTTCACATATTGCAGCTCTTCAACGGAACTGTTAGTTCTGTTCGAGAGTAACTAAGCATCTACATTATCAGTGAACAAGTCCAAATCATCTGACTGCTTTAGACAAAAATGGAGGACGACAGCAAGGGGGCCAGTGAGCCGATTGCCATCATCGGTATGAGCTGCAAGTTCTCTGGTGGTGCCAATGACCCAGACAAGCTCTGGGATCTGTTGGTTTCAGGAAAGACTGGCTGGAGTGAGATACCAGAGGACCTTTTCAATCTAAAAGGAATCTATCACCCTAACAATGAGAGGGTTAGCACAGCAAGTCAACCTAGGATATACCAACAGCAAGTCCGAGTGCTAACAACAGAACAGACACACGTCAAGGGGGCCCACTTCCTTGACGGTGATATAGGATGTTTCGATGCTGCATTCTTCAACTACTCCGGGGAGACAGCACAGGCGCTCGATCCACAATTCCGGATGCAACTCGAGTCGACATTCGAGGCCTTAGAAAATGGTGAGTATATACTACTTTCCCTACTACAATTCTTTCGGGCCCTCCTCTCTAACTTGAGTTCGATCAAGCCGGCCTTACACTGCAGCAAGTGGCTGGATCACAGACGTCCGTTTTTGCTACCAGATTATTATCGGCCTCAACACAGCGCCGGGACAGCAGTGGGATGCTCATGGCGGCTCACAGCTCGGACGAGATGCTCGCTACGTCCACCTGAAGCGCCAATCCAAGGTGTCGCGTGCGGCACTGGCAGCTGAAGATTCCGGTGCTGGTGTTTCGCTCTCTACGCAGCTGGCTGAGGTTGGCTCGCGTGAGGACGCTGCCCGTCTCATTAGCACTGCCATCGCCACTAAGTTGGCTGACATTTTCATGATCGACGTTGCTGAGATTGATATTAGCAAGACGCCAGCCAGCTACGGTGTTGACTCACTCATCGCTGTTGAGCTGCGCAACATGCTGGTGCTGCAGGCCGCTGCCGATGTCTCCATCTTCAATATCCTGCAGAGCGCTTCCCTAGCTGCTCTTGCTGCTGATGTGGCAGCAAAGAGCCGCCACGTCGAAGCCGCTGCTTAGGCTTGGTCGTTTGCTTCATTGTATTTTGTTTCAACTTAGGAGTTATAAAGGTTACGGCGTCGGGTTTTGAATCATAAAAGGTTATACTTAGAATAGTCCATTTCACAAATCAAGCCTTTTTCCGTCTTTTTTGCCGTGCACCTATAAAACTGACGAGGCATCTAAACAGAATTATATCTGAGAAGACTACTGAAAAGACATCACAAGACCGCTTATGCAGCCGATTATTCATGCCATAATAGATAGAATCAAAGATACTGATGTCTGTCTTGAGCGGCAATGTTCCCCACTGCTGTCAGCATATGGGATGCGATGCCATAGACCCAAGCTATAACTGGCTTCCCGCAGAAGTTGGTATCGCCGCTAGTCTGGGAAGGAAAAGAGTTTGAGAAGCGGGACGACTGGATTTATCAGTTGAGCGATGACCAAGACGGCGATAACTTTTTCAAGAAAAGATTGCTAGGAACCTCGCAAAGGATATAGGGGATGAAAAAGATAAATAAGGCGATACATTGCTTTGTATCTCTCGCCTGACCGAATACGCCTTGTTTGGCCTACAAGCTGAGGCGGGCGTGTTCGTTCGATGCTTAACCTTGGACGGGAAAATCCCCCGTAGACTCGCATTAGGACTAAGTTAGGCCATTCTGTCAATCGTCTCTATATCCGATATAGATCAGGGCTACCAGTAGGATTGATTAGCCTGTTCATCCACTTGATCTAATGACCACCCACAACCACATTACTATTACTAGCGAACTACACGCCTACGCATTGTCTGCGCCCAGGGTTATCAACCCTAGGTTGTTTGAGCTCTGCTTACCAGTCGTTCCACGGCCTAAGACAGCAGATAAACCGCGCAAGACGGACCAACACAGAAAAGAACGCCGCTCACCTTCTCTAGTCCGTATGGCGCTGTCGCTGTAGGAGTAAGCACTGTTTGTCCTAGTCCTTCTATCTCACCCTCTATGCCAATCGATCGTGAATCTAGCGAGGATTTCGGTAACAAGGTGCCCTTGATGATAGGGGTCAGAGTTGCGTAGATCTCCGGAATGCGTGGGACTGCGCGATAAACTAGTGTATGTCGAGGGTGATGGAATGTTTGCACGCGGACCAACGGCGTCGCCTTGCGGCAAGGTTTCAGACCTGGGGGCCATTCTGGAGTCTTCACCTTGGCTGTCGAGGAATTTTGCAGTCATCGCGAAAAGCGAAGTGAAACTGTGTTCTCATCAACTCTCGCGACTGAGCAACTACAGGGCGAATCTAGTCAGTCAACCAACCTCAGTAGTCAGATTCTAGTCATTTTCGGTTCCAAAATGATACGAGCGTCCTCAGCCAAGGTTCTCAAGGTGCTCACGCGGAGTGGACCAAGGCAGATAGGAAGCGGAAGTCCAACTATCGACCGGCCAGTTTACATCTGAGGTGGTTGACCTGCACGCCAGTGTCGCGGACCAAGGGAAAAATTGCCTCATCTCGAGCGCACTGGTCAGAGCCGATGAGAATGGGGCCGACATGGGAAGGCAGTGGAGAGTGTATTCACTGGATCGCAGAGCTGATAAGTCACACACGGGAGAAAGGGGGTGGCGGAGCTCAGAAGCTCATTGATCCGGGTCAATGGCAAAAATGCCTCACCTGCGAGGCGTAGGGACAAGGAAAGCGAAAAAGAAAATTGGAGCAGTTGGATGGAGGGGGAAGAGCAGGGGACTATATAGAACCACGCACAGGCACGCACACGGACCGTCAGCGCTAAACCAATTGGGCTATAATGTCAAATCTTGCTTCTGTTTTCATCCAAAATCCGATATGGTGTAAAAGGAAGCCCAGGTGGAATGGCCATGGATTGTCGTAGTCATAAATCTCGAAAAACGTGGTGTTTCTATATCGATATTTACGGCAATTGAAGGATAGCGCTAGTGTTCAAGTTGTACTCCGTACCTAGTTAGGATTAAGAAACGCTACTAATGTATCGAGATAGCTTTTTAGACTACTTAGCCGAATAGTGCTGATAGAAGTATCGAGCGCTTCTATCATAGGTGCAGATAACACGTTTATAAAAGGGTGAATAGTAAGGTATAGCATCTATATAAGTATCAACCTTCAAAAACGTCTATCAATAGTCTAAGAATTGCTAACTGAAATTGGTCCGACTGTAAGTTCGTTGTGCGTTGGCATGCTTGCTTTTCTTTTCGGGATAGGGTATGAGTTACCCGCATCAAACATGTACCAGCGTTTCCCGTTATTTTAAACTACCTTCTCACAATTTTCCACTCTACCTGGGTGTAATAACAAAACTAAATTCGTGAAAATAATTGGCATCCTCTCCATCTAAAGATGATATATATATAGTATGTCAGCATTAACAATACTAATTTGGAACTTAGTTTTAGTGAGTGATAATCAAGCATTAATCATGATGTCAATTTATGGCCATGAAGCATTCACTATGACATCGATTATGAAAACGTCAACTCCATATTATCAAGGAAATTTCAACGTTCTAACATCATTCTCTTCGTTATGGCCCATCCATTTGCTTCTACTGAAGGTGTTCTACCAGTCCCAATTTGTCTTTTATGCGGGGCGAAGATCCATATGACGGACAATTTGGGAATACCCAGTTCAGGCATCGAAGGAGCCTCGAGACCTGACAAAAAGCATTGGAAAAAACTCTGGAAGCCCGGTCCGGAACATTTTATGATATCAGCACACGAGGTAGAAACTGCCTACATCGATAGGTTCCCTCTGCTATGGTCATGCTTATATCGAGCTCGTAAGCCTCTAATAAGTGAATTCTCATTCAATCATTTCCGGTCTTCTAATTAGCTCAGTTATCAAGGATTCCGATACTAAGTACCACTTGACTGGTATCAATTCGATGGAAGATTGGCAATGGCCTTACTATGCTGTCAATGACCCTGCAAAAGCAAGAATAACTGGGAAGAAAAACCCCGACTACCATACACAGATGTTTACCCAATTCTATGCTGCAGATATTAAGAGACAACCTAAAACATTGAAAGACAAGACAATCGGATTTGTGATCCATGCCCACTGTTGGGCCCTGTTCGATCGAGTCGAAGGCCTAAGATTTAACAATACCAACCTCGCTAAACTTGTCCGAATTTGTCGAAGATACTGGCGGGAAAGCAAACAGTGGGGGATGTCCGGGGATGTACCGAATGTCTCTCAGAGTCCACTTATCGTGCCCGCAATTCTACAAGCCATGGCATCCGCCGAGGCCGATTACTATCACCCAACCTCTAGTCTCGGCATTCTTCCATTAGAGCTTAGGGTTTTGATCTCCGAATTCGTCTGCCCCATCACAGATTATACCATGAGTGATGTTCAAAATTTGAGAAATATGCTCTTAGGGTTTGGATGGAAGTTACCTAAGTGGTTCTGGCGAGTGCGGGTAGACGAACGTTTGTTTTTTGAGTTGGGGAAATATAGCGAGAACCCGTCAGTGGATTGGAAAGTACGGCTTGAATTTATGAGTCTTACTGCAGATCGAACTAGGCTCGGTTCTAGTGGTCTAGCAAACCGTGAGCGGATTCTTGGGATTATGCTTGCTCTTAGGGATGCCTACACAAAGTGATACATAGTTTAGTGAGGGGAGGGGGGTCCTATTAGGCACATGTTACTGGATGTCTTATCATGTAATTAGCCTTTGCTTTGCTATTAATATGCGTATCGCTCCAAACTGAAGATTAAGCACGTTCCAAATATTCAAATCGAGCTTCCTGGCTTCCCGTTTCCATGCTTTGCTCCGTCAATTTCTCCTAGATCTGGCATGTGCAGTAGATCGACACTTATACCTAGAGTACGCTGCCCAATAGCGTTCTCTTCTTCACTAGGTACTTTATCTATGTGATATTGCGAGTATTGTGCAGCTTCTAGCCATTCGATGTATAACAGTATACATGTAATCCATGCAAATTCTTCTGTTTATCTTTTGTCTCGCCATTTACACATACCCAGGCACCTAGGTAGGTATTCTATATGTTTTACCGTAGGGCTTTTTGTACAAAGCAAAAAGAAGGTGATACCTACTGTAGTGGGAGAAACACGCATAGATCTGATTAGATGCCCAAGGCATCTAATCTCCCAGATAGTCTCATAGGCCTCACTCACCACAGGCACATCGCAATATCATCTTATCATCTACCGTCATTTCGCTATTCCTGTTCATCATGGCTCCCACTGTACTATTCTAGGCCATTTACACTGCCCACCATCCTCAGGTACAGGACATCACTCTTTTCTGCCGTCCTGTCTGTTATGTCAGACCGCCAGCGCGCTCTTCCTACTTCACTACATAGGGGTCACTAAGTCTTTACCCATTGCCGTTTTCCCACCAAAAATGACCACGTTTGAACCCTGTATTTTGTGTAACCTATAGGGTAATAATATTTTATTCAGCTTTACTTAAAAATATAACTACTAAATCAACAAAAAACTTCTTTCCGAATAGTCTATCATATATAGTTGTTAAATAGTTACAGATTGAAATGTTGGAGTTAGTTGGAATGTCAATTATATATAGGCGCCAATACTAAACTCGCGATTTTGAACTTTTGCTTAGGGTTGAAAATTAACAAATCTCTATTAGTAATTCCTACTAAGATATTTTGTACATGTAGATTGATATTTTCCCAATTTTAATTTATATGAAAATAACTAAAAAATACATTACTGTATAAATTTAAGAAGATGGATAAAGTTAGTTTGGTGGGGAAATGGGTAAAGACTTATTGTCGGATTTTGCAGGTAGAGAAGGGTTGAGAATAAACCCAACGGGGCAAAGATTTCATGAGCTGCATCAATGATTATCGCGAATGTGGTCTAAAATAAGTTGGACCTGCTCGTAATTTTCCTCCAGGTGCCACAAATTCCCCTTTTTCAATCTCCGTGGATTCGGACTCCAATTGAGAACCGATTCGTTCACATCATCGTACTTGTAAACCCTCATATATTTTCCTACCGCAACAATCCCGTAAACAGGGCTACGGTCTGAAGGACGGCGTCTGCCATGGGTCGACGACAAGTACTGACAGAGCTGATCTACTCCTTCCGCCCACACAGAGGCGTGTGTCTCGTACCCAGCTCTCTTGCACTGTACTATCAAGAACTTGTCTGCAGTAGAGGAATTTTCTTGATAGTGGAAGGTATGCAAGTCGGAGTATCCCTTCTCTCCGGACTGTGCGGTATGTTCATCCTGCGGGCGTGTTATGTAGCCTTCAGACACAGGGAATTGGAAGCTCAAAATAGCGTTCCATACACCATAGAGGATTGACTCTGGGTCGTTTCGTTCAATTCGATCAAGCTCCTGCGCTATGGCATGGATGGAGCGATACTTAGACCAGTTAGTGGGTTTCATATAATAAAGTTGACGGTGTATACTCACTGAAGACATGATGATAGCTTCGCTGGAGAAGGAAGAGAAAGTATTTTGATCTGAAGTGGTAGATATTCTGCAATATTACACGCTAAGACATCTTTTGCCTTTTTATTGCTAGCTTACAATCTAGTATTGTTCTTGAAAGCATTATTCTCGAAAAACATTTCAAGGTTATTGTTGAAAAGCATCATTGTTGAAAGTATTATTCTCGAAAAGCGTTATTCACGAAAAGCGTTATTCACGAAAAGCATCATTTTTGAACAGGCAACTTTTTGAATATAAAATCGGGAAATGTAACGTCGTGTAATTTCCTATTGAGAGAGACGAGGAGGGAAGAAAGAGAGTGAGAGGGAGAGATCTGCCTATGTAACACTACGGGTCTGACCCCCACGAGCATCGCTCTCGACATGAATATATCAACAGACAAGACATTCATCACTACTGTGCGCGAAGGCAGATGCCTAGTTGTATAATAGTATCAATGGCATATCATTCACCATTGTCCCCGGATTTGGAAATCCTATTGTCCAATCTCGAGATTCAATGTAGACATTTTCATTGCCCCAACAGAAAGCAGAGGGGTGTTGGAGCCATTGCCCTGCGACTCTCTTTCTGCCATTCCTCCTGGTCTCTCTTTTCCGTGGTTTGCAGCAGATCAATACACTTGTTGGAAGTCAGGTGATCTGCTACTTCCGAATTCTAGCTCTCTCCGATCTCTCCTTCTTCCTCATTTTCTCCCTGTTCCACAGATATCATCAAACAGAGACACCACTTTTATTTTTGAGATGCTTCCAGAAAGTTGGTTAGTGAGGTCGATAGCTGGATAGAGGGATGAGCTCAGACATTGGTGAGTCTTCACTCCAGTGCTCGACAGCATACCTTTCGTTGCTCTGTTGGTGAATAGAACTGTCATATCTCGAACTCGGACCCGGAAATTAATTCGAGTTTCTGCGGACCTTCGTTGATGATCTTCTTTCATTGGAAGGAAGGCGTATGCAGGTCCAAAAAGTAGGACCCTGAAGAGATTACCGACACCCCGGCTCGTTGCAAGGATATCGAGAAAGCCAATGCGAGATACTTGTATTGTTCCTTCTGTGAAAGAAAGTAGAGCCGCTTGCTCTGATCTTGTGGTCGCCTTTTTTTGAAGTGGTCGACTACCTCGCCGTTGATCTTTATTTCTTTTAAGGACAAGATTGTGTGGAAAGAAGAGTGCATAGTACTGAGGTGTAAGGCGGAACTAAATAGAGCCGCCACGCTAAGAGAAAGAGAGGTAAGAAGCGCTATAGATCCGATTGCACTAGTGTTGGACTTGTTAGGTGTGTTTTCCGTTGTCTAATAAGACGTCTAAGAAGAAAAGCTTGATACGACCGTGATTCCTATGATGATCAAACCATTAGAGACAATTCGGTTATGTGCACTGTTTGCAGATTCTCTTGCCGCAATTCTTTTATTCTCTTAGGCAGCGGAAATTGTTCTGAGTGCTATAGCAACTTCTCTTAATATTTCCTCTTCGTCTTTTCTATCCTTAACCTTTTCTAAGGGTAATAGAGATAGAGAATCTTTATTAAGCTATAGCTCGCGTGCTCTATGTTAGATAGCCGCGCGAATAGTGAGGGGGACGTATTTAGCGCTAGCTTTGTCTATACCCCTAAAGTCTAGACTTATACAAGGTATTCCTTAACCAAGCTTCTAGGTGTCAATGATACCAAAATTGGCTCTCTCGAGTAGACTCTAGGAGGCACTAGCAGCTGCGTTAGACAGAAAGCTTAAGTAGATATACCACATAAATAGGAAGTGAACTAGGTAAGAGACGGCGTAGATAAGAGTTACAGCTAATCGCGGATAGCTATCGATAGTCTTTTCGTTTGTGAAAAACCTATTATATATCAGCGTCCTAATAAGCATTAGGAGCATTAGCCAGAGGGACGACCATTCCCATCTTAGCAACTAAATAACACTCCTAGTCAATAGGGAACCGCTAGTAAGCTATATGGTAGGACGCTCTTCTAGACCTTCTAGTATAGCGGCGCATTCTAAAGTACCTTTTGCAACACGGCTGTGGTAATTGTCGCTAAGCATCTTTCCTAGATAGAACAGTTTAACCTAATAAGACGTTAGCAATATTGCGACATTTTTTGGTTATATATAGCGTTCGATAACCTATTGTAAAGAACTAGAACTATCTAGACTAGGCACTTCTAAGCTGCTGCTAGGCCATCCTCTAGTCAGAAGCTCACTTAGATTGGTTTCAATAGGCTAAGAAGGATACATTGACGCTGTCGACATTAATAATGCTCGTCGTATCAACAGATCGTAGATCAATACAGTCAATGTTACCGATATAATCGCCAAAAATGTTTGGATCAATTTGATTACCAGCGGTTAGCTCATGATCTCAATTCCAGCTAAGCTAGCTACGCTGTCTCGAGTATAACTAGGCACTAGGCCAGTTAGCCACGCCATGATATGCCCCACGAGGAAGATAGCCAAAATTATGATCGTGGTCCTCATGACAGTAACTTTTCTGCGTTCACTAGTGGTAGGAAGCAGTGGGCCATGACTAGTTTCTTCGCCTCTGGTGAAATATCTCATCTTTATTATTTCCTGTGTTGATTGAGCCGCACTGCCTTGCGCCTAATTCGGGCTATGTTGTAGAACGAAAGCCGGGGATTGGATACGTGTGGAGGTTGATAATGATAGCCACAGTCTATGGCACATGCTTCAATTATTTGACCAGCGGCCATACCGCCTCATCATGCGACCACAATTACCTCTCATGTTGCCTCGTATACGTATCTGGCTGTGGAAGGTCCGAGCTGAATATAAGTACTACCAAGCTAGTCCGGTAAGGCTCTGACTCAACATTTGCGCAGAAGACAATCGATTCGCTGACAGGGCGCGAGCAAGATGATGACTTTGCTGCGCAGTTTCAAGTGCTTTGTGACTGGAGGAGAAGTTTACCTAGCCTTGAACAGGTGGTGGCGGAGCTCGGTGATCCGAATCAATAGGGAAATTGACTCTCGCGAGAATGTGCAGATGCGTGGAAAGAAGGACGAACCCTGGGGAGTAAAGCAAAGGGCAACAACATGTAGTTGCCCACCTTTAGTTCATAATACCACACATTATTGTTCATATCATCAACATCCGATATGGTGTAGTGGCTAACATCGTCGTCTCTCACACGACAGCCGGGGGTTCGATTCCCCCTATCGGAGTTTCTTTCTTTTTTTACCTCCTCATCATATTACAGTATATCTAATTATCCCATACCCATTTATCATATTTATCTGATTATTTTTTTTGGTAGGAGGGGGATTTTTGAGATAGACAATATGACCTCATCGGGTCAGGTGTATCATATTTCAGTACATCAACATCCTCCTGATCGAACAAATATGTTTGCTAACTTACAGGATTGGGTTCAAGTGTGATCCTTAACATGTGAACTTCGGGGATTTTCGATCTTGTAGTACTACTACATGTAAGGTATATAATTAACGTTACCCGGTCAAACTTAAAGACCTGTTAAGACGATAATATGTATATCCATGGTTTTCCGCTTTACCGACTTCTGGTTTTTCGCATATATATATCGCGACGCCTCGGCTTGCAATGCAAAGAATATGCAGCTGGCTCCAGAAGTAACAAAATAACCCTATGTCATACTTGCAGCACAAGAGATCCGAGCATGATAACAGGGAAATTCTTATCTGACATGTGAGACTGCAGGTGGATTCAACCTTTTTTTTAGACCGTTTTCTGTCAGACCCGGTCAATTTTCGCTCTCCAATTCTTCGTCTTTTACACACCCATCTATCTTCCCAACCATTGTCAATGGACTACTCGGGATTCCCATTGTTTCCCGCCATCCCGGCCTCGATTAGACGTCGGCTGCCCCGCTTATACTCATCCCGCCGTGCGCCCATAGGTACCGAATCGAGCGGGGATCCGCGCCGGGGACTGGCTTCCATATCAGAACCTCATCTGCTGTGCCACGGCCAATCCCTAGAGCGAGTGGTACCCGAGGTACGACCCTGGACAGCAAGCGATGATCTGGACTCTTTTGATTCTGGCTCCCGGAGCCCGGACAGCCCTCCAGCCGAGGAAATGGGAAGTCCGACTAAATATGAAGCCGAGTCCGGGTTGCGATGGAACCGGGTAGTACCCGGTGAGTCCTAGACTATTGTATATTGACTAGCTATCACTGACGGGGTACTTGATGGGGCTAAAGCGTTCAATCTTTTGCGCAACGCGGGATATGAAGCTCAGCAACCACAAGCCGACGGCCGCCTGGCTCGATCGCTTTATGTAAATGCCTTGGTTTACCTTCTCGATGCTTTACCGCCAGATCTGTCTACCGAGGAGACTTCCATGCTCGAGCATCACATCCCAGAGCCGGTCAAAGCATCACTAACGCCATATCCTCAACCACCGCAATATCTCCCTGATGGGAACAACAAATACAACTCCTACCCGAGATCGTATCTACATAGACTCCTCGCCTCGACAATTGTGCAAATGTTTATTCTCCTGCGATTCTTTCTACCATATGCAAAGCTGCTTTTGCGCCAGATATATGCATATGAGCGGACCCACCGTATCACTGAGCGCATTCTAACCACTACGCTGGACACAGCAGATGGGCTTGGGAAAGGCAGTGTCAACATCGGGGTGGCGGTTTGCAAACTCAATGAAGGAAGAGTAGGTGCTGCATTGTCGAGCTTTGCCGCTTGGTGGATGGAAGGTGTGGCTGGAGGGATATATGAAGGTGTTGGAGAGGGGATGATGCATCTCGGTCTTCTTGGAAAAGAGTCGGATTTTGATAGATTTCCCATGCAAATGGCTAGACAAAGTAGTTTATAGTATATATTAGATTTTTAGAACATTGTTTGTGAACTGTGAGAATCCCCCATATTGACATTGATAAGCGATAAGCATCTCAACTTCTCCAACTTCTTCTGTACAATGGCGACCACCAGATTACCCTGCATTCCGTCTCTTCGAAAGCAGCAGCTCCACCTGGAATTGTGAGTTATTTGCTTCGCATTATGATCGGTGTACTGACTTCCGAAGTGCGAGCTTAAAACATGCAACACCGCCAGGGGTC
>ERZ1673737.2000-NODE-2000-length-17979-cov-4.206371_pt1 | contig 17979 bp, 16 predicted proteins | sample MGYA00580211_ERZ1673737 | MGnify/ENA primary metagenome ERZ1673737 (study PRJEB41218, sample SAMN15661789) | gut metagenome | host: Homo sapiens | place: Canada: London | collected 2015-08-20/2019-03-30 | study: EMG produced TPA metagenomics assembly of... | reverse complement strand
GAAAACAATGTAAAGAATGATATACTCGAGGCGCATGTAGTGTGAATATCCAAATGCATAATAGGAGGCTCAGTACATTCCATTGCACAGCATCAGCTAACCATGGTTCAGGTTCCACAATAACTTGGTTCAGCCAAACTCTCAACTTAAAATTCACCACCAACTCAACGCCTTGAAATCCGTTTCCAATGAACCCTTCCCAGGTGCTCAGTCATGTTGTCTCTGCGATTGAACAACCTACCGCATTCAGGGCAAATGAAAGAACCGGGTCTGATGTGCTGGGTATCGACATGGCGCTTCAGCAGCCCTTTGGTTGCGAAGAAGCAACCACAACCATTCCAGGGACATTGGTAAGGGGTCTGGCAGCTGCTGAGAATTTATGGTTGTCAGAAAGACAACCAAATTGCTGGAATTTTTACGCTAAACACCTTACCTTTGTTTCCGTTTGCGTGTTCGGCCACGACCAGAAGCCATCTCGGGTTCAGCACAACCATCGGTACTCACGATTGGTCGAGGTACTCCTTGCGAGCAGTAAGTCGTCGACGACTGAGCTATATGGGTAGCATTGCTGCCAGGATTGAGAATGCGCGTGGTCTCGACGACGCTATTGTGCTCGGGGGTAGAAGCAGTAGATGGCAGTGAATGAGTCCAAGCAGCATGCTCCCCTGTGCTGGCATAGCTCAGCGAGCTAGTGACACTTCTGCCATCGTTGAAGGCAGGGGCTAGGATGTTCTGATCGAAGCAGTAAAAGTCCAGATCAGACAAAGCAACAAGTTGGACGAAGTCGGGTTCACCAGCTGCGGATGAATGCTGCACGGGATGACGAGCGTGAAGATGGTCCACAGGCAACGTAGATGACTCTGTGGTGGAGGCAGATGTTAAGTCACCGAGAGAGCTTTCAGTAGTATCGAGGTATTTTACCATCCAGTCTTCTTCGCCCGCAAAAGGCAAGTCACCAGAGTTTCTGTTGCATGAGCAGACCATTGTGAAGACTGCCAGAAGAACGAAGATATCGAGAGACAAAGCGAGAATGTGTATGATCTGATTTAGGGACTGGTTTTAGAGACCGAGGAAAGCAGGTTTCTTAAATAATATCATGAGCTGTATAGAGTGCCACCTGGAGTCGGGCAAATGAAGCACAGTCAACAGTACCGTACTGTAATGGAAAATACAGGAATCCACACACCCTGCCCCGGTACCTACCTTAAAGTGCAAAGGATAATATGTAACTACGTACTGCCCATCGTCACATCGTGTATACCTTCACGTCAGTCCTGACAGAGTGGATTCAGGTTATGTGACAACGATGTGATGAAAAAGCAGTGGCTGCTTAATCCGACTCGGACGGCTCGCATGTGGATTACGTTAGTGAGCCTATACTGTGAACCTCCAATGACATTGAACTCAGTGGATACATACTTATTACTACAGTGGTGTAACAAAAGTATTTGACCACCGGTACTTGGGACCCTGACCGCCGTTGTAGACCGCCTACTATTTTAGACCACGAAATCTCGCGTTCATCATATTAAGTATGAGGGCTGGCATACTAGCTGTTAAGTTGAATTGAATTCCTGAGGTTTCTGCCTGGCAGTAATAAAAAGTGGGTCCTAGCCCGAAGTACCGGTGGCAAATACTTTTGTTACACCACTGTACATCTATCATTGCAGGGTGTTGCCCCAAAATATCGCACATCCAACCAACCAGGCGGCGTTCCCCCTTATACTTTCCAGGCCATAAGGAGGCCTGCTATGGCGTAAGCCAATCATGCTGATCGACAATCTGCTACCTGGGTACAGCCAAAGCCCTGGAACAAAAAAGGTCGTCGGCTTGGGTCTTGGCATTGGATCGTTGATCCAATGTCGTTGATCCAATGCCAAGACCCAAGTTTTCCTTTTAGATACAATATTCCGGATAAACAACAAATTCAATCTATACAAACTCTCACGTTCCAACACCATACCCAGAACCTCTCACGCCGTCACATCCTCCGCAACAGCATACCGACTCCACTTCCGAATAACAGGCCCATACCGATAAAACACATACGGTACCGGAACCATGATAGCACTAATACACCCAAGAATCGTAAGAGTCCAGTGAACACCCATATTCTTGTAGAATGGAATCCCAACAGCAGTCATACCGCCAGCAGCAAAGTAGCGCGAGACAGTCATGAAACCCAAAGCGGAAGCCGCGTAGATATCGTACGAGTCGATGACGTACATGTACGAACTGATGAAGATGCAGATAGCACCGAAACCAAAGAAAGACGATGCTATGATGGGTGACCAGATTGAGACGGAGGGCTGATGGGTTAGTTAGTACGCATCTCTTTAGGGGGAGTGTATCCACGCGTAGACGGGAACTTACGAAATCGGTCCAGCCCATCCAAAACAGACTAATAGGAATCAACGGCGCACCAAACATAGCAAACCAAAGCCTGATCTCAGGCTGTGTGTGGACATTATCCAAAGCGTGCGGATCAGACGCCGGATCAGTACCATTCTTTGCCTTGGCGGCTGCGACGAAGTCACGCTTTGTCCAGTGGTAAATTGGGAAGACGAGGAGACCTGCAAGCATTATCCCGATGTACATTGCCACCCAGGTGATATTGGTTAGACCTTGTGATATGCCATACACATCGGTGAAGATGTAGGTATATCCATCGAAGAAAGTGAACAGGACAATGTACAGGACAGTCATGTATAGGGAGATCAAGAGGATGATGGGTTCCTGGAATGTAATGAGGAACTGGCGTTTCAGTGCGCCGCCGATCCGAGTAAATAGCGGGATTTTCTCCATGTCCATTGCGGAGCGGAAGCGGTTGTCTCCTGTTGCGTTGCGTAGATGCTTTCCCTTCCATTTTAGGAGTAAGGGAGAGTATGTCTCGGGTTGGAACAGAATGATGAGAGCCATAATTGCGCCGGATGCTATGAGGATGATCCAGGCCGTCCATTGCCAGGAGAGAACACCAGTTTGGCCGATGAATGAGGCAATCACTGGAGCCAAGACGGGGCCGCCAAATGAAAGGATGGCGTACATTGGGAAGGTGATTGTCTTCTCAAGGGGATTCCATAGATCGGCAATGGTACCACCTGCGCAGGTCAAGGGCGGACAGCCAAAGATGCCAGCTAGGAAACGGAAGGCGAGCTGGGCACCGATATTTGGAGCTAGTGCTGAGCCCATGATGAAGATCATGAACAGAGTAAGAGAACCGGCGTAGACAGCATTGCGGCCAAGGATCTCAGACAGGGGTCCACTGACGAGAGAACCAGCGGCGAAGCCAAGCAGGTAGATACCTATAAAATATTAGCTTTCAACCAGGGGTTAGCAAGGAAGCTGCTCTTACCAGTAACCAACGATCCCACGACTTCACTGACATGATACGTCTCCGTGATTTGAGGCAAAACCCCAGACTCGATCGCCGACGCAGCTCCAACGATAAAAGCCAGTGCCGTGACAAGCAAAGTGGCAACCATTCGACTGGTGGCACTATGATTCCGAGGATTGAGCGGATCATTCTCGTCTTCCCATCCAACAACGAATATATGAGACTTCGAATCGAGCTGTTTCTTTATATCGACGCCAGCAAGGGACCTGCCAAAAGCTGTTTTCTCAGAGTACTGCGTCGGCTTCTGAGCAAGCGCAGGCGATTCAGATTCAGTAACATCGTCATCTGTCTGATCCGATGGAGTTGATACTGCTGTTTCATGGGGAGTCTCGTTCACGGAGGGAGCGGCGCCGCGTTCGGGGGCATCGTTGAGCTGTCTGTGGACGGCATTTCCTAGCCGTCGGTATTGCAGATAAGACTGCATTTTGAAACCTCGGGATTAGACTGAAATTTTGGATACCCCCGGGTTGTATTCTCACCGGTTATGTATAGATATCTGATTCTTTTCTCTCAGATATTGTTATAGATGTTCAGTGCTGTCTCTGGGGACGGGGCCTGCGACAGAAAGAAAAAAGCAGGAAAGGAGCTGCATTCCTTTTATGCGCCTGCAAGGTCATGGCCCACTCGGCTGATAAATCGAATTTTCTCAAGCCGGTTCAACGTCGGCGATGTGCCTGTGGGCCTGATCAAGAAAGCCCGAGAACTTAACTTGAGTCACGGCTTCGCTGTTTTACCTAAGTTATGCATGATTCCCCCGGGAAATTGAAAAGGTAGTATTCCCCGCATATATCTTGCTTGGCCAAATCAAACCCGCAACTAAGCTCTGTAGGGACGATCTCGGAAGGGAGCGAGAATGAACGCCTCGGCGTCTTTTGCCGCATTCAATTCTCGGCCCGCACTTCCAATTTCGGCAAGTGGAGCGTCGGCCGAGAAAGGATTTACTCGCACAGTTGTCCGAAGCCGTTATCAATTCGCTTAGAACTCCTGTTTGCTTAATTTATCGAGTTTATAAGATCTATGACGTCGAGTTCTAGAACCTGCAGATTTGTTTTGGCCTAAGGCTCTTTTTGATTCTTACTACCATTACATAGTTGGATGGTATTTGTCCGTACCATATTTCCGTTCTTCTCCTGATGGAAATCTTCTTACGGAAATCATTCGTTACAAATTTATAAATCATACACTACGTGTCCAACAGGGCTCGATGTGTTACTTTCGAGAACGGGGGACACAAATTACTGAGAGAGTCGTTTAATGATTGGAGAGGATTGGAGAACTCTCTGCGGAGCATACTATGTAAGAGATAACGAGCAAGTGCTTCCTAACCAAAAATAGGTAGGTACAATATAACAGGTATAGGTAATATAGAAGCCAAGGTCTTCGTCACTGTAATCCTATTCCGATATATTAAAGAGCCAATGGGTAATCCGTCGATTCGATGCGCTCTGGATAAGTTAGCCCTCCCTGCTGCCGGACTTTATCCATGACTTCCATAATTGTGATGCTCTCATCCCAAGGCAGACTCTCGCTCTCAAGTTTTCTGTCGCGCACACAGCGAGCAACTTCATCAGCTTCCCAGAACATACCGCGCGCACCGCCAGGGACAGGCATATGAACATCTTGGATAGTAGTCGCGTCTCCTGCCTCACTGCTTGGTACTACACGGTATCGCTCCGGGCGATAGGCAGGTCCGAAAATCTGGATGTGCCCCTTAGTGCCGTGGATTTGGATGGAGGGGCCAGCAGAGCCGCGATTGTCTGGATCCGTAGCAACGCGGAAGGCCGTCATTGCTACAGCGTGTGATGTTCGGCCAGGAAGGGCGCTCGGCGTCGTAGTAGGAAATGTTACGATCATGGTCGTCTCTTCATCTGCTCCGGTTCCAGGGTATTTCGACATGTGAGAGGTAACCTGTGATGGTGCTTTGCGCTGAGATCGAGGTAGGGTGTGGTAAAGAATTTGGAAGACCCAAGTAAGAGCATAAACCCCCACTGCAACATGTTTAGTCAAATATGCATGTATCTCAATAATAAATGCTAGGGACATCACACTTACAGTCAAGGAGCGCGCCGCCAGCAAGGTCCTTGTTTATCATCCGATGGTCGGCATTCCAGGAAGTCTCAGGCTCATCTCCAATGCTCAAATCGGAGACCACACGCAGGACCTCACCAATTGCTCCGGTTTGCACAAGACGTTGCACTTCAATACTCAGCGGAAAGTACCGAGTCCACACAGCTTCCATCAGGAAAAGTCCCTTCTTCATTGCAGTTTCGCACAGGATCTTAGCTTGAGCTGCGTTAACGGTAAAGGCCTTCTCGCATAGGACATGTTTACCGGCTTCCAGTGCCAGCATCGCATGTTGAAAGTGGTGTGAGTGTGGGGTAGCAATATAAATCACTTGGACGCTGGCATCATTGACGGCTTCTGCGTAAGATCCGTATGTCGCGCATGGCTGGGGAATCTGGAGCCTCTGGACGAATGAATCGGCTGAAGACTTGGATGAAGATGATGCCACAGCGGCTACGGTGTGCGTGACGTCTGTAACCCCTCTTCCAGTCGGATCCCGCAACAAGTCCTCCACGAAGGCTTTCGACAAAATTAGCTTCCTCGTATCGCAACGAGTGCAAATTGAACCACTCACTTTCTGCAATTCCGCCGGTGGCTGTAGTATACAGATGTCAGTACGGCCACCTGGATTTCTATAGTTCAAACAGAACCGAGACTGACCAAGAATGCCCCATCGAAGGTTGAAAACCATAATTTATGCTTGAAGACTGCGATAGTATACTGTGACAGTATGCTAGTTCTGAAGTAGGGTAATGTAGATGCGAAGTATTTTAACTTTTACATTCGGAGTCAACGGATTTTATAGGTGAATATGCGGGGAATTATAAGCCTACTAAAACCCTTGGTTACCTCGAATTGCCGAGCACTGATATCGCAGCTCCCTGGTATAACAGTGATACTATACAGCCAAACATAATCCACTTTGAATAATTTGATTGGCTAATTATTGCCCCACCCTGAACTCTGTCATCGCATCGACCTGCCGGACCCTCAAATGCTGACATCAGAGCAGCATGGAAGTTATGAAAACTGAACCTCGAGTTCGATTAAACCAAATAAATGCAATAGACGCAGATGGAACAAAAAACAAGAGAAAGTGACCACAAGGCGCCTGCCCGTTCTCACCATGGTTGCACAAACTGCCGCCGAAGCAGGGTCAAATGCGACGAGCAAAAGCCAGTCTGCACCCGGTGCTGGCAAAAGGACCTGCAGTGCTCCAGCACTCATCAACTGAAATGGGAATCTGATTTCCGTAATCGTGGGGTCGCCTTTGGCAGGTCTGGGCGTTGGAGCAAAAACTCACCTGAAAAGCGGCAGAGCCCTATCGCATCAACTTCGGCTTTCCCGGAAAGAGCTACATGGCTTGCAATCCCAAGGGTTGATCCCTGGACATTTCTAAATAATGACATGTCTTTTGTCCGACGGCTTTATGACGAGGAACAAAACCACACCGAACCACATCTCCTGCCGGCTTTCAATGCAAAAACGGCCATTGGCGAGCAAGGGCCTTGTGAGCTAGAGCCATCATCTTCAATATCACCATTCTCCTTCACTCAACCTATAGAGGTGAATAATGTGTTAATGCAGAACATACGACCATCCCTCTCGCTATTTCCATCACTCGACGAACTGGGAAACCGGGTGCTGTTTGACTATTATATCAATCAAGTATGTCCGCGAACAGTACATAGTCCTCAGTCACAATCACCATTTGCATCTGTCATTCTTCCCTATTGTGTATCAGCCTCGCCAACAGTCTTACGAGCAATCCAGGCTTTGGCTGCTTGCCATTGGTCCCAATACGACTCCCAATACAGCAACATCAGCCTGCAATTGAAGTCGCAAGTTCTAAACGACTTTCGAAAGCGAATCAACATCGACCCCGGTTCTCTTGTTGCGGAAGACCCTGAAGTCTTGGTTATCGTGATGTTCCTCTGTCTCTTCGATATCGTGGATAACTGCGATAAGCAGTGGATTGTCCATCTCCAAGGAGCGAAAGATATTATTCGACTTCGAAGGCGGCAGCAGCGTTTGTTAACAGAGACAAGTGAAAGTATGCCGCAAGACCCGGTATCTTCGTTTACGGAACTTTTCTTCGCTTTCCAAGACGTAATGGGCCGGACTGCTTGTGCAAAAGCAGACCTCTTCGGATCGAGCTACTGGCATGAGGACGATACGACCATAAATCTTTGGATGGGCTGCAGCCCGGCTCTTGTCTCGATCATATTTTCAGTCATGGACTTAAGTCGGTCACGACGGCTCATGGTCTCAGATGAGGATCAGGTGACTTTCAATATTCGAGCTGCCACGTTGAGCAATAGGCTGCAAACTCTCCGGCAAGAGATTCATACCGATGAAAAAGAAGACCAGACTATTCACAGGATCGCCGAATTGAAACGGCTCACTGCTGTTGTCTATCTGAATTGCGCGTTATATGGTGGGCAACCAGCAGAAGACGTGATCAAGTCTTACGTTCGGAGGATATTAAAGGAAGTTGTTGAGTTACTAGCTTTAGAATCAGCCTGCCACGTCATCTGGCCTCTTTTCGTTGCCGCTGTAGAACTGGATCCGCTTGATATTGAACTCTGGGCGGACCCGGAGACTGGATCCGTGACAGATGGCAGAAGACTTGTCTTGGAGTTGCTCACTAGGATGGCGAAGAACAGTGTCTCGAGTGTGTCTCGGACGCGCGCGGTTATTGAGCAGGTTTGGAAATCTCGGGACTTTAGTTTGTCTCAGTCTTCTAAGCCGAAACAATCGTCTATCACGGTTTTAAATGACTGGGAAAGATATGTTGTGCCAGTGAGTGATGCTTTGAGTTTAGTATGAATATACCAATTATGCTGGACAAGACTTTCATGTAACATTTAATAGGCTTTATAGTGGCTTTTTGCTTCGCACCATTCTAGAGGTAACTTACTCAAATGTTCGTTATACTCGTAGCTGTAGCAAACTTTCATTTCATGTATTGTTAAACACTACCTATGAAAAGCAATGGTTCTTTACATCAAACACCACAAATGTATGCTCAACATTCAGTAGATCGTGATTCATATGCAAGTAGACCTCCGGATAGAAGTCTGACGGCGAAGATAGAAAACGATAGTAGAAACATATGCATTAGCTTTTAAAAATATGTGCGATGCGACGCGGAGTATAGGAATTAAAAATATGCGAGTGAAAAGAAGCCAGATTAGGCCTCAACCTCGGGCTTCGAATCGGCCTTGCGCTCTTCGTCGAGCCGCTCCTGACGGGCCCGCTCTTGCTCGGCGAGACCAGTCTTCTGGAAGGTGTGTTGGCGACTCAACTCACGAGGGCGAATGAAGAGGGAAAGAACAAAGCCGACGCCAGCGACGGCAGTGTAGAAGATCCACATGCGGCTCAGGGCGTGGGTGTAAGCGCCGAGAACGACCTGGCGCTGGGATGTGGTGAGGCTTTCAATGAGGGATCTGGAAGCGCCAGCAAAGGATGAAGAGATGGAGGCGGCAGTTTCGGGTCCAACGGCGGCGATGAGTTGGTCGGATTGTTGGCCCATGATGTTCTGGTAGATGACGGTTCCCAGAACGACGGAGATGGAGGTGGAGAGCTGGCGGATGAATCCGAACGTGGCGGTTGCTGTAGCCATGTCGGAGGGGCGGATGTTGGCCTGGAAGGCGACGAGAGGGGCTTGGAAGTTGGGGCCAATACCGAAACCGGCAATTAGCTGGAATATGATGATACGGGGCCATGAGGCGTAGGGCTTAAGGTCGATGAATAGACCAAATCCGAGGAGCATCAAGGACATGCCTCCCACAATCAACTCGCGGAAGCGGCCTGTCTTCTTCATGGTGACACCGGTAGCCGCGGAGGTGATTGCGAGAGATAGAACCATTGGCAAGACGTAGACACCACTCATGACAGGAGATGCCAGAAGGACGGTTTGGAAGTAAAGCGGCAAATAATAAGTACCGGCGATGAAGACGAAGCCGTGGCAGAAACAGACGAGAAGAATGAGGATGTTGTACCACTCATTAAACAGCCGAGGAGGAATGATCGGGAACTTGGCGATTTTCCATTCGCTGAACATTGCCAATGCCCAGACGAACACGCCGAACACGATGAGACAGATGACAGTGACTGAGGCCCAGGGGTATTTCACCCCTCCGAATTCCAGTCCGAAGAGGAACATTAGGGTGCCACCGATGATTAAGAATGTGCCTGCCCAGTCAATAGTACGCAGGCCCGCAATTAACGGGGTCTTGGGCGATTCAATATGAAGGAAGAAAGTTAAGATAGCGAGGGAAATTCCACCGATAGGGACTAAGATCATGTTAGTATGACGTCTAGATCGGCAAAGGATGGCACATACGGTTAAGGTAGAAACACCATCTCCAGGTAGCAGAACTACCAGAAAAGGCACCGCCAATGACTGGTCCCAATGCACCTGCAACGGCCCAAGTCGCTCCAAAGAGACCGTAGTACATGGGACGATCTCTGGATTAAAGTCAGTCGCATTCAAAACGTAAATAATGGGGTTGTCATACCTCACACTGAACATATCAGTAACACTGATGTTGGCAAGGATGATAATACCACCGCCACCAACACCTTGAACAGCACGACCCGCCACAATCATGGCCATGTTCTTCGCCAAGGCGCAGATCAAGCTGCCAACCAGGACGGCAACATTGGCCAGCAAAATACTACTCTTTCTGCCCCAGATGTCACTGAGCTTGCCCCACAGTGGAATACAAGCAGCATTTGCCAAGAGGTAAGATGAGGCGATCCATGAGTACCCGCTCTCGGACGCATGGAATTGTGAAGCGATAACCGGCAGCGCAGTGGAGATGATCGTCTGCAAGATCGTTAGAAAAATCCACGACGTAAGGGGTAGGATCTGACATACCATATCGAGAGCGGCGAGGAACAAGACCAACTGGAATGCGACCTATTAGCTTTCTCCGCTTTTTCCGATAGGACGCGCCATTATGCGCGACACATTGACTTACGCATAGCGCTGTCATCACGATGACGATCTTTTTTTTGCCCATCTTGGCTGCTTGGGAGGGTGTGCGGTCCAGAGGCGGGCCTGTCGCGGTCTTCTCCATCGCATTCTCCGCATCGTCGGGTGGAGAGGGTGTTTCTGTCGGGGATTGCTCGGGCGCATCGACGGGCGCTTTCTCTGGATGAGCCGGCTCGAAAGCTGTGTCGGCGCTCGAAGCGTCCTGGCGGTGATGTTCGCTCATGATGAGTGAGGAAGGAAGAAAAAAAGAGCGGAGTTTTCCTGGAAACGGGGATTAAAGAAGAGCCCGATCCGTCAACTGTAGCCGATCTGTCAAAGCTGTCGCAAATATGTTTAACTGTCAAACTGGCATGACTAGACTAAATAGAAGGGAAAGCAAAAAGCAAAAGATGCGTCGGACAGCGTATTTTCGGAGTTCAAACACAAATCGGACATGTTCAAGCCGAATAAAATTAGATGGCAGTGGGCCCGGTGTCGGCTGTTCGTTAACCACCGACACCGACGCTAACATCTTCAAACTTCACTTTTTCCTATTACTCACATTTTAGGGAAACAGGGACTGGTTGAATAGCCGAGGCCCAAGCAATCAAATCCACTGTCGATCGACGCCAAGCTAGATCGGGGCCAATCTTTACTGGAGAAATTCTTAGCTTAAATCGCTTAGAGTCAGATGACAGCTCTATTCCAGATCAAGTGTCTATGAGCGTCATCTCTCCTATCAGACCTCCTATTTACATTGCCTAGGCAGCCGGGGTGTTTTACTTGTATATAGATAGCCATACCTAGGCTATAGATGCCTCTCTATTAATGTCCATATAGCTTCGTCAGGCTATTTACAATCTATATAGAGAAATTGTACTAGTAAGCGGGTATAGCTAGAATAGACATAAAGCAATCCCTCATAATGACCGCATCGAAGCTTACCAACCTCATCTTATAAAACCGAGTGAACAACCATCATGATACCTCCCATACGCCCCAAACACCAAGATGTCCAAACCACCCAAAGTCCACCATCAAGAGCTAACAAAACCAAAAGCCACCCGAAACATCTTCCAATCAATAAAATCGCATCTCCAAAAGCGTCTCAAACCAAAAAATACCATCTTCAACATAGACGACAAGACCATCTACCAAATCTGCCGCTACCTCGACCTAGTAGACCAAGCATGCCTATCACTAAGCTGCAAGAAATATCTCAATCTCCTGGCTTCAATCCGAACCCACAAAGACCTCTACAAACGACCATACTATTCCAACAGACACGTCATCCGACCCAGCAATCGATCCTCCCTCTCAGACACCCAACTAGCGAAACTATGCGTCCGACTACAGAATGAGGACTGGGTGTTTTGCAGGACGTGTCGCAGACTTCATACTCGTGATGCGTGGGATAGACAGGAGTATGCGAGACGGGTGAGGGAACGAGAGCAGAAGAGGGAAAGGATGAGGAGGGAGAATCGGGCTTCTGGGTATGTTCCTGACCAGTCCGCTATGTTGATGATGAGTATGGCTATGATGGAGAGTGATTATTACCAATAACGATTATGAAGATTGATTGTGGGTTTGGTTGTTGTTACTCAGTAGATCGACAAGTGTCTCCTAGGGCTATAGGGAGATAGCTATTTGCTTTTGTTTACGGGATCTCTTGGCTTACTTTGTACTTTTATATGTGATCTATACCATCGTAAGACGCATGAAGTCTAGGCAGTAGTGCTGTTACCGGTAAAAGACAGGATTAGATCGCATTGGCATGAAGACCTTCATAATTCAATAACTCCTAGATGACATGCAATGACCAACGTATTTTTCGAATGACTCTATGACCAAAGCAACATGGGGGGATAGGGGTATAATAGAGAAAAACGACAGCGTAAAGACCATCAAGTGACAACCAGAAATGTAATGACAGCGCCAGAATGCATTAGTCCTGCAATTGAAGAATTTCTGAACCAAGTTAGCCATCCGTCCAGACCAAAGACCAAAAACCAAGGCCAAAACAACTTACCAGTCAAAAACTCCTCAAAACTAACAGTAATATACCCATCCCGATCCTCATCATACCGCTTAAACACATCGGTCATACGCTTCAGACTGATACAAGCCTGAACAAAAAGATCAAAGCTCATCCCATTCCGAGTAGGATCCTTAGGCGCAACCCCCATCTGCTTAGTCTTACTCTCAAAGACGCCAAAGATAACAGCCACAAACTTTGGACTGAGTCTATACCCGAACGCAATCAGCGCATTCTCAAACTCCATCAGACTAATGCGCCCACTGCGATCTTCGTCAAACCGATCAAACAGCTCCCGCCACGCAGCCAGATACCGCCACAGCGAGACGAACTCGTCGAAGTTGATCATCCCGCTGCCGTCGCGGTCGAACATGCGGATCATCATCTTTACCGTGCGCGGGTGGAAGGACGTGTAGTCGCCGTTCACCAGTGCCGAGCCGAGTTCTTGCTCGGTCAGCGTGCTGGATTGGGAGACGTTCGCGGCGCGGAAAAGTGGGTAGAGTTGTTGCGGGTCATTGCTGGGTGCTGTGAGAGGTGGTGGGACGGGTGATTGGGGCGGGCGAGTTTGGGGCGGGGGTCTGTTGCGCTGTGGCTGGACTGGGGGCGGACCGAAGCCGTAGTTCTGCGGTGGTGGAGAGGGATGGAGCGGGTGAGGCTGTGGGCGGTGCTGGTTTTGCGTGTGGCTCTGGGTTAGGGGTGCTGGATTGTTCCCTTGCGAGGGTCGGCCGCTGTACGAGTGGTGGGTTTGGGACTCGACGCGCGGGGGAGGGGTTGAGTAGGGGTGTTGTGGTGGCGGTGCGCTGGAGACTGGGACTCGGGGTGGGACTCCGCTGTGGCCTGTTTGTGCTGGTGGGCGTGAGGGCAGGGGCTTTTGGCTGTGGTTTTGACTTGAGCTTTGGTTTTGGTTTGCCATAGTCATAGAGCCTAGCATCTGCGCGACCTGATTGGCAGTTAGTAGCTGAGATGGCAGATTCCATGGGGCGATTGAAGTACCTGCTCGGGCTCAGCATGACTATATCGGGTTCAGTTAGTGATCGCGAGTCTCTGTAAATGTTGCGATTGGGCACTTACGCTGGCAGCGCATCGGGGTTGTAGGATTTGTTGTAGGCCATGGTGGGAGGTGACGCAATGCAGGAGGAGAGGTTGCGACAGCCTCACGTATAGACGTAGCGTGTAACAGTAAGAATGAGAGAAAAGAAGAAAGAAAAGGAGTCAGGAGGGTAGGTAGACGTCAAAGCGGAGCTCCGTGGGGCAATTTACGAACGATTTTTAGCGCGCCAAGTGATAATGACGGGGTTGAGGTTGCAATGTGGTCTCGCATAGTTGCTGAGTACATGCCGAAACTACTATATCGAGGCCTAATAGGCTCGCATTATGCTCCCTACATGGTTCTTGTCCTATTTGTGGCTTTGACCCTGTTCTTGACATCAGCCCTATTGTCCCGCTCTATAAATAATTTAGCCGCAATGTCCCTAGGACCCGCTGTGAGGCTTCGTGTTCGTATAAATCTTGTCAGCCCAGTCGTACTTTGATATTACATCTTATTTTCTTCTCTTTTGTTTAATTATCATTTGAAAATCAGATTCTCCTCTAGCAGTACAATCACTAGTCCAAGCATTCAAGACCCAAAAGAAATAACAAACCGGTAACTACATTAGAGACCAGAGACTAAACAAACAGGGGTATCTTCGCTTGATTATGCTACAGACAAAGAGAACGCTTTTAGAAACACCCGCACAACAATTTTTGAGCCTCAACAGCTCAGTATCCCCACCAAGCGCTTAAATTCCCCCGAATGCAACGTCCACCTCGGGCGCCTGCTCACCCAACACTTCGATGATCTCCTTCCATGCTTTCTCCTGGAGTTCCACGCCCTCTGCCAGGCTTGTAAGAGCAGTCGACTCGCTGAGAAATCATTAGCGTTGATACAATCCCCCAGAATATGGGTCTAACTTACTCGAGATAGCCATCACTACGCCAACACTTTCCCTGGGACTCAACACCTTGGTACGTTGCGCTAACTAGTGAGCGGCTGCCCTGCTCAGTGGTCCGGGCGAATAGCTTGAACAGAATCCAGACGATCCACTGCTCGTACCACTTATCGTACTGGCGACCCAGGCCCGAGGCGCAGAGACCTGGGCTCACAGTGTTGACAATGACGGGGTGGGTCCCATCTGCGTTGCGGACATAAGTGGCAATACGCTTCATCACAATTTCAAGTAGCAGCTTCGAGATGCCGTATTGTTTGGGCCCCTTGAATCTCTCGGGGTTGTTCACGTGCTCCAACAGCAGGGTATCGGTCCGCACGCTCTCAGCCTGTACTCGAACAAACTGCTGACTAGAAACCACGGTCAAATGAGAGGGATTGGCATCATAGGCGCTGCTCTTTAGCTTGGGGAGCAGAAGCATGGCTAGCAGAGAGGTGGACAGTGTGTTGACCTGCAGGGTTTCCTCCCAGCCTTCGGGAGATTTGTTGTAGTCGCGGTTCCACAGCCCGGCGTTCAGCAAGGCGATATCAAGACGAGGCAGTTCGGTGTTGGCACGCTCCGCAAACTTCTTGACACTGGCGAAGTTGTTCATTTCGAGTTCCCACACTTTGATGACATCGCAGCGGTTGGTCAACTTTTCAATCTCGGCCTTGGCCTTGCGACCCCGCTCCACGCTGCGACTACCGATGATCAGAGACTCGACTCCGAGGTTGAGGATTTTGACGGCAGCTTCGAAACCGAGACCCGAGGTAGCACCCGTCAAGAGGACGGTCTTTCCAGCGAAAGAGATGCCCTGAGGGTCTGTAGGAGGGGTGTACTGCATCTTGAGCAAACGGAAGAGGCCTGCCATCTTGGCTCTTGACGGACACAACGGAGTATCAGGTGTGTCAGAAGGAAGTGCAACGCAAGGACAAAACGCCTCAGGTGAACAGCACGGGCGATAGGCGATAAGCGATAAGCGATAAGGATAACCGCAAACGGCCACAGAACGATGAATACGATGGGTAGAAGAATGGAAGACAATGAAAAAGAAGGGGAAAGATACGGGCACAAGCTGAAATGGCCGCAGTCACGGGAATTACGGGGATCCAAGCCGGTCGGGGCCAAATGTTTCATACCAATGTTATGCCGGCTTCCCGTTAAGGCAACCCCAAGTGCTTCCCCGGGCACGGGTACGACACGGGTGTCTCATTCCCCGCATACCCCTTGTTCACGTAAGAATCTGACACGGCATATGCATGGGAATCATCTTGAATGTGCTTTTATCCATCTGTCCATGCTCATGATCCTAATTCATGTTTACTATGGCATCAAAATCAATTTGGCAAGAATAGTCTAATGCTTAAAGAGTCGCCATCCGAAAAGCTGAGCAAGAAAATGCCATTTGGTTATCCATCGCATGGACCAGTGAGCCAGTCAGGTGTTTTTTATAACTGCTTAACAAGCTCTAAGACAAGACGGGCCAAAAGCTCCCACCCACTGCCCCTTACTTCCATCTCTAGTATGGGCTAGCTTCTTTCTTAAGATACATCAAGGTTCTATAATCGTACAGATAATTATTCCAATGAAATAACGATTTTCTTCACTTTAAATATTACACACAAGTCCGACTAGATCTTAGACCTCCACTAATAAGGAAGTCGGTGAATTTGGTTTGATGTATTGTGAGACATGAGGTGATGCGCTCGAGGTAATATCGCAGCTGCCACCACAATATGTCACACGTACTACAGTATTACAGTACAATGCTAGTTACTGCTGTTATTCGCCACCCTCCACGTTCCAAAACTAAGCATATCATCACCGGGCTCAGACCCTCTATACCGCATTCTCAAATCGTTGGACTGTTTCATGGCAGATAGCCCGTACAGCCACTAGGCCTTGCCCGGCGGGGTTATCAATTTGCCAGTCGAGATAGCGCGTGCCAGGGAAGGAAGAGCAGACATCCCGTGATTCTCGTTGGATTGGCTAGATGTATCGCCATGGCAAACCACTTCGCTCCATCTTATGCCCCTCAACTAAGATGACCTTGCTCGTAGGTTCTTATATGGACCAGTCTTGCTTATTGTTGGCGGTGATAATGTGTACAGCTCTATACTTGTTGCAGTCAATTCGCTCTACAAATGGTGCTCTCCGCTCCCTTCAAGCTTGGGTTTAGTTGCAAGTTAGCTTCTATTCACCGCGGCTAATAACTTTAGCTTGCTATTGCTGTTACTGTTGTAACATTTAGTGCTAACAGTAATTAGGCGCTTACTGCCACTTCGGGCCATCGCTTGAGGTCCTAGTGCTGCTTAGCCTTGTCTATGTTATCAAATCTGTAACCAAGCGAGTGAATTGGAAGGACTGAAGTGGAAGGCACAAAAGGTATTCATGTCTTACGCAATTTTTGCATATCCGGAACCTCCAAAGCTATATTGAAGTGAAAGGACCAATATGAAAGAGGCTAGAGGCATAAGGACTGTTACACCTGGGGCAGGCAGTATACTTGTTAATCAATAGTCACAAGTTCGTCTCAAGAACTTTGCATCAGTCACTTGACATTTCGGGTCTAGCGACTGATCTGGCCTAGGTAACTCTGGTGACGTACCCATACGTTCGTATAATTTCCATGATTTGCCACGAGTGAAGAGAAAGTTCTTTGATTATAATGAATCAGCCTGGTTGTAGTTCCGAGACACCAGGCTGTGGGGAGAATGCAAGGACCTATTAAGCTTGGCGGTGACATACCAGGCATGCACTGGCCAATCAGTGGAATAACGACTTGCCGCCCGTATCCACATCAATGATGCTATCTACATCCGTAAATGACATGGCTCTTTGATAGCGCAGATGATATATAAATAGGCTTGATCTCTCTCGATTCAGTTTCTCGAATCATCAATTTGCTCCTTTACTGAAGAACAAGTTGTTTGACGATTCTTGCTCACAGCACACTTCCTCCATCTCCGCCCTGCTCAGACTGAAACCATGAATTCTGAAGATACCTATCATTCTGTGCAAGAGCGCTACGGAGGCGTTGCGAAAAAGGCCGGCCCTGATAACCAAAGGGCCTATGAACGCAAGGTCGCGACCGCATTTGGGTATGATCTAGAGGAGTTGCGCTCTATTCCAGACAACGCGAATCTAGGTGTCAGCTGCGGGAATCCGCTAGCAACAGCAAATTTAGGAAAGGTAGGGCACAACACCCGTCACTACTTATTCTGGTACTAATATACATATATAGGGCGAGACTGTGGTTGACTTGGGTAGTGGCGGGGGCATCGACGTTTTGTTAGCCGCAAAGAAGGTTGGACTGGAAGGAAAGGCTATCGGTATTGACATGACGAAGGTACGCGGACTCGTTCTTGCTATTAAATTTTACTCGTTACTTAGACTTAGCAGGATATGCTGGAATTAGCACGTCGAAACGCGAAGAATGCCGGTGCCTCAAATGCAACTTTTATCGAGGCTTTCATTACTTCTATCCCGATGCCATCATCTACCGTCGATTGCATTATCAGCAACTGTGTGGTAAACT
>ERZ1673737.1999-NODE-1999-length-17981-cov-4.792815_pt1 | contig 17981 bp, 23 predicted proteins | sample MGYA00580211_ERZ1673737 | MGnify/ENA primary metagenome ERZ1673737 (study PRJEB41218, sample SAMN15661789) | gut metagenome | host: Homo sapiens | place: Canada: London | collected 2015-08-20/2019-03-30 | study: EMG produced TPA metagenomics assembly of... | reverse complement strand
AGCATAGCCACATGAAATGCCCTACATCAAGATCCTGCAGCTTCCGCATGGTACCCCAGCATCTTCGCTCTGCATACAGAGTAATATGCTCAAATGCACAAAGTTGCCACACAACCCCCGCCCCCAAGGTAAACTATTCTATTTCCGGGCAAAAGTAGGAGAATTAGACATGTCACTTTTGACACATGGCGAGCCACATGCGCCCACATGTACTGTAGGTCGATATACGCCGCATGTTGATGGACCAATCCCCTTGCCCCCCTAGCAACTGATCGACAGACCTAACGACTCTTTAATCAAAGTATAGGCATCATCACTGCGTATATTATTAATAAGGTATGGGTTCGTTGGCTTGCCACAGCTAACCTATCGCTAATTGCTACTTGCAATTTGCACCCCGCTAGCTGCTAGCTGCTAGCTTAGATCGACATACTTCAGTTACAGTGCTGCATGCTGAATGTAGATCACATCCAAACTCTGCTAGCTTTGCCACTTGTTGTACGATTCGGATTAGGCAATCTTCCACAGAGTACAGCAGCTTGGTCTTGTTACGCCTCGCCCTCCCCGAGTATACTATATATGTTATACCTCCTAGCCAAATTGGAAATCCATCCTACAGTTCTCCGTAGATGAGATGCATACACTGGGGAATGTATACTGCAGCACTAATATCTCCACAAACCTAAACCACAAGAATCCTAGTCACTGGTATAATGTACTGTATAACAATAATGCAAAAAGCCAGTAGGCCCCGAGCTACTCCTGCAAAATGACAAATCCCTCACAATCCCTAGCCTGTAGCCCTCCACACCGTCCACACCTCCAACCCCCCGCCTCCACGCACGGGAGCATGCATGGCAAGGGAGAAGAAAGTGACAGATCCCATCCGCGATGTGATGTGGTCAAGCAGACACGGGGCTGGAGGGGCAATCGGCAGTTTTGGGAGGATGTTAGGGTACTGTATGCTGGCGTTACGTGGCTGTGTTTATTTGCATTTCGGTATATATCTATATATTGTTTTATAGTGCGGTGCAGGGGTGTTTTCTTTGTGGAATTGAGGATTGGGGATTGAGGGATGGGATCGGGTTAGGTTGGTTGTTGTCGGCCGGGGGTTTGTGATATATCTGATGGCGGATGTCAGTGGTTGATTCGGGGGATATTTGGGTGAGAATGGATCGGGACTGAGAATGCAATTTTCTACAGATCATTGTTTACTTTTAGGATTTGGAGTAGGTTGGGACCTTTGTATTTCGAGTTAGGTAGACTGTTTGGATATTTGGACTGGTTTATGCTCTGTTTTGTGTAAGGACATAAAACCAGACAGAAGATATCAGGATCGATCTGACTGGCACTCAACTGGAAAGCATCTCGTCTAGAGAAAGAAATCCCTTCCATTACAAGCCATGTAATCGGGAACTCAAATGATATACACCTGCAAGAAATGCATCCCACTCGCAACATATGTATACCCAAACCAAAACCAAAGTACACAAGCTGACAAGTCTATTCGCGCCACCACTGTCCCAAAGCACCCCCAGACCCTGCCATCTCAATAACCTCCTCGAAGCTAATTTCCACACGGAACATCTGCCCATCAGCAGTGCCATTCCCACTACCAACGGGAGTAACAAGACCCCAACTAAGCAACTTCTCCCAAGATTCCCTCGCCACATCTCTACCCCAGACACGGCCAGGCGTAGCGGCAGCTCCACCCACAGACGCATTCGTCTTTGCGGATGTCAACAGCCGGACGTATTCTGCGTATGCGGCTGGGAAGGAGAGGGCAAGTGGTGACATGCTCTGGGACCCGTCGTTTCCGGGGTCGAATAGGGCTGCCAGGCGGGTGGCGGCTACCAATAGAGCCAGGGGCAGTGAGGAGGGACTGGATGATGTGATGGATGTGGAGAAGGGGAGAGGTGCTGGGTCGGGGCATGAGAGGGTTTGGGAAGCGAAGGTTTTGGGAGTTGGAATTTGGGGGGTAGTGTGTGCGTCTGCGGTTGAGACGCTCTGAAGGAGGTCGCTGATGGGGAGGAAGGCGCTGGTGAAGAACTCCTTGGTGGATTTGGTTTGGTTGTAGATTCGCTTGAGGTGGAATTGGAGATCTTTGTCGTTCCACATGTGCTTTATTACGAGGGTATATGTTAGTGAATCGCTGTGTTGTCGGAGTATGTAGATCCTACCTTCAGATATTCTTTCCATCCCTCGAGTAGCGTCTTCCATTTGTCTGACTCTACCAGAGAACGTTCAGTTCCAAGTTCATCTGCGATATCCGCTATTTCGCAATCATTGAGATCCAGACTTCCCAGACAAGCACCTGAGAAGATCTCGAAGGATCGAGGGAGCGGGACATAGACATATCGATGACTGAAACGACTCTTGACACGTTTCTCGAGCATCTCAGTTACGTCGACCTTTGTCGTAAGCCCAATCACTGCAATTGGTGCTTTACGCGCCTGGGCAATATCGAACAGGTTGTACAGCAGAGTCTGTCGCGGGTGGGTGACGAATAGATCGAACTCATCTAACAGGATCACGATCGACTTCGCAGCAGTTGCCCCTCCGCTCCCTGAAGCCCCGAACAGTTCTTCTGGGTGCGATAGCATAGCCAACAGTGTCGCCATAGTATCCGCATAAGAGCTGACTTTGGCCGCATCATCCTCTGTATGAGTCTCACGACCGAGCTGGCGCCACATCTCTCGTAGAGCCAGACGGTCATCCGTGTGCAAGAAGCCATTGAGACGGACAACGTGGAAATCGTTTCTGTGCTCCTTGGCGAGAGATGAAATGATCGATTCCACAATCGCCGTCTTGCCGCATCCTCTAGATCCAAGAAGGAGCATCGAGTTACCCTCGCCCACTGAGACAGTCGACTCAACTAGTTGATGAACTTTCTGGTATTCAGGCTCTAGTCCTCGTAGAGGAACCTGCCGCTTCCCAGACAGCTTCTCAAGCAAAATAGTCGAAAGAAGGCGCACTTCGTCCCTGAGACCGGCCTGACAGAGAGCTTGGAATTTCTCCGCATATTCTGGCAAAGGCTCAGAAACCTCAACATCCTCCTGCGTTCCGGGTTGGTTCTCGTGAAGGTCTTGTTGAAGTTGCATCGCCACAAGATCATCCAGACCGTCCTGGTACTCCGGCGATGGTGATTTTACTTTCGGCTCATCGGACACCTTTGTGTTGTATCTGGGTCTCGCAGTGCTTCTCCTCGATCTGGTTCTTGTAACAGAGCGGGGAGCAAATTCCGGAGATGGCTCGTCGACTTCCATCTCAGCGTCGTCTTCATTCTCATCTTCATCCTTAAAATCATCATCTTCGTCTTCAACCTCGTCCTCCTCCTCGTCGTCGTCTACCACAGGAGATTGTTTCGGCTTTTGTGCGCTTCGGATCGGACGCCCACTCCTCGGTGTAGCTGCTGGCTTGCGCCTCGAAGAGGGTGTAGTGGCTTCTTCTTCAAATCTTTTTGGTGTTTTGCGCTGTCGTCCGCTTGTCCGTGTTCCAGCTCGTGCGGGTGTCTGCACCTCCCGGTCCTGGTTCTCGCCATGGGTAGACCGACGCCGGGATGCTTTTTTAGGCGTGGGAGATGCTCTGTCATTATCGGGAGATGATGGGATGGCGAAAATATCTTCGTCTTCATTTCCCATCTCAATATCTCCATCCTCGTCCTGGGAGACTCTTCTCCGCTTCGATGCACGGGGGTCCTTCATGGCTGCAGTCTTGGGAAATCGCCTGGTTATTCGACGAATAATTGAAGAGCAGGAGGATCGGAGGACTTTATCGAGGTAATCACGCCGGTGTTCTGTTGTGATTGCTGTATCAATTGACGTCAGAAATTGAATCAACAATGTCTGCGGTCTACCTGCGACCAGTGAATAAGGAGCTCACCCCGAGCGCATTGACTTACAATTTGCAATTGGCGGGGACCCAATGGCACATTGATAAGTGAGTGCCAGCAAGCGCAGTCTTCCCTAGTTCAGTGGAAGTACTGGGTTGAGGGTTGGAGGACAACAATTGCGGCCGAATTTCTCGCCTCAGGCCGAGACGCGTGACGCGCAGTCAGGTGCCGCAAGGAGCTCTCCCTGTGTCTTTATAAGTTACCATGTCGTGTATAGGGCTAATATCTGCAGTCGTGTCTCTAAAATCCCATGCAAAATCTGTTGTCAAGTTAATGAGATTTGCACGTCTACATACTGCTGTCGTTTTGTTGCTACAAGCTAGGTAGCATGCCAATGTGGACAATGACAACCAAACGAAGAAACGAACAAATGATGAAACTAATATCGAATCACTGAGCTCGACTCAAAAGATAAGCATGTTTATACACTACAGCACGGAGTTTGTGGTCGGCATCACCGCAACCGAGGTCCAACCCATCCGAGCTGCGCCTGTGGGGTACTCCAACATTTCTCCCTACTTACTTGATATCCAGATACCCATTTGCTCTTTCTTAATCACTATACACATCATGTCAGACCACGCGATAGCCGCCCCATCACGGAAACTGGACGAGTTCGAGGAGCTCGTCTTCCAGTATACAGGCCGAATGGGCCTGGGCAATGAAGAGGTATGCGCAGCAGCTACACCTACACCTACAGCTAAACCTACACCTACAGCTACACCAGCACATAACATACAAGCTACATATGAACCACACACCATCCCATCGCATATCAATCCAAACCAATCTATATAACTGCTAACAACAACTCACAGCACTGGGACGTCGACGCCCGCAACTGCAATCTCCGCTTCGAATCAGCAAGCCGCGGCCCCCCAGCCACAGTCTCATTCCTATTCACCATCACGCCCGCGCTCAGCAATATGATGGGGAACCTGCACGGCGGGTGCGCGGCGACTCTGATCGATGTCTTGTCGACGACTATCCTGCTAGGCGTGTCTGAACCTGGGAAGTTTGCTTATGGGGGTGTGAGTCGGAATCTGAAGGTCACTTATTTGCGGCCCGTGCCGACGGGGTCGGAGGTTCGGCTTGTTTGTGAGGTTATCCATGTGGGGAAGAGGTTGGCGCTGCTTAGGGCTGAGATTCAGAGGGCTGAGAACGGGGATATTTGTGTTGTTGGGGAGCATGAGAAGGCGAATACTGACCCTGAGGTGACGCAGAGGATTTGAGTTGGTTGGGTAATACATTTGGACTAGTTGTATTTAGATGTGTTGGATATCAATTTGTATAGATCCTGCATAGAAGCTTTATCAAAGCATGCGAACCTAGATGGTGGTGATGCGCTTGTAATTCTTAATTTGATTTGATAGTTGCTGAAAGAGCAGATAACAAAAGAGACCATCGCACGTGTCCAAGAGAAATATAGTCAATCTAAACCCTAGATTTATCTGAAGGCGAGTATGTGGCTTACTCGGCAGCCAGTTGCTGATCCTCTCGGAGACCCTCGACCTTAAGCTCCTCGCCAGTGGCACGGCGGTACATATCGCGAACATCATCTGGGGGGTATTAGCAAATGATCAATGAAATCTCAAGTGATATGCTTACCAGTTGTAGTCTCGAAGTGTGACGTGGAATCATAAGACTTGGAAATGAAAATGTTCGACTCCTCGCCGCTCTCGATAGGCTCGTAGAGAGGAATGGGGGGACCCATGAATGTCTCTTCAATCTTGCCCAGGCGGTCAAAGCCGGGCTCGAGCTCGATGTGGTGGTTGGCATCGTTCTCGGCGATGGTAGAGACGATGGCGATGTAGTAGCCCTTGGGGCAGACGTTGTGTGCGGACGAGACCATGGCAATGTAGATATCTAGAGTCATTAGCTGAGCTCATAAGGGAACATATCATGTCACTCACCGTGCTTGCGTCCAACCTGGGACTGAGGAATGATCAGCTGCAACGAGTCGCTGCCGTCGGTCTTATCAATGGGATGGTTCAGGATGCAAATAGCCTTGAGGAGGTAACCGGTAACCTTGGACTTGTTGGGGAAGTAGGAAGGATCGGCGATAATCTTCTTGGTCTTGGTTTCGAACTTCATGGCCTCAGACTGGTCATCACGGTCCTTCATGGTTGCCTTGATACCGGAGACCTTGCCGTTCTCGTAAAGCACCTCATCGATGTCGGTGTTCAGCATGTAGGTACCACCGTAAATGGCAGACAGACGGGCGAAGCCCTGGGGCAGCTCGCCTAGGCCGTAAAGAGGGTAGATGTATGGCGATTTACCGTAACGCGCCATGGAATTGACGTACAGGCGGATACGGTTAATGGTCTCGACAGCAGCGCCGGGCTGGTTGATATATCCATCCGATGGGTACAAAGCCATGGAGTGACCGATGAAATCGCGGGTGTTATCCTCGAGACTGAACTTATCGTAAACCTCCTTCATGGTGCACGCGTGGATGTTCAGTCCTACTTCGAATTAGCCACCTACTCGTAGCTCGCCACATCGACTCCAGTACGTACCCTGATGACTGGCAGAGTCATCCTCCTTGAAGTCACCAACCCACTCAAGGAACTTCTTGGCGCGTCTCTTCTCAAACATGCCCATCAGAGACGAGCGCAAAGCTTCACCGGCATCCGAAGGCACCTTAGCCACGGTCGCCTTGGGGCCCTTGCCTTGCTGGACATAGCTGCCAGCGATCTGCTTGAACTCGAGGTACCGGGTGACGTCGGTGGACACCAAAATGTTGGTCAGCTCTCCGTTTGACATGAGCAGCTTCGGGACCAAGTCGATGTTCCAGTCGTTGACCCTTCCATATTTCTTCCAGGGCTCCTCGCCGGGGCGAACGTTGCCGTACTTCTTGAACAGCTACAGAAGAGGTCAGCAGAATCTACCGGGGATGAATCGATGCACATACCGTCTCGATGTTGACGGAAGCTGCCTCGCTGTGGCCATTGTGAGCTGTTTTGATCCGTGAGCCTTGCCTCCCGAGGCCACTTACCCTCCATAGTGGTCATTGCGATCGATGTGAAGAACCTTGCTGCCCTTCACACTGAGAACACTGTAATCCAGGACAATGAGTGAAGCTCAACGAACCAGCAAGCTTGGATTACTTACCCAGACAAAACACACTCGGTGAGGCCTGAAGGAAACTGTCAGTTCGGGTGAATGGCGGGGTAACAAGAGTAGCAACTTGTAGCAACATACCAGTGCCGAGCACTACCACATCGTACTCTGGGGCGATCTCATCCATGGTGAAATACAGTAAATAGCAGGTAGAGGGATATAGGAGAAGGAAGAAGAGAAGAAAGTTAAGCTCCCCGCGCAACGAAGCGGTAAAGGGGAACTATTTGGCGGATCCGCCACTAGTGACATCCGACACACCAGGGTAATAGACGGATCATTGACAATTAGACAGCCCCTGAGGTTCAGGGGGAGATGATCTCATTTAACTATATAGAGACATTTCCAATAATTGACATGCGTATTTAATTTCCAGCTAATGTTACATACTAAATTCAAGTCTTGGAGTCTATATACACTCCTACTCTTTGTTTGCCTGGACCTTGGATTGTTCTCCAGACATAGGGTGTTCGACCTGCTCAACCTGCTCAACCTGCTCAACCTTGGGAGTATTCTCGGTGAAGTTGTCAGGACGATATCCACTCTCGAACATGCGCTTGGCATCCTCGTACGCATACCAACGTTCACGTAGGACATGTTTCATGTTCTTCATGGTGCTTAGAATCTAGGACACCAAATTGTCAGCCAGGGTCATACAGCCATGTATGTTGGTCGAAAATAGCCAATCGAAGGTGTGAACACGAGGATGTATGGCAATGGTTTCCAGCTCTCCAAGCAGGGAATGTGTAATCGTAAAAGCAAGCGCAAAACTCACCGCTGCGTCTCGTTGACCGGATTCGTATTCACCGTAACCAGGCTTCAATCGGATTCGCTCCATGTCTGAGGTCATAATACGGTTGCGCTCCCGGACACATACATGCCACAGGCCATGGAGGTCTTCCCAGCTTCTTTCGCGAAGCTCTTGAATAGACCAAGGACGACCTGTATTTCCAATAATCAGCACCGTCGATAGATTCCAATTCAAATTGAGCTACTAACCGAAAGAATGATCATATTCCGGAGTGCTCAATGCCTCGCGGTTGGGAGGGAAGAAGCCCCAGAGTCCGTGGTTGGGTGTTTGTTCCCGTGCAACCATATCCTCCGGCGACACAGGCTTTGGTAACTCCCATCTTGACACGGCGAATGGAGTTCGGGGACCGGTTCGGTGGATAGCTGATACACCGCGGTGCTTGCTCTTGTCGCGTCGACGATTGGCGGCAACGGAGGCTGTTGAAGAAAAACTTGAAGACTGAACAGGCGACAGGTTGACGGGGAGATGGAGCGACGGCGCAAGGTATGGAGGAGGTAATTCAGCCCGAGCCATCCCTCCTAGGCGGCTGGCGATTCGTGGGACCTGCGAATGCATGGTTGTGATGGCTGTCCAGACAGTCGAGATCGGAGACTGTTGCTGATGGCCTTTTTCGGGGCGGCAAGCCAGTCACGTGCACCGCGGCAATACCACATTCTTCCCCCACGGATGTGACTAACTCACTTGAAAGCCATCGAATCTCTTTGAATTTCTTTTCTTCAGTTCATATATCTTTCCTTAGACGAGCTAAGAGATCGTCTATCTCGAAATATACCGTGCGCGGTTGTTTGAGATCCGACCTGGGCATTCCCCAGTATCCGCGCGTTTAACTGCCCAATCGACTCGACCTCCAGCGGAGCAGCGCCGCATCAAGCGTGACCAAGAGGCCCTTTGTGGATTGTTCCCCCTCCACAGATTCTACCCCGGCGTTTTACTCGACCAATCGTCCTCTGTGATTATTTCCAAGAGATCTTCAAGGTCTCGTCAACTAGCTTCTCGTTGGAGCATCGACTATGAATAGGCCAGGTTCGTCATTTTCCTTCAATGCCCTTGAAACCCTTGTCATGCCTTATCTTGTACCTCCGCGGAATGCATTTGTTCGCGGAATATACCTCTACGATGGGCTTGGATGTGCTTGCTAGTCAGAGCGGGCCGGCGACCTGAACAACAAGGAGTTTCGTGCTCCAATGGCAAGCCTCGCAGACAGTGCCTTCATTTGCGACCGAGACATTGCTGCAGGGACACGCCGACACATTCCTGCGGTGTTGACCCAAGCAAGCGTGCCTTGACGCGAAGCAATTGAAGATCGTGCTGACTTGCCACGCTTGTGTCAGGACCAAGCCCGCAGCCGCTAAGAGGCATGCCCGGATTCCCCTCGCAACAGCAAACACAGGCTCGAAATGCATCATTAGCTTCTGCGCAGTTGCCAAACGGAAAACTTGGTGCGCCTGCCTCTGACTATATCTTCTGGACACTCATATTCTTGCCTGAGGAAATGCTAATGTGTGAGTGATTAGGCGGCCCAGCGAACTGGAGCTTCAATCTACCCGTTAGCGGAACATCGAGCCTACAGGGCAACCAGCAACGTACAATGGGTACCATGGGGAGCTTCGCACAAAGTCTAGGGGGGTCCCAGTCAGCGGCACCGCTAGATCTTTCGTAAGTGATGTTAGGCGAGGCCTGTGGTGGTGTCATCCGGTCTCTGAAGGGAGAACTAACAAGGTCGTTGGCTTTAGGGAGTTTCCTTCACTATCAGGAACACCACAGCAATCTCAGTCGCAGTCGCAGACCCCCGGCCAGCTGATGTGGGCCAACGCAAGTCAACGCGCTGCTCAACAAACACCTGTCCAAAGACAACAGCATCCTCCGACATCGCAACCTCCTTCTCGTACCTCACAGACTCAGGGACTTCCTACACCTCAGCAGTCACAACCCCCTCACGACGATATGTTCCCTTCAGGTTCACAATTCGCCAATCGGCTGGATGACTTCAGAAACGGTGGGCAGGGCATCAGTAGCCAACTAGGTGCCGGTGGCCAGCCTCAGACGGGCAATATTGAAGAATTCCCTCCTTTGGGTCGGAACACTGCTGCTGAGCTTCCTCTCGGCCGGACTGGGTCTTTGATGCAGGGTGCGGGTTTCGGGAACTATGGCGCTGGTATGTGAATTCCAAATCTCAATGGTCCCAGTCATGCATAGTTGCTATTCCGTGGGGTTCTTGTACTGCTTCAGGCTGGCCGGCGCTTCCTCGAGTATCTCACTTGCAGCAATGGATCGGCTTACTGATACTGTTTCTAGGTCTAGGGGCTTCCCGGTCACCTAGCCAAGTACCTAATGGTATTCTTGGGCAAGAGAAAGAAGTACGACTTTCCCGGTCAATTTTGCTTAGCAGAAATACTAACTTTCTAGCAGGACATGAACAACAACGTGATGTCGGGGCAACGGAACTTCAGTGACCCACAAGCATTACAATCAAGGCAGACAGAGGATGCAGATGGTCAGGAAGTTTCAAATGCACCACAGAGCTCCGAACAGCCACCACTTGCACAGATGAGTGAACTTGACAGGTTTGGATTGGCTGGCTTGCTGCGCATGATCCACAGCGAGAGTCCTGATGTCGCTAGTCTCGCTGTTGGCCAAGATCTGATGACATTAGGGTTGGATTTAAACCAAGCTGAGTATGCATTGCCTTCTTTCCCTTCACTATGCATATTTTTTTGACAGCCTTAGACCTTTGCACACTTCGTTCGCAACCCCGTTTGTGTCATCGATGTCAGCAGTCCCTCTGGAACAAGATTTCTCTCTGCCGGCTTGCTACAATGTTGCCAATATTCAACCGCTTCAATCTCGCATCCCTGGCTTCAGCGATGAGACCCTTTTCTACATCTTCTACAGCATGCCTCGGGATATTATGCAGGAGCTGGTAGCCGAGGAGCTGATGGGCCGCAAATGGCGGTACCACAAGCTCGAAAGGTGCTGGCTGACCCGCGACGAGACATATCCTGGTCCCGTCGATGTGGAGCGCGGAGTGAGCGAGCGCGGAGTTTATCTTCTCTGGGATCCTGCCAGTTGGAAGAAGATTCGTGTAAGTATACTGATCTCTTTCCTGAGACTTGAGAAATGTCAAGCTAATCATTTCCGAAATTTACAGCGTGAATTCATTCTGCGATATGAAGACTTGGACAACCGGTTGGACCCCAACCGAGGTGTCACTCGCCCAGTTGGCGCAACGCATCACGCCTCATGAATTGAAGTTGATAGGAGCAAGGTGCGGCGCACAGAATTCAATCAATCAGCACTGGCGTTTGGTTTACTGGTTCTCTGTAATATTGCTCAGTGGGGTGGCCGATAGTACATTGTCGTTCGGGAACAGGGCGCGTTGATTTGTCGGGGGCTAAATGGGCTATGTGGGAAACCAGAATACGATCATGTGAAAATCAATGGCCTTGATGACCTTGCCAATATATAATCCATGTTGTAGACCTTCCATCTGTAAAGTATACATTGAACCGTAAATCGTCTGTTTACTGAGGCTTGCTTGCGGTAGAGATAATAGCTACCCACTTCATCTCAATATCTGCATTCTTCCCGTAGGTGTCTACCACATACTTCTCCACCGCCGGACGAACTTTGTCTTCATTTTCCTTGCGTTGCTTGTCCGCCCAGAAGGATTTGATAATCACGATCAACATCATCATGGTGATGTCCGTAAAGCGAGATGACGGCACGGATATGTTCCTCGATTCTGAGTGAACATTGATGTCCTCAAGTCCACGCTCTTTGAGTTGGGATTCGATCCAACTGACTGAGCTCCATTCTCCGTTACCAGTAATTGACAGGAATTCCTGTGTCGTGGGGAAAGGCAGATTTCCAGGTATAGTTGCAATTGCTTTACGTGCAATAGGAAGCCAGCCGGCTGTTTTTTTGTTGTTAGTTGGATACTATTTGGAGGGGGGAGGGAGAAGGGGTTGTATTGTTCAAGACTCACGCTCTATCCAAGTTGAAAAAGCAATCGTTCCTCCGGGTTGCAAGATTCGAACGGTTTCTAGTAATATGCCGTTACTATTAAGCCTTCAAAATCGGGTTGAGAAAGTACTTACCATCGAGGGCCTTAAAAGGGTCGGGAATTGCCATCAGGACTACCGACGGGACCACGGTCAACTACTGTTGAGTATAGAGGACTCACAATGAGAACTCACCAAAAGCAGAAAAGACATGAGTGAAGTAATCACTTGGAAGTCCAGTCTCTTGCGCATTCACGACCTTAGTCTCTGCATTCTGCCAGTCTTCTTCTTTCATACGACGTCCAGTGTATTCAAGTAGCGGTGTTGAAATATCTCCACAAGTCAACTTCCATTTCCTTTTTATAGAACTATCCAGCTTTTCGTTCAGAAGACTGGAGATGATGCCCGTGCCACAGGCATTGTCAAGAACAAAGAGAGGCTGGTCTGGTCTAGCCTTCGCGTCTTCGAGCAGCTTGGTTTGCTCAATCAGTGATTGACCGAATGGGCCGGTGAAGGCCTCAGCGACTTTGTACTGGGCGGCAAAAGCTTCACTTTTGAAGAGGGTTTCCGTGTCAACCTTGGGAGGCATTATGAATCTGGAGTATTGATGACTGAATTGTAAATTGATGTTTGGAAGACGTCGAGTAATGTGACGAGTTGGAAGCATGGGAAAGTCTCTGGTCAATCTGGAAACCGTGTCATCTTAAATAAGTTGTGATATCGTCTTGGAAATACAATTTGCCCTCTTGTTCATGTGTGTAAGGATAGGAAAGTGTCCGACAATGTCTCCGTGGGTGGAGACTAAGTACCACCAATTCTTTTAATATGTATCAAAAAGCAGCTGTTATCAGTCCAGGCCTTCCAGATGTTCTAGTTCAATATCGTAGTGTCAAAGCCCAAGTTGCATAATGAGCAAGTTAATATGTGGTTGGCAGCGTGGCGTAAGTACCGTGGTGGATCGTGTTCTGGTTGGTCGTAAGGGTTGAGTCACAGGAGTAATGTAGTCATCAAATTGCGCATTTTAACTCAGGCCTCATATCCAATTTTCTCAATGCCGGCGACTTCAAGATGAAGTCGCCGAGTCTTTCATACTTCGATGGCAGCACGTGATGGCCCCGCGCTGACCTCAGCAACAGCGCCAGACCCGAATGGGGAAAGCATAAACAGCTGCTGCGGCAAAACAATCGCGCTCCCCCTCCACTTTCCTCGGTCCCATGCAATCTGCGCAGCAGACCGCCGTTCCGGAACCATGAGGATTACTGAAATTGTCATAGACGTGAGTCGCATTGCATCGCTTACCGCTCGCGCGCTAATTCCTGGCAGGGCTTCAAATCGTACGCCGTGCGTACGGTGATCTCGGGATGGTACGCAATCCTCATTCAAGCAAAAATCGGGCTCATGGTTTCGAAAGGAGCGATGGAAATGAAGGACTTGACTAATCGCGCAATGCAGGGACGAAGCGTTCAACTCCATCACTGGCCTGAACGGCAGTGGTAAATCCAACATCCTGGATGCCATTTGTTTCGTGCTCGGTATCACCAACATGACGACGGTCCGCGCACAGAACCTCCAAGATCTCATCTACAAGCGCGGTCAAGCTGGTGTCACCAAAGCCAGTGTGACGATCGTGTTCGACAACCGGGATACAGCGAAATCGCCGATCGGATTCGAGGAATATGCGAATATCTCAGTCACCCGCCAGATTGTGCTGGGAGGCACGAGCAAATATTTGATCAACGGCCACCGCGCGCAGCAACAAACCGTCCAGAACCTGTTTCAGAGTGTTCAGCTGAACATCAACAACCCCAACTTCTTGATTATGCAAGGTCGAATTACGAAGGTCTTGAACATGAAGGCAGTCGAGATTCTGTCGATGATTGAGGAGGCAGCCGGTACACGGATGTTTGAGGATCGCAGGGAAAAGGCGAACCGGACAATGGGAAAGAAGGAGCTGAAGCTGCGCGAGATCGAGGAATTGCTGAAAGAAGAAATCGAGCCTAAGCTCGAAAAGCTCAGGTCGGAGAAGCGAGCTTTCCTTGACTTCCAACAAACGCAAAACGATCTCGAGCGATTGACACGACTTGTTGTTGCTCACGACTACGTTCGTGGCGGTGAGCGACTGCGAGTTGCGGGTGATGAGTGCGAAAACAAACGCAGCAAAGTTCAAGCTCTGGAGGACAACGCATCCAAGCTCAAGAATGAGATCGCCCATTTGGAGGAGGACGTGAAGCGAGTGCGCACAGCTCGCGACAAGGAACTCCGGAAAGGCGGGAAGTTCCAAGGGCTCGAGGATGAAGTTAAAAACTACTCACATGAGCTGGTCCGATTGAGCACTGTTTTTGATCTGAAGAATGCAAGCATGGACGAGGAAAAGGAAAAGCGAAAGACCATCCAAAGTACCGTCACAGAGCTTGAAAAGGTCCTGAAGGAGAAACGGAAAATCTACGAAAAGGTACAGACCCAATACGATGCCGCCAAATCCGAACTCGACGCACAAAATGTGGAAGTGGAACAGAAGGAGGAACTCCTCCAGACGCTTCAAACCGGTGTTGCCTCGAAAGAAGGCCAAGAGAGTGGTTATCAGGGTCAGCTGCAAGATGCCCGCAACCGAGCAAGCAATGCCGCAACAGAACAAGAGCAGGGCAAGCTCAAGATTACCCACCTCGAGAAGAGAATCAAAGAGGAAGAGCCTCGCGCAAAGAAGGCCAAGGAGCAAAACTCTGGTCTTCTTCGTGACCTCGAAGGACTGAAGTCACAAGCCAACAAGCTCGAGTCGGAGCTTACTCGGCTTGGGGTTGAGCCCGGAAAGGAGGAACAAATCTACCAGGAGCAGACAGGGCTGCAGCGGGATATTCGTGAGCTCCGCCAAAGGGCTGATGCTCTCAAGCGACAGGCGGCGAACATCGATTTCAACTACGCAGACCCTCATCCCAACTTCGACCGGTCAAAGGTTAAGGGCTTGGTTGCTCAGCTCTTCACTCTCAACAAAGATCAGGTCCCTGCTGCGACTGCACTGGAGATTTGCGCTGGAGGTCGTCTTTACAACGTGGTTGTCGACAGTGCGGAAACCGGTACACAGCTGCTTCAGAAAGGAAAACTACGCAAGCGTGTGACTATAATTCCCCTTAATAAGATCTCTGCGTTCAAGGCTTCCGCCGAAAAGATCGGAGCTGCCCAGAATCTTGCACCTGGAAAGGTCGACCTTGCCTTGTCTTTGGTTGGATACGACGACGATGTTCTCGCAGCTATGAACTACGTGTTCGGTAACACACTGATCTGTCAAGATGCCAACACGGCTAAGAAGGTGACCTTTGATCCGTCAGTCCGGATGAAGAGTGTCACGCTGGAGGGCGATGTCTACGATCCATCTGGAACCCTTTCTGGTGGAAGCTCCCCCAATTCCAGTGGAGTTCTCGTTACTCTGCAGAAGTTGAATGAAATTACCAAAGAGCTGCGAAGCAAGGAGCGTCAACTTGCAACTTTGGAGGACCACATGAACAAGGAAAAGAAGAAGCTCGATGTAGTTCGCTCCATCAAGCAGGATCTGGATCTTAAAACCCACGAGATCAGACTTACCGAGGAGCAGATTAACAGCAACTCTTCTTCTTCGGTATGTGTTTCTTCTCGTCCGGTTTCGTAATTTGTGCTAATTTGTTCTAGATTATCCAAGCTGTCGAAGAGATGAGAGCGAACATCGAGCAACTCAAGAAAGACATCGCCGATGCTAAGGTTCGCCAGACCGAAGCATCCAAGGATATCAAGCGAATTGAGAAGGACATGAGCGAATTCAGCGACAACAAAGACAGCAAGCTCGCAGAGCTCGAGGCTTCACTCGCCAAGCTCAAGAAGAGTCTTGCCAAGAATTCTGTCTCAGTCAAGGAGCTGCAGAAAGAACTGCAGACCACCAGATTGGATTCTGAACAAGTCGGCAGCGATTTGTCTGCTGCTGAGGAGCAGTTGGTTGAATGCGACAATACCCTGAAGGCTCAACTGGAAGAGATAGAGTCACAGACACGAGAGCAGATCCGATTAAAGGTAACTGCCATTCCTCACAATACTAAAAGCCATATGACTGACAACCACAGGATGCTCACGATGTTGCGCAAGCCCAGCTCGATGATGAGAGGGCTAAATTGACTGGTTTCGATGAAGAACTACGAGAATTGGAGGAGGCCATGCAGTCCAAGTCCTCTCAGATCACCGAAGAAGGCCTAGAAGCGCAAAAACTCGGCCACCAGCTCGAAAAGCTACAAAAGGACCAGTACACTGCAAGCCAGGCTGTAGCTCACATGGAGCAAGAGCACGAGTGGATTGCGGACGAAAAGGAGCAGTTCGGACGCGCCAATACACCCTATCACTTCCAGAACCAGAACATTGCTGAGTGCAAGTCAACACTACGGAACTTGACAGAGCGATCTCAGGGCATGAAGAAGAAGATCAACCCCAAGGTCATGAACATGATTGACAGCGTTGAGAAGAAGGAGGCAGCCCTCAAAAACATGATGAAGACGGTCATTCGCGATAAGCGAAAGATCGAAGAGACCATCATCAACCTTAATGAATACAAGAAGGAGGCTCTCCACAAGACCTGGGTCAAGGTCAATGGCGACTTTGGACAGATCTTCAACGAGCTCCTACCAGGCAGTTTTGCCAAGCTCGATCCCCCAGAGGGCAAAGATATCACCGATGGCCTGGAGGTCAAGGTGTCCCTGGGCAAGGTCTGGAAGCAAAGCTTGACAGAACTGAGCGGTGGTCAGCGTTCCCTCATTGCCCTGTCGTTGATCATGGCGCTCTTGCAATTCAAGCCCGCGCCCATGTACATTCTGGACGAGGTCGACGCTGCCCTGGATTTGTCGCACACCCAGAACATTGGTCGACTGATCAAGACCCGTTTCAAGGGATCTCAGTTCATTGTCGTCTCACTGAAGGATGGCATGTTCCAAAATGCCAACCGCATTTTCCGCACGAGGTTCAGCGAGGGTACCAGTATCGTTCAGGCACTGACCCCGGCGGATTTGAAATGAGTATGAGCATGAACTTGAGTGCACTTGTTTATAGTTTTTCCCCCTTGGTCTGTTGGGGTTCGTTATGACGTTTGGCAGACGGTGTTTTCGGTCTGATGTATGTTTTGGTTATGGATGGGAATGGATTTCTGTTCACGATTTATGCATTGCGAAAGGTGCTTTCGCTTCTATATTGAATATTTTGTGTAGAGTGCAAAGTCGATCTCGTAGTACTTCTGTAGGCTTAACTATGATATAAAACCCCGTGATGCTTTATTGTTGAGGTTGAAGCTATACTTCGGCATCGGACTCCGCATGCCGTCAGGCACGTGTTGTTCACCGATCTTCCCGACCCCGTCAGCGCCACTTTCCACGCCGCTCTTGCTGATTATCCCCGCGCATTGCGCCCTGACATTCTTAACTGTCTATCCTCTCCTGGCAATTTGTCCTCGATATTATATTGGTCACGTCACGTCATCCCACACGACACCCTACCCTTCTCGGAATCGTTCCGCCAACTACCCGGGAACCCTGAAGCCTGACTGAACCCGCGCCGCGGACCCGACAGAATGACAGACGAAGAACCCTCGCTGAATATCCCATCGCTCCTCACCCTAGCAGTCGTATCTTTCTTCGTCCTCCGATGGTTCTTTAACCGCGACGACGCCCCCGCAGGAGGCGGCCGAGGTCGGGGCCGTGGGAATGTCGTCGACCCGGCGCAGGTAGAACAAATCTCACAGATGTTCCCTCAGCTGAGCACGCGGGATATTATGTGGGATTTGCAGCGTAATGGAGGAAGCGTCGCCGCGACAACAGAGCGGATCTTGACTGGACTTGGGCTGGAAACTGTACGTGTTGCGCTGATATTATCATTTGCTTCCCCGGCTGTTGTTGGAGGTGGCAACTTGGCTTCAGACTTGATCTCAGATTAGACAAGACAAAGAGTATCGACTAATGAATTCCTATAGCCACCGCCTTCGTTCCAACCCCAGGTCGCAATCCCCTCTGCCAACATCCCCGCTGCGCAGACCACTTCGGCCACGGCAACGAAAGCCGACGGACAGGATTTGATCTCCCGGTACAACCTGAGTGCAAAGGCAGCCAGCAATGCCGAAACAGAACCACAAGCGGCGACGCCATCCAAGTCTGCCTGG
>ERZ1673737.1995-NODE-1995-length-18005-cov-4.216490_pt1 | contig 18005 bp, 18 predicted proteins | sample MGYA00580211_ERZ1673737 | MGnify/ENA primary metagenome ERZ1673737 (study PRJEB41218, sample SAMN15661789) | gut metagenome | host: Homo sapiens | place: Canada: London | collected 2015-08-20/2019-03-30 | study: EMG produced TPA metagenomics assembly of... | reverse complement strand
TGAACAAATGTATCTCGGCCGATTTCCACAATGTCTTGGTCCTCTGTCGGTTGAGGCAGCTCATCCAGCTTGGCTGGATTTTCTCCTTTAGTCTCATTGCTGGATACTCTCGATTTCTTTCCAGTATTTCGCTTTGAAGCCCGAGATTTCTTACGCCGCCCGCGTTTTGGTTGTGGTGTCTCGTCTTCGCTTTCACTCTGGTGACTGCCGCCTTTCTTCTGGCGCATATATTCTTGCATAACATGGCGCTTGACTTGTGTCAAATTGGTCCGACTATTGTTGGACGAGTCGATGAATTGCCACCGCATGTTGCCTGTGTCCTGGTTGCTAGAGCTGGGTTGATCGGATGGATTTGACATATTTCTAGACAGACAGAAGTAGGAACATGCAGAAAAGAAGGCAGCTGGGGATAGATTGATAAAACGGGTGGATCGGCGAACCGAGCGCAATGCCCGTACATAAGAAGGCGGAGACACGTAGAATTAAAGTCTCAGAGCGTGGAAACGGAAGAATATAGGCCGGAAGGTCAGAAATGTGAGACAAAAGATCCACGGGCAGGGGGTCCCTCTGATTAGGCTACTTTTGCCGAACTAAACAAGTCCGGAATAGTGGCCTATTCATGCACGTGTGGACCGAGGGGGGCCGAATCAGACGGACCGGCTCGAGCCTTGGAAGTCTCAATAGCGTGGAAATAAACACACTTAGCATCGATTGTGTCCCAATGTTCCAATGTCTGATCTGACCAAGTCAAAGATGTGATGAAATCGACTCTCGCGCTCGCCCCAAATCGGGTTAGATTCGATGCAGTCCACATTTTAGAGAGGCTCCACTGAAGGGCGTTGATGTGCCGGAAAATCCACGCGAGATGCATGAGAACCGCACAGGAGTTTGGAACTGGTCAAGTATCTGTCCTTGGCAAGCTGGCTGTGCTTTTCGAACGTTTCATTTGGCGAATAGAACTGTTTGCTAGTGGAAGACGTACGAGAGCTTAACTGTATAGGGCCTCGGGCGGATTCCACTAGTGTGGTTTGGGTCTTGGCATTGATCAGCACTGGAATATCTCAGCCTTGAGATGCGCCGCAGTTGATGCGAGGGTGAATTGTATTGTGGCATTAGATTGCTGTGGCTTAGTGAGCTGCAGGAGTATATGTAAAGGGGCAACTTGATAAGCGTCGTCTATTCTGCCTAATCGGGACCGCTAAGATAGGTTAATTGCGCAAGAGCTAGAAATGATTGAGCCGTAAGCGCACAATCTTTTCAAGTTCATATTACTTGCGTAATATTAGAATGTATTAGTGCATCCCTAATGAATTACTGTTTCAGAGCAATATACGTCAGCGGAACAGCATCAAGTTGCCGAATCTCCGCCCCAACTGAATCTTACTTTTGTCTCCACCACGACATACCATGTTGGGCATAGTCTTGGCTGATCACCAGCTTACATGGACCTGACAGACATCCTAAATCCTTCGGATTAACCGTTTTCCGTATTGTACATGTATACCCCTGGTCACGTTATCGATCTTGTACGACCAGTGTTAATATTTCGCAGGGGGGGTTCATGCGAGAGTGCCCTGATATTACTGTACTCTAAGATGCAACGCCACTCGGTAAACTTGTCTCACTTCTGTATGGCATCAATATAGAGTTTCCGGCAGTGTCCACAGTTACAGCCCTGAATCTTCAGGCGTTGTCCCAAGCCACGCGGAAGACAGTCCCAGCTTTGCAGTAGTCAGGGTCTGATTATGATCCTGCCCCGTGTGATGGATCCGGTTGAAGGTCACTCGGTGATCGTCAACGGCTACTGAAGTCTTAATGTAATTTGTCCAATATAGCCCCAAGCCCCCAAAGTCCCCTGTGGCTGGTGCTTCACTCGCATTCCGTCGGGCCACAGATAGAGCCAGGACCATGCACACCGACGATGAAACAACGTTTCATTGTACAAGGATTGATGCATATGCTTTTTTTCGGGAACGATGTCCATGGGTTGACCGGTGTCAGGGGGGCAGTCCGTCAACACCACTCAAGCTGTCAGCATACCCAGAATAGAAAGCTGAAACATGGACCTGCATGCTTATATGCTGATCCCGCCATGTATCGTCCCATCCAATGCGTATATCTTATGGGGCGAAAAACTGGAGGCGATCGCGGAGCGGGAAGGGGTCCAAAGCGCGACTCGGAATCATGGATGACTCCGGGGCCGCCGTGAGACATGAACACCGGATGGCTCATGCGCAGGGAAGCTAGCAATGTATCCCAGGGTTGCCAATTACGATGGTCCTAATGTTCCAATCTCGAGAGTTGACGTCACGCCACGGGAGGGTTGTGGAGAGGAAGTTCGTGGCCGACTTTCTGGTAATCATGGGATCTGTTAATTGTCCAGGTACACGTTGTCAATTGTGGTCAGTAAACTATGGAGTGACCGAGTAATGAAACAGTTAGTAACAGTACTGTTGGTAGAAATTCTTTTTGCTTTTAGCACTGAAAATGGCCTCAAAGTGAAAAAAAGATGCAACAGTAGACACACGAGACTCTACTAGAGAATTTTTTTATTTCGGCGGTCAGATACACATAGCCTTGAGGATATCAAATGGCACGTTGCCATCAAGCGATGCATTAACCCTCAGAGCATTCGCGATTGTATAGATGGCCGAGATGGAGAGTCGCTGTCGCGTGTCCGGCGTGGATGTTCTCACCGCCTTCGCTTTTCAGTCCCCGAGCTCCGCAACTCCGATAATGTTCACCCAAGCCTCAAACCACAGGCCACACATCTAAGCTTAGTCCAAGGGATCTGCATATTCAAGAGGCGTTTTCCAGGTCTTGCCATCCCATATCCACCAAGATCACATCCCGACGACGACATTGGAGCAGACTGATCTCTCCGGTCGACAGTGGGATCGCGCCAACTCAGAATTCAACAATCAACACACGTCCTCCGAACAAATTTCCAGCCAATAACCTCAGATCGCGTGGTCTTCACAATCTCTAAACAAACTGCGAGGCTTCATACCCCGATGCAATCCCCATAATGCCGCCGGCATTCTCAGCGGAACTTGTATCGGTTTAGCTTTCTGCCCACGCGCCCTTTCCTCCCAACGACCCGAACGTTCGCAGGTCTCCGCAAGAATCGCCTTTATAGCGTCGATCAGTTCATCTTTCCTAAAACGGCACAATTTTCTTTCTGACCTCCACTCACGAAATCCAACATGGCGGATATGAAGGCAGCCGGCGCAAACCACATGAACGGGTCCGCGACGCCCATACAAACGCCAAACCCTTACGAAACCAATCCTGATCGCATCCCCGGTGATGACCCGTTTCTCACTCAGAGCGCACAATATGGTCGCTATGCACCGAGCGATGACGATTTCATTCCTCGCTTCATGCAGTGGTATCAGCCCGACCCGGAAGTGAACGCGTTTTGGGAGGGTGTTGCACAGAGATATTGTACCCCGGATCATTCGCTTCACATATCGGGGCCGAGGGAGGCGTTTGCTGCTGGGAGTATAATCATTTGGGTTGACCGTCAGCTGGCAGATGGTGCCCTAGCGGAGAGATACACCTGCGCCAATGAGAATGAATTATCTGCGGCGCGGAAGGCAGAGGACTCGCTCAGAGAGATCGGTGTTTCAGTGCCAGTGATATATTTCTGCGGCAAGATCGAGCAGAGAAATGTCACAATCGAGTCTCGGATTCCGGGTGTTTCGCTGGACGTTGCGTGGAGGTATCTTGACTCGAGCCAGATTGACGCCCTGAAGAATCAGTGTCGTCAGATCCTACAGGTCCTCGGTACAATTGACTCGCCCTCGAACGAACCCTCTTACGTATCCCCCGCACTCAACTCACAAACACCGCCCTCCGTCGAACCTCGCGAGCGAGATATCCTATTCACAGATAAAAGCAATGATGAGGAATTACATTTAGCACACAACGATTTAATTAAGAGCAACATTGTCGTTCGGGACGATCGAATTGTGGGAATTGCTGGTTGGCGACAATGCGGGTATTTTGGCAATATCAGAGCCAACAAGGTCCATCGACTCTTCAGAGATGTGCCTCAGAACAGCAGCGACAGTTCCGAGAAGTCACACACCTGGGCTGACCTCTACGATGGTGCTTATGACCCCGCCAAAGGTGCTCCGCTAGTCGCGAACCAAGATACAGCTTTGCCTTCAGTTAAAACTGAACCAACAAGCTCCACTTTGGACAGATTCCCCGTCAACGATGACTTCGATACCAAGTCAGTCGGCTTCGACGGAACAGACGATTACCCGACTTCAAAGAAAGTCGCCGATCTAAAGCACGGGCTGACGTCGAGGGCATCCTCGTCTGACCGATCGTCACCAGCAAACTCGGTGAAGCCATCAAACAAAAAGCCCGCAGGCAACACCACCAAGAAAGGAACTGCCAAAAAGCCTGCGCCGAAAAAGCGCAAGGTGAACGACGCAGACGCAGACAGCGTCGATGGGCGCCGTTCCAATACACCAGTCTCCCGGACCAGCAAGACTCCCGGAAAGAAACAAGGATCCGTATCGATAGCAGGATCACCAGCACCCGAAGAGAAGAAAAAGCCCAGAAAGAAAGGACCCAAAGCAGCCGCCGAGGATGATGATGACGACTTTGACGAAAATGCAGTCTTTTGTATTTGCCGCCGACCTGATAATCATACCTGGATGATTGGCTGCGATGGCGACTGTGATGATTGGTACCATGGCAAATGTGTCAACATGCACCCCCGAGACGCAGATCTGATCGATCGGTATATCTGTAAGTCTTCACTGACACCGAGTATTGCATCGCAAAAACTGATCCAGAAAACAGGTCCGAGATGTGCAAGTGAAGGCAAGGGCTACACAACCTGGAAACCAATGTGCCGTCTTGTCGAGTGCCGTAAACCCGCTCGCGTCACGCGCAATAACCCGAGCAAATACTGCTGTGATGACCATGGCCGAGAGTTCATGCGCCAGCAAACCCGACAGCTCAAGACCAAGGCCCATCAGACAAAGGGCCTCTTCGAAGACCTGGGTAGCATGGGTGGTATCCTCACAGCCGGCGACCTGAAAGCCGCCATCATGGGCGTAGCATCCACACAAGAATTCCGAACACTCGGAGACCGAATCGTCTCCCCTCCACCAGACGCCGACAATACAGAATCCAGCCCGACTGATACCAATCCTACGTCCCACTCGAAAAGTGGCAAATGGTTAAGCGTCGACGTTTACGCGGAAGGCACAGAATATTCACCAGACGAAATCGCCAAGATCGAAAAGCTCCGTAAACAACATGAAGAACTAATCCACCGCAAAGAAATGCTCACCGCACGCTCAACATTCGTATCCCTCCTCCGCCCCCGAGCCAAAGGCATCGTCGAAAAATTAAAACAGCACGAGCCAAAAGGCGGCTGGAAAGACATCTGCGGCTTCGACTCAAGACTTTCCTGGTCCGACGAGGAATTCGACGAATGGCGACTCTCAGAATCTGGACAGAAAGCTCTGGCAGAGGGTACAGTCGAAGCCTTGGCTGCGAGCTACCGTTCCACCACCGATGCAGATGGCGATACAGCCATGGACGGCGAAACCGAAGACAGCATTACAGTATTGACGCAGGGCGTCTGCACGAAAAAGCGGTGCGAGAGACATAAACAGTGGATGAAGGTTCAGCAGCAGGATATCCTCTTCGAAGAGGAGACTGCCGCACAGGATCTTGCTAAGTGTGAGGAAGAGGCGAAATCTGTTGTTGAGAGGGGTGTTATGCGGAAATGGGCTGAGAGGGATATCACCCTCTGAGATGGCGACTTTTATTTCCGGGGTCATCTTTGCCTTGCCTTTAACAACAAAAGATTAATTCCCCTTTACCACTGCAGGGGAGGGTTACAAAAAGGTTCATGGGTTGGAGCTGGAGTTTGTATCTTTGCGGGTTATCATATGTCAAAGCCGGTCTTGGTAGCAGCGAGTGCATGTCGCTTTTTCTGGGACTAATTGCATGTTAAGCGGCGCTTTACTTACGAGGGGCGGTCTGTCATGTCTTAGGATACTTCTTTGTAAGATTATGGATAATTACATCAACTGCATCGAGATACATCAAGCTAAGCTGTCCTTTTCTTGTAGCGAACGGTCTTAAGACATATGTCTACTAGTAAACGATCTCTCGGTGCTCCTTCCATATCCCCCATTTCCCAAGACTAGTCCCAACTCTATCCTTGATTATCTCAACCACCTGTACCCGTCGCACGTCAGAGACTAGGAAATGTATATCGGTACCTTCGTCCAGCGTTTTCATGAGCATATTGGGAAACAGGCGAATCTCAGAATGGAATACCGAATGGATGGCATAGTCAAGAGGCTTCGCGCTATCATCGCCGCGCGAATTCATATTTCCCGTTGAATGAGAATTGCCGCCCCAATCCGGATTGAACGGTCCCAATCCACTCATATTGACGAGAATGATCGAGAGATATGAGGCATGCAAACGAGAAAACGTCGTCAAAGAGCGCAGCGCAGCAGTCAGCATGGCTACTCCTTTGCCCGGGTTCGAAGCGCGGATAATCCCCTCAACAAGGTAATCAAGACCAACGACTATCATCATGATAGGTTCATGGATGGATGGATCGCTTTCTGTTTTGCTCCGCGCTTCTTCGCGCTTTTGTTCGAGCTCGTCTATCGCGTCTGAATACTGTCTGATGGCTTGTGCGGTTTCATGGAAGTCTGAGACGGCTAGTAACTGGACCGTGTCCATTCTTTTGATCGCTTCTTCGCTGGAGAGTCCTGAGTGGTCGTTTGACGCTGCTGTTAAGTCATCGAAGAGATTCTGTGCGTCGAAGGCGTCGAAGTTGCCTGGGTAAATTATGAATGTGCTTGGTTCTGTGCACTGGGTTATGCGCCGTAGATGGTTTATGAGAAGATACCGGGGGATCTAGGCTAGTTAGTTTCATGAGAAGTTCAGAGTTCGGGATGGAGCTAACATACCTCTCCGATATATTCGTGGGTTTCATCGCTTCTCCCTCGCAGCCTGGAGAATCCGAGGACTGTACCGCATCGAAAGACACCCTTGCTGTCGGTTTGGATACCCTTCTTCCAATCATCTTTTAGGTTCCAGTCGCTATTTGCAGCAGGGATATTGGATTTGGGAGCTGGTTCTTTGGTACTCAATTCTGACTGGCGGAGCAGGGAATCGGCAAGGACTGGGAATGCAGGCTCCGCTGAATAGACGCTCGTGGCAGAAGCCATAGCTACTAGTTGGCAAGGCCGTGTCGAATTTCCATCAGTCGTGATATCAAGTGGATCTACTCGTAGGAGCGACTGGTGATGGTAGGGAAGAAATGAAGTGCGGGAGGACGAGACCCACCGCTTCTTGGCTCAATGTATACAACTTGATACCTTCTTTCAATATCACATAAAACAACGAATACTGTAATACATGATTAAATTAAATCGCTCAATTTCACTATTTCCAAATTGTTGAATATAGGTATCACAATCCAATCAAGGAACTGCAAATATAAACAACGCTAATTGCGCTTCCAAATTCCACGGCCATCGTGCACCCAGGCCGCATCACCAATGACATCGTTCAAATTTGCAAGCAGATCATCTCGAACAGCCTCCACATGTAGGTCACCAGATCTGAACTCCTTCAAGCTATCCATTTGGCTGACTGTAAACCCAATCAAAGAGTATGAAGTCGCAAGCTCCATCCACGGATCATTAGCATCCATAGAGCCTCTTTGTTCAATCTCAGTAACATGATTATTCCTATCAGGTGCCAACTGTACATCAAGACGCCGAAGGGAGCCCATTCTCAAGACAGCGTCGAGTACGATTTGCACATGGTTGTAGAACGGGAAGACGGCGGTGTAAGAGAACGTGCTAAGACCGTGTAATAGTAGGGGTAAGTCCCTTGGTCGTTGAAGTGGCATATTGCGGCCTTCACCACGCATCATGCCCCATTCTCTGAGTATCGAGGGAACACAAGAAAGGAAGTACTCGTAGTGGTTGTATGCTTTTAGAGACGATGACTCATTGAAGGTCACTGACGTCCATGGACGAGCTCGTAGAAGACTAGTGCACGAAGCCAAGTCTGGTAACTTGGATGAGCCGTCAAATCTGCACTCCCGTTCCATATACAGGATCTGCAGGGGTATATCGAATGCCCAACTATGGCCATCCATGATCGGGCTGCCTATGGTTTCCCCGATGAAGGTTGGTGGCGCTAAGACCATGATATGAGCAGGGTCCAGATAGCCGAGGACTCGACGCCACCAGAAGGGATCGGCTCGGTGATCTGGGCTGTCTTCTCTCACTGCTATGATTATAGAAGTAATATGTCGCGCGAGACCTGATTTAGTCATGAAGGAGTGAAAGTCGGGCTCATCATGCAGGTTCAGACGGACATGAGTGAATAGCTGGGGTCGTACGAGCTGGAGGAAGCCTGACGAGCATTGTGCGAGATGCTTGAGGTCTTTTGTCGGAGACTCGGTCAGTTGTAAACTTGGTGCATGATGTAGTCGTTTTGACGATGGTGGCTCGGTGAAGAGATATCCAATGATCTCGTCCCAGAGCTCATTGGGAAGAAGCTCTACGGGGGATAATGCAGACATGGCTCTGTATCATGCCATATCACATGACACTTATAGACTCGAGACGTTGTCGGGAAAGACGAGCAACGTCAAGTGCCGGTTTCCCCACTTGAGTTTGCTGCGGCCTCCACTTGGCCCTTTGTCATCCGTGACTCAGCCTGGGTTTTTCTTCCAGATTCAAACGGTGAGCTTCGCAGTCTTACGGAGCGATAGAAATTGAATCAGATATCTAATAAGAGTAAAGTTGCAGAGTCAACGGTCCCAGTGGGCTACAAAGAAGCTTGTTCGGGAAACCGCCATGTGGCCCGTGCACTATATCCAAGCCAAGGCCAAGGCGTAGAACTAAATATTACTCTGCATATGTCGGCGTGCACTGCAGTCCCCGCATTGGAACATACTTTATACACTGAGCTCCGTATGTCGGCATGCTACGGCTCCGTGCAGGGACTGGGCGCAGTGACAAAGGCCACGAATTTCAGAAAGATCCAAGCGATCGGCGAGATCGGAGTCGACAAACATCAAATGGGCCAAGTTTCATAGGCGAGTCAAAGTGTGGAGAGCCTCAGGTCTGTGGGGCAACCATATACCGATGAATTGGCAATGCAATCAGTGCCCCTCTCTTTTCTCGGTTTCTTCCACGAATTATTTCTTCCTTCTCCAGATATTCCCTTGTCTCAGATCCCAAGGTACATTCTATCCTGTTCATACGGTTAACTATCACTCATCATTTCTTCGTAGTTAATCTTCATACTTCATAATGGCTCCTCAACTTCACCAGCGTCCTCCTTTCCGCGCCGAGCACCTCGGCTCGCTCTTGCGCCCTAACGAGCTCTTGGACACCAAGCTCGCTTTTGAAGCCGGCAAGATCCCCGAGTCCCAATTGACTGCCGTCGAGGATAAGGAAGTCAAGGACATCGTCGCAACCCAGAAGAAGCTCGGATATGCCGCTATGTCCGACGGCGAGTACCGTCGCCACAGTAAGTGACCCAGAGATTCTCAGCCGAGCATCGCTAACAATCACAGTGTTCTGGGGAACCTTCTTCCCCGGCCTTGACGGCTTCGAGGAGGTGAACAACGTCGATGTTGACGACTTCCGTCCCTATGCCCCCGATATTGCGGCTTTCCTCGAGGCCGGCCACAAGCCCGGTGAGAGTGTCATCTGTACTGGCAAGATCAAGCACGTTGGTAGCACCTACATCGACCAGTTCAAGTACCTCGCCAGCCAGGTGCCCGCTGAGGAGGTTGGCAACCTGAAGATCACCCTCGCCGCCCCCAACTGGTACCACCTCCGCTACCGCGAGGGCAAGGCCTACCCCAAGTCCGTGTACACCAACGATGAGGACTACTTCGGTGATATCGCCAAGGCCTACCAGGCCGAACTCAAGATCCTCTATGACGCCGGCTGCCGCAACGTGCAGTTCGACGATCCCAACCTGGCTTGTAAGATAAATCCCATGCATCAGACATTAGAATCCCCAAACTGACCTTCTCCAGACTTCTGCTCCGAGAAGTTCCTGAACGGCTTCAAAGAAGACCCTCTGAACGTGTATACCGCCGACGACATGTTTGAGAAGTATATCAAGCAGTACAACGACTGCTTCGTCAACCTCCCTGCGGACATGCACGTCGGTGTCCACCTGTGCCGCGGCAACTTCGTCGGTAGCCGTCACTTCTCCGAGGGCGGCTACGACCGCATCGCCATCAAGCTCTTCCAGGAGCTGAACGTCCACACCTACTACCTCGAGTACGACACCCCCCGCGCCGGCGGCTTCGAGCCCCTCAAGTTCCTGCCCACCCACAAGAACGTCATCCTGGGTGTTGTCACTTCCAAGTTCGCCACTTTGGAGGACAAGGAGGAGATGAAGACCCGCGTTATTGATGCTGCCAAGTTCATCGCTGAGGGTAACAACATCTCTCTCGATGCTGCCCTTAACCAGGTTGGTGTTAGTCCTCAGTGTGGATTTGCTTCGCACCGTGAGGGTAATGCTATTGACTGGGATGGTATGATTAACAAGCTCAAGTTGGTTCGGGATATCGCCAATGATATCTGGCCTAACCAGGCTTAAGCCTGTGCCTGAGTAATGACCTACTACGTCCCATTGTATATTCTTTTTTTCTTTTCATGGCTGGAGGGTCCGGTATTCTCTCGGTCACTTTTCAACATATGTGACCAGATCGGGACCTTTTAGTTGCACAGCGTGTTTTTCTTGGGAGGTCTGGACGAAGACTATGATATCTTTTCGAATGCCCACTTAACGTTTTTATTCCGGGATAAAATCAACGAGCGTCGTTTGAATTGAATCTGATTGAACTTTTAATACGATGGTGCTTTGATAGGGTGTGAGATGGACCATAATTGTGTAGAATAGAAGAGGTTGATCCACGATAATGAGAGAAAAGCAAGTCAGATAGAGAGGGGAAGGCAATTTTAAGCCTGTGGAGTGCATCACACGGTCCCCATGACACGAATGACACTATGTGCCGGTCCAACTTATGGCTTAACTGACAAGAGACTACTTTTGTATTTCTCTACGGGGAGACAGTGTTGTCGACGCAGCTTATATTCTTGACATTGATGAGATTGGATGAGACCTAGCTAACTAAATCCTATCCATTGATCTAGACATCAAGAAAATGGTCACCTTTCCCCTACTCCGCCGGCCCCTCAATGTTAGACTCCTTAATAGCCGACCTCTTATGAGTATTCATATTCTCAATCTCATAGCGAGGCTCATCGTCCGAAGCAGCAACATTCCGGCCAGTCATGTTGGTATTTCCGGTGCTGACTTCGCGGATGATGCCGACGCTTTGGCTTGTGTTGGATGCGGCGCCTATTATAGTGTTTATCAGTTTATGGATCCCTTTCAGTTGAACAAGAGGGTATATCATACCACCGACGGGTTTGTAGTTGACCTTTTGTCCTTTCGCGTAGCTGGGCATGGTTGGTGACTTGATTTTGATTCGAGCGGCACGGTGAGATGTAGATATTGGATGGGGGATTGCTCTAGGGATCTGGATGATTATTGTTTCAACAAGATTCTCAATATTGGGCGAGGATTGTTGGCGGCAGCGCTGGCCTGGGGCTCTATTTATGCCATTGTCTTGGTAAGGCAAGGGAATGACTTCCGCTGTCGTCACATTGACACGGGCGTTTTGAGTGTCATCTGGGGCTAATGCCTCTGTTCTCCGAGTGGGTTCTCCATAAGCATTGACCTATGCGATCAAGGTAAGCTCGAGCAGCCCCGAGATTGATCCATGGCATTGGGATCAATCGGAGGTTGGTCCCGTAGATACTTCATAGTTAGATATGATATGACGAGTCTAGATGGTCAAAAGGACGTCATCTCCATTTCTATCAAATTGCGGAACTCTGTTCTCTTCTCGCCAAATCTGCAAATCACTCCCGGCGCTTTAAACAATGGCATCGCCCGTGATATGAAGCAAGTTAAGATTAAAGAATTAAATTGGACCCAACAAGCCCATATAAGAACAGAGGGGATATCATAGAAGTGAAGGTAAGGCAATGAAACAGGCAACGAGATAACAAAGGCCACAAAAGAAACATCAAGAAAATAAAAGCCCAAATGCTACGTCGTCTTGTCATCAAACACGGACATGAAGAGGAAATGCGAGATGTTGTACAACGAAGCTGCTCCAGGAGCGCCTCTCGAGATCACCACGAGCATCTTATTTCTGGGGTTGGGTCTTGACGTTGTTTGAGAGCCAGGCCTGAAGAGATAAGAGTTAGGAGCCATTGCAAGGAAACGGAGCAAGAATATAACTTACCAGACCCTCGAAAATACCTGTGCCATCTGTCGCAACACTAGGCGCAACGTACCACAGCTTGTCCTTGAGCTTAGTCAACTGAAGCTGCTGGGTGACTTCCTCGGGGCTCAAGTCTAGACTTTGTTAGTAAATTGAACATCCAATCACAGGAGCGCGATACGTACGGCCGCCGATATCTTGCTTATTGGCAAACACGAGAAGCAAAGCATCCTTCATTTCGCGATCATTGATGATCTTGTGCAGCTCCGAGCGAGCTTCCTCCATACGTGCAGTGTCGCTAGAATCAACCACGAAGATCAATCCTTGTGTACCAGAGTAGTAGTGTCTCCAGAGGGGACGGATCTTGTCCTGACCACCGACATCCCAAACATTGAACTTGACATTCTTGTAGGTCACGCTCTCGACGTTGAATCCGACGGTGGGAATAGTAGTCACATCTTGGTTGCTGAGTTTAAGTTTGTAGAGAATAGCTGGGAGAGAACAGGTGTTAGCCAATTTTCGTCCGAGGCTCAATTGAGGCAGGTCCTGGGATCATACTTGTCTTTCCAGCAGCATCTAGACCCAGCATAAGAATACGCATCTCCTTCGTGCCAAAAATCTTCCCCATCATCTTGGATACTTGTCCACCCATGTTGGCTGAGGTTGGTCGCGGTGTCGGGGGATCAGGAGTTGGAGAGAGCGGAATACCAACAATTGGGATCCGAGTAGGTCGGTGGAACAGGGCACTGGCTTCGAGTATAGAAATTAGATTAAGGGACAGCACAGCCGTCAAGTAATGAATGGAGGAAAAGAAGAAGAGATCCGATCGGCCTCCAATTTCCCTGAGGCGGGGGAAAAGGGGCTTGGCTGACTCAGCCCACGACGCCCTGGGTGTTTCATCTCGTGGGTTCTACTGTATAAGTTAACTTAAGTTACTGTTGACATGTTGTTATTGTGTTGTTCTTTGTTGATTGTTATACGGGAACATGAAGATTCTGACCATGTCATTATCGCAAATGGCTACCTTGGTTATGTCTAGGGCTTCTACGTCACCACATGAAGTCATACTTCCAACGTCGCTATATGCCCTTCTCCCTTAATTATGTGCCCTTTTCCCTGAATTACATGCCCTGGGCCTTCTACGTCACCACGTGAAGTCATACTTCCAACCTCGCTATATGCACTTCTCTCTTAATTACATGCCTTTCTTCCTTAATTCCTCCTTGTAGCACCATGCCAGGCGATAAGCACAGTTTCGAGCGCCGCGCCTCAGTGGCCCAGCAGCGTCGGCTGTCAACGCAGTTTGAGCGCAATGCTTGGCTAGGGCCTCCATCAGATGTACGAGTGGTTGAACACTGGAGACGCAGACGCCGTACTAACCCATGACAGACCATTTACGCGGGTGTCTCCAGCTATTTTTCCCCAAAACATCGCACCTCACTTGTTGCAATTGCAATCCGCGACACTACCTACCTTTTGGACTTTTTCCAGAAAGAGTTCATAAATGGCCAGGCATGTCCGCAAGAAGCAACCGACTTCATCATATCCGAGTTGAAGGACTACTCTAAGAAACACCTGGAGAAGATTGTCGGGCTGGCAATGCCCAAACATGTCGCAGACCATTGTCCAACACTCTGCTCGCGTCTCTGGGCGGAGATCGATATCCTTCCATTGGTTCTGCCTGAATCAGCATTGGTGGATAGGGTAAGTGTCGGTCCGTCAATCGAGGCCCCTAATCCTGGTGAAGCAGGTGCATGGGATCAAAGAACAGTCGATGAGCAAGCCGAATCCATGGGACGCAAGTGCGTCAGGTTGTTTGGACCGGAGAACATTCCCCTGTTACAAGTTGGCTTCCTCGGTCTTGTGGAAGTAGACACGGCTTTTCATGTACGCTTGGCGAACCTGCAGGATTTCAAGAAAACAGTGTCCAGTCGAACGTGGTCAGCAGTGGAACACTACACCGCTGATTTGCAAGAACGCAAGGTAAAGATTGCTTTTTTCAGCGCAACGCCTCAGGGTGGAGGCGTGGCTTTGATGCGACATGCTCTCGCGCGATTTTCGCATTCTCTAGGCACTGATATCAGATGGTGTGCTATATCTATTCGATGGTCATCCTCAAAATTAAGACAGCACTAATTGCGTGTATAGGTACGTTCCGAAGCCACGACCCGGCGTCTTTCGAGTTACAAAAACAAATCACAACATCCTCCAAGGTGTTTCACGTCCTGGCGAACGCCTGACATCGGAGAACAAGGAATTGCTGAAAGGGTGGATCGAGGAGAACGCAAAACGATACTGGTCCCGCAATGGTGGACCTCTGCTCGCACCGTCCGAAGGCGGTGCAGATGTGATCATCGTCGACGATCCCCAGATGCCCGGACTGATTCCCATTGCTAAAACCCTAGCACCAGATCGACCAGTCATCTTTCGAAGTCATATCCAAATTAGAAGTGACTTGGTCGCCCAGGCTGGGACTCCCCAGGCGGAAGCGTGGGAGTTTTTATGGAACCATATCAAACTCGCCGATTGCTTTATCAGTCACCCTGTGAGCGCCTTTGTGCCACGGGATGTGCCTACAGAGATTGTGGGATACATGCCCGCGTCAACCGACTGGTGAGGAACAAGTAGCCCGATGACTGATCTCGCTAACGTGGCGTAGGCTGGATGGATTGAACAAGAACATGCGGGACTGGGATGTGGCGCACTATGGCCGTGTCTTCAATGCAGCTTGCAGGAATGCGGAGATGCCGCCTATCAAATACCCAGAGGGTAAGCAGTTCAGCAATCCACAAGATTGCTCCTCGTTGGTCATATCTGCACTGTTGTCTAACACATCCTAGATTCGTACATCGTACAGATCTCACGATTCGATCCATCCAAGGGGATCTTCGATGTGCTGGACTCGTACGAAAAGTTTTACCGCAGACTAGTAATGGAGCTGCCAGACATGGTACCCCCAAAGCTATTAATCTGTGGCCATGGATCCGTGGACGATCCCGACGGAGCCCTAATCTACGACGACATAATAGACCACCTTGAGAACAACATCCCTGACATCCGGCATCTTATCTGCGTGATGCGCCTACGGCCATCCGATCAAGTACTAAACGCCCTCTTATCCAAGGCGGTCATCGCCCTGCAGCTATCAACGCGAGAGGGCTTTGAGGTGAAGGTCTCCGAAGCAATCCACAAGGGCAAACCTGTGATCGCGACTCGTGCTGGCGGTATCCCGCTGCAGATTGAGGATGGGAAGAATGGCTTCCTAGTTGATGTTGGTGATACTGACACTGTGGCGCGGTATTTGTTCGAGCTGTGGACGGATGAGGTGTTGTATAGCCGTATGTCGGAGTATGCTAGCCACCATGTCTGCGATGAAGTCAGTACCGTGGGCAACGCACTGAACTGGCTCTATCTTGCGTCAAAACTATCCCGTGGCGAGCCTGTCCGGCCTAATGAGCGCTGGATCAATGATCTCGCGTTCGAGGAAATCGGTATTCCCTTACCGAAAGACACACCACAGCTAACGCGCGCAGTCGAAGTCGACAAAATGGGCTAGTCGTTCATCCACCTTCAGCCGAGGCGTTACCCTACGTTCATCGTTATGTAAATCAGTTCAGACTCGATACAGATTGTTATCCAGATATAGCATGCGAACATCTCAAACTAAACACAAACGCAACAAAGCAGCAGTGGGGGGTATCACAAAGACCAGTATCCGTAGAGCACACCAAAAACACAAAACTTATACAACCCTCAAGGCCTCCCAACAACCCGATATCTCTCCCTCGCCAAACCGCCCTCAGCCCCTTCAACTCCATACCCTTCCCCAACCTCACCAACTATCCTGGCCGGCCGTCCACCAACAACACACCAACTCGGAACAACCATACCAGGCGGCACAACCGCGCCATCTAGAACATAAGCAAAGTCCTTAATGATAGCCATACTCCCTACACTAGCCCCCTTCCCAACATGAACATGGTTACCCAGTGATGCAGCCTCAACAACAGCACCCTCGCCGACGAAGACATGGTCGCCGATCTTGAGCGGGTAGAATGAGTGCGTGCCACGGTGGAGACGGCTTGGTGGGCGTAGGATCGCACTCTTGGATATGTAGCTGTATCGACCGACTGTTATCGCGACGCTGGGTGCATTGGATGGTGGTGGGGGTGTGCTTGGGTTCTTTGGATCCTGGGCTGCGATGCTTGAGGCGGTGCGGAAGAGGTCGCCGCGGATGACGGCCTCGGATTGGATTACTGTTTTTCCGCCTAGGATAATGTGCTGTGTGCCGTGGATTTGGGAGCGGCGGGAGATTTTGTTGCCTGTATCCTGTTGTTGTAGTTAGATTAGATTGTTTCGGGAGGCGGTTTGGGGATGCTGTCGGGTAAGGAGTGTTGGAGATGTTTGACATACTGTTTCGATGTATTCACCCTTGGCAGCCTTCGGTGGAGGCATCTTGAAAAAATGTGCGTGTTTTTCGCAGGAGAAGCTGCAATTACGGAGTTGGTGTCAGGCTGCGTAGCTTGACCCCGGGATAGCACTTGCGGCAGTATAGTCCGCAAGGCGGTGAGTAACTATAGAGCTTCGAGATTGTAAACATCGAATTGAATTTCCAACTTGTAATTGTCCCTGATATCTAAAAAAAGAAACATATAGTTGTATGGTTTTCATGTAATATTCAAAAGTTGTAGGATGGCTTTAAGAACCATATCCACAGGATCTCGATTGTCGTTACGACCATGAACATATATATTGCTCCGGTCTAAGTAAAATGTGATCCCTACTGATATAATTCTCACAATGGAGCGCTACTTTCTAAGCAACTCACAAAGACTCGATAAAATTAACGCACAAGTGGGATCTCTTTTGATCATTGAGGTATGGTAGAAAGAGTGACTCTGACTTGCGCATGCTACCGAGTATAGCCGGCAACCGCTCTAGAATGTATACCTGAATACGAAGTCTGCATTTTACAAAAGCGTTGACATCTGTCAGATATGCTCAAATGTTGAGTTTTTTGAGATTGATTGGTTCCCGCGTAGATATCTGCCTGACATCTGATGCACGCCTTCAGCTGAGGCGTTTGGTTCCCATGATTTGGTCATACAGTATACCTTCTCGTAAACTCGTATATATCTAACCCGGGTAACGCCTCTCATTTCTGTTCTTATGGCCGGGTTTCTACTTGAACTTTTGTCATGAAACCACAAAATCACAGCCATGAAATCACCTTCCATTTCACCTGTCTCGCAAGATGATACCGCCAACAAAAAGTCCCAGTCCGAAGAGCTTAGACAAATCAAAGAAGCTTTAAATGCAATACGAATGCAGATTGACCATCACATAGAATTTCAAAGAGCCGCATCAGCTATCACCCAACAACCCCAGCCACAATGGCTCCCTCAAATCGAAGATTGGGACCAAAGAAGCTTCGAAAAATGGCTACGCTCACTGATACCAATACAAACTAAGCTAGAACGCATACGACTCAAGTTCTTCGCAAGTCTGAGCAATTCAACCACAAACCTCCGCGCCAGTATCGGGGTTCAACCTGACGACTTTCCTACGAGGACGTTAGTACCGACTAGACAAAATGCCGCGCCTATGATCGTTAGTCAAAATCCCTTGGTTTTGTTACCATGGGGTACTCAGCCTCTCGATTGTA
>ERZ1673737.1991-NODE-1991-length-18023-cov-8.397039_pt1 | contig 18023 bp, 18 predicted proteins | sample MGYA00580211_ERZ1673737 | MGnify/ENA primary metagenome ERZ1673737 (study PRJEB41218, sample SAMN15661789) | gut metagenome | host: Homo sapiens | place: Canada: London | collected 2015-08-20/2019-03-30 | study: EMG produced TPA metagenomics assembly of... | reverse complement strand
CTGTTACCTCCACATTCTTTTTTATTTTGAATGTCCGCAAAATCCGTCCTACATCCGTAACATGCATATCTGAGTGAACCAGCTTCTCCCCTTTCAGTTTAACAGCGGCTTTTTTCTTCTCTTTATCTTTCGGTATATCTGAAGAATAATACTGAGAAAAGCTGTCCTCTTCTTTATCTCCATGTGTAATTTCCTCTGCATGCTCAATCTGCGGAAGATCTGCCTGTGGATGTGCCAGGATCAGATAATCCTGAACCAGTTCCTGCAGGAAATGCATGGCTCCGGTGCCATCTGTCAATGCATGAAACACCTCAAAATTAATTCTGTTTTTGTCATAACTCGCCTGAAATAAAAGGGATTTCTTATCCGGAATATATAAACGGCTGCATGGTGGTTCCGTCTCCGGCTTTACCACTGCTCTGATGTCTCTGTGCTCCAGATAAAACCAGAACAGCCCTTTTCTCAGAACCGCCTGGAACAATGGGTATTTCTCCATTGTCTGATCCAGTGCTACCTGAAGGATTTCCCCATTGACTTCTTCCTTTAACTGACAATAGAAACGAAACACTCTGGTGTCATTCTTTCCTGTTACCAGCGGAAATGCCAACGCTGCATTATCCAGTTTTCTCCATTTTGAGTATCCTGTATCCATAATTTTCCTGCTTTCTTTTTGGTTCCTGCTTACCTCTTTGTCCTGTAACAATCTTCTCAGGGATTACTGTAGAATTTTCTCATAACTCTTATTCAGAAACCGGTTAATATATTTAAAACTCTCCTGTACATGCAGAAATTTGATTCCCAATGCAAAAAATCCATGAAATGCTCCGTAAATCCTGTGTACTTCCACATGATTTCCTGCAGCATGAAGTTTTCTGCCATATACTTCTCCCTCATCGCGCAAAGGATCATATTCCGCTGTGAGAATTAATGTTTCAGGCAAATTTCTCAGATCCTTCTCCAGTATCGGTGCAAAATACGGATTCTGCCTGTCCTCTGCTGAACTCTGATAAAGCTTCAGATAATCTTCCATTTTTACTGATGTAAGAAGATAGTCACTGCCGTTCTCCTGCACGGATCTGTAAGGAGATTCCTCTGTATAACAGTTTCCAAGTGCTGGATAGATCAGTATCTGACGGCGTGGTGTAAACTCTCCTTTGTCTCTTGCCATCAGACATACTGCTGCTGTCAGATTTCCTCCTGCACTGTCCCCGATGATCGTAATTTTCTCCGGATCAGTGTTTAAGATCAGCTGATTGGTATAAAGCGCTTTCGCTGCTGCATAACAATCCTCCAGCGGAACCGGAAACTTATGCTCCGGTGCCAGTCTGTATTCTACAGAAACTACAATATGTGCAGTTGCCTGTGCCATTCTGGCACATACACGATCGTAATTCTCCACACTCTCAGTTACCCATCCGCCACCATGGAAAAACAGGAGAATCGGAAATGTATTTCCCTCTACGATCCCCGCCTGCATTGCCTCTTCTGTCGGAAAATACAGTCTGACCGGGACCTCATGTTCTCCATTATACACCCTGGCATCCAGTTTTTTTACAAAAATCCGCATGGCATCCAGTTGTTTCAGATCTGCCATTCTTCTGGAAGATTCCAGTTCAATATTTCCATATGACAGTGCATGCAGAATTGCTTTCATTGTCTTTGATATCAATATTCTATATTTCCTTTCAGTTCCATCATTCTATCCGCATCCACCGCTTATTGCTTTTCGCAATCTCCGCAGATGTCCTGCTTAATCCAGTATATTGTTTTCGAAATACTGCTTAATTAATCGTGGCGCTCATCCGTATTACTGTACATTTCACAGAATCTTGCGGCAAATGCCGGTGGTTCATCATGCACATATAAATGGGAAACATCACCAAATGCACTGATACGAAAACTTGCAATTCCTTCTCTTCGTTCTTCTGTATTGACAGTTGTCACTGAACTTGGAGCTGCGCAGAATCCATGCCACAGTACCATTGGAGAAGCACCGATCAGATGCGCAAGAAGCACACATTCCAGACCAAAATGGCAGAAGAATACCAGGGTATCTTCATTTGGTTTCTCCACTCTGTAATAATGTCCTTCACGTACATAACCATGTTCGGCAAGAAGCTTATCAAACTTTCCTGTTACATAGTCATAGTATCCTTTGGCATCAGACTGCTGAAGTCTCTCGTTTTCATACCAGTGATCATACTGGTAAAATCTCTCATCCTGTGTCCAGTCCTGTGGAAGCCAGTCCCATAATCTCTTCTGCCTGTCAGTAACATCCGGGCGATCGATCAGAACATCAAATTCCCTCAGCCAGTCACACTCAACTGCTGTACGGTTCATTTTCTTCAATGTAAAAGAGGCTGTATCCTTTGCCCTTCCAAGAGGTGATACATAGAAATCCTTTACATCAAGTTTTGACAGTCTTTCTGACAGATATTCTGCTTCTTTCCAGCCTTTTTCTGTAAGAGAATCAATGGAATAATCCGGATCTCCATGTCGCACGATCAATAATCTCATTCGTATTGTTTCCTTTCTTTTGTCTCAGTTCTTCTGTATCAGATCAGACCGTATCCAAATGGTCTGCCTGCTGTGACTGAGGGGATTATCTTCTCATAAATATTTCCTGATGTGAATAGGTAATGCATATCATATGATGTTTTTATTCTAACATCAGGTTTCTATTTCTGCATCAAATTTTTTTTCATTTTAAATTTGTTATAAATTTTATTTGTTGTTATATTATGAAATTTTTTTTCATTTTATAATGATTTTATATCCCATGTATGCTATACTGATTTTATCACAATCCTCTAAAACAATGCATCTTAATTCAGCCCATCAGAGTATGAAATCCTGCGTCAGGTGTCTTCGCTGTACGTCGGCATATCTTGCAGATATCTTCCCTGTCCTTCATAATCCGACAAGTTGTAATAATTGCATTATTTTATGGAATTCTATAAAAAGAAAGGAGCCACTTATGAAAATTTTAGTCTTCGACATTGGCGGTACCGCGATCAAATACGGAATCTGCAAGAACGGACATCTCGAAGAAACCAAAGAATACCCAACCGAGGCCTTCAGGGGCGGTACTCACATTTTGAATACTATCTGCCGTCTTTCTGAACAGTATCTCCCTTTTGATGCCATCGGTATCAGTACTGCCGGACAGGTCAATCCTGATGAAGGTTCTATTATTTATGCCAACAGCAACATCCCTGATTACACAGGCACACAATTTAAAAAAATTCTCCAAAAACTCTTTCATGTTCCTGTTGCAGTAGAAAACGATGTTAACAGCGCAGCTCTCGGAGAAGCTGTTTTCGGTGCAGGAAAAGGAAAAAATTCTTTTCTCTGCCTTACGTACGGGACTGGTGTCGGTGGTGCCATTATTGAAAACAAACAGGTTTACCACGGTTCTTCCTTCTCGGCAGGAGAATTTGGTGCCATCATTACCCACGCAGAAGAAAAACTCTCCGGCACAGACCCGTTTGACGGATGTTATGAACGTTATGCTTCCGCTACTGCTCTGGTAAAAATGATTTCCGCTGTAGACCCGTCTCTTATCAACGGCCGTCAGATTTTTGCAAATCTGGAACGCCCGGAAATCAAAGAAGTTGTAAACAAATGGATTGATGAGATCGTACTTGGTCTTGCAACCCTAATCCATATTTTTAATCCTTCCTGCGTAGTTCTCGGCGGTGGTATTATGGTTCAGCCTTACATTCTGGAACAGATTCACGCACGAATCCCACAGATGGTTATGTCCAGCTTTGCACATGTACAGATTTCCAGCGCAGAACTTGGAAATTCTGCCGGGCTTCTAGGGGCTTATTATCTCGCTTCTCAGAAACTGTAAAAAACTTATTCGGATACTAGAAAAACCATTTTATAAAAAAGCCGAAAAGAAATCCGTTTATATGGATTTCTTTCCGGCTTTTTCACATTTTAATGCATTCCTCTTAATTTCAATAATAAATTCTGAACTTGTACTTCAGTAACTATTGTATTTTTCTCTTCTTCATATATTCTGCTTCCTTCATTCATAAAAGCTCTGTTATCAATAATCGCCTGTCTGTACTCATGTCTGCATCGTTCATCTGTCAAGTCTCTCAACATATCTTCTCTGTTTTTGACCACCAGATCAGGAAATGCTACACGTCCCATGTTACCTTCATGAAATGCTCCGTCGTTGCTTTTCAAAAATGGACATTCAAAATATTCAGCATAAATCGCAGAGACAATTTCTCCTTTATGTTTTTCATGTGGTGAATCTTCTAATCCTGTTTTGAATCTGTCATCACATTCAACCAACTGTTTTTCCAGAAATCTTTTGTCTTCTTCCTCTATGTCACTATGCTCAATTACAACAATTTTTTCATTCTTCTTAAGTACTTCATATTTTTCAGCGATAACTTTGAAATATGGATTTTTGCCAAAATTCAATATTTCTTTTTCTACAACATCAGCCACTACAATTTTTTCATATTTTCCTATTAATTCATCATCCAATTTTGCAAGAATAACATCTACCCAAATATCAGTATCGCAGATTGGATAATTTGATAATTCTTCGCCCTTATAAATCATTATTCAATCCATCAACGACTTTTAATAATTCAAAAGCCTTTTCTTTAGATATTCTCTTTTTATCCAAATTAAAAGTAATATCATTATAAAAAGAGTCTGGAATATAAATATCATTAGTAGCATGTATTAATTGTAGATTTCCATGAACCGCCTTTGTTTTTTCTTCCAATAATTTTCGCTGGTTTTCTGTATTTCTGGCTATAGCATATCTATTTTGTAAATTTTTTTTATATGCAGGATACAATTGTATAATTCTTGATAACATAGCAGAATATCCCACATTAAAATAATTTTGCATCCGAATAATATCTTCATGTCTTAAGTATTGTAAAGAAATATTATGTAGAGCAATATATCTTTTTACTAAATTATCCGGCATTAAAATAACACTCGCAAAAGCATTTGCCTTATATTCAATTGGATCCTCCATAAGATTTTCTGTGTAACTTATTCCATTTCCCTCGCCAGTATGAATATGGTAACATTCATGCCAGCATGACAAATATTGTCTGCCAAGATTTTGCCTGCTGTTAATATAAATACAATTATAAGGGGCTTTATATATCGTAAAGCCACTTAAAGAAGTATTTTCACCAATTGCAGGAAATCTGATAAGCAAAAAACCCAACTGCTCTATTGTTTTAAAAGTATCTTTTATTACTTCATCTTTATGAATAAAAGATTCTCTATACTCAAGAGCAATTGGGTGAACCTCTTCATACAGCTTTGTTTTTTCTTCTTCACTTAATTTTTTCAAAAAAACACCGCCTTATCAGTTTATTCCGATTTTTTTTTGCATGATAATTTCATTAAACAACATATTAGCCAAATCAAACGTCCCCTGAACATTACTGTCATTCGCATCTGATCTGAAATTTGCAGCCGCCATATCATCATTTATTTCTGACAGCAGTTCTTCCGTTGACAATCCCAATATCTTACCACATACTCTATATAACTTAGGCGAGAAACTGCTATTACCTTCTTCAATTCTTTGTAATAGCTCCATGGTAATGCCATATTTAGATGCAAATTCAGCCTCGCTGATTCCTTCGCCAATTCTTTTATCCTTTACATTCTTGCTTAATTCATAACTAGTATATAAAGGACGACTATTATTTGACTTTTTTACAAATTTGTAAATATCTGCCATATACTTTCCCCCGCTTTCCAATATAACAACATCTGCTTATAAATAAACCATTTACTAACAGAGCTATATATATTCGAATCCTTGAACTGTTATCCCTCATACAATATAAAGAAGCGACATTTATCAGTTATATCCTTTTCAAACTAACCTCTCAAGTGACACTTCTTCTATGATTATAGTATCACGCCTCTGTAAGAATGTCAAAAATTATTTAAGATTGGCAAATAATCCAAAACCCAAAAATCGCAGCTTTATCAATAAAAAAGCAAAGGTACGCTTTCGTCCTTTGCTTTTTTACATACATTCATTTAAGAGATAGAAAACTAACTGTTTACAATTGATTAAATAAGTCCTTCAAACAATCTGTGTTCAGCAGCTTTTATATCACCGTTAATTGCCCATAATTTATATCCTTTAAAACGGATTTTAAAGACAACTTTCTGATCTTTTAATTCTTCCAGACTGTGTCCTGTAAATTCAATCTTAAGCTTATCTCCATTCTCAGTCACTTTACTGTCTGAGAAACTAAATCCTTCAATTGCAAGTTCAGACCAGTTCGGTGCAACTTCTACTTCCAGATCTGCATCAGCAACCCCTTCCATATGGTCAGCCAGAAGTTCCAGCGTATTTCCTAATACACACATACGGCTTGTTGCAATAACACTGTCTTTTTCATTCTTTCTCGGAGTTAATGCAGCAAATTTATCTTTCTTCCATTTTGCTCTTCCCAAAGAACTTTCACGGAAATTTGTATGTTGTCCATTTCCTCCCATATAGTAAATCCACATATCTCCGTCTGGTGAAAAAACAGCCGGTGATGCATAAATACATCCACAGTCAAATTCTCCATCCGGATACTTTCCATTTCCACGGTCAATGACATGCTGCCCAACTGCAACAAAATCAAATTTCAAAGGATCTTCTGCATAAGTTAATTCCAGGTCTACCGTATCAAAATTTTCTGCATCTCTGTCACCTTCGTGAAACATGGAAGCCAGACCTATATAGCAGTTTCCCCATTTAAATGCAGGCATCGCATAAATCTGATTTTCAAATCCCTGACCTCTGATGCATTCCTGTGGTTTACTCCAGTTCAAAAAGTCATCACTTCTGCTGATTGTAGTAATACGGACCCCATCACGCCAGATTCTGGAAAGAAGCATGTAACAATTCTCTTTTTCATTCCAGAAAGGAAGATTATGACTATCAGCCGGGGGATTATATTTCGGCCATGGAGTAGGTTTCTCCCAGTCAATACCATTTGGTGAATAAGAAACAGCCATATGCTGTTCTTCTATCGGATAATCAATCTTTGTTACCATTTTATATCTGCGTCCGGGATCCGTCTCATGCAAATCCAGCATAACACCTGTTCCATGCGCATATTTAAAAAGTAAATTGTTATCTGAGTTTCCATTCCATGATACACGATGAAGATTTGGTTTTTCCCAATGAATACCATCCTTACTCTCTGCATAGGCAAAACCAGTTACTCTGTCCGGTCTTGGATTATAATTTCTGGAAGCTCTCTCTTCTCTTGAAACCATCCAACTGTCTTTATCTTCAATAATCAGTGTATAAAAACATTTATATATTTTTTCTTCCGGATCATAGATGACATTAGGATAGCCATTATCTATACGCACTTCCCATGGCTTATCTTCTGTGAACATAGGATTATTTTCTGTATCTTTCACAGCCTTTTCAACCAAAAGCTGTACATTCTCCATCGCCTGTGGATTCAACACCGAACGAACAAGAAATAAATACTGATTCATTATACCTCCTTTTTAGCAGTATTTCTTAACTGCTTCATCAATCATTTTAGCACATTCATCGGCAATCGCCATATCTGACTCGACCAGTGCCGGCATTGGTTTTCTTACTCCACCAATTTCCAGTCCTTCTCTCTTGCGAAGAATAGCTTTGATAATTCCATACATACTTCCATGCCCGCTGCACATCTTATAAATAATAGCATCTGCTGCATACTGGATTTCCTGAGCTTTTTTGATTTCTCCCTGTTTAGTTAATTTGAAAATTTTAAGGAACAGTTCCGGCATAACACCATATGTACCACCAATTCCACCATCAGCTCCCATGGCAAGACCACTCACTAATTGCTCATCTGGTCCATTAAACACTGTAAATCCTTCCCCACCGTCCATTTTAAACATCTGAATATCCTGAACTGGCATTGAACTGTTTTTGACTGCAGCTACATTCGGATTTTCAAGCATTTTATGGAATAACGGCATTGTCAACGCAACTCCTGCAAGCTGAGGAATATTATAAATTACAAAATCTGTATTTGGTGCTGCTGATGAAATATCATTCCAATATTCTGCAATCGCATATTCTGGTAAATGAAAATAAATCGGAGGAATTGCTGCAATCGCATCCACACCAAGACTTTCTGCATGCGCTGCCAGCACTTTACTGTCTTTTGTATTATTACATGCTACATGAGCAATAATAGTAAGTTTTCCCTCTGCAGCTTTCACAACATGTTCGAGTACAATTTTTCTTTCTTCTACACTCTGATAAATACATTCGCCTGATGAACCACCCACATAAACGCCTTTTACACCTTTTTTCACAAGATAATGTGTTAAATCTTCTACGCCTTTAGTGCTGATATTTCCTTCTTCATCGTAGCATGCATAAAATGCAGGAATAATTCCCTGATATTTTGTTGTATCTCTCATTTTTTGTTATCCTCTTCCTATATAGCTTAATTAACTTTAATTTTCATGACGGCTTTTTTTGCTTCCACGGCTGTTCCATTCTGAACTTTTACCATGTGCGCATCTTCCGGGAGTACAATTAAAACTTTTCCCGGTGTCATAAGTAGCATATTTTCCACCTTTCCATTTCCCAAAATGCAATCATTTTCTTTATCCGTTTTTGTTACTTCCAGCTTTTTGATATCTGTTACCCCAATGTACTCGCTGCCGGATAATACCATATGCACATCCGCATAATCAAAATGCGCTTCAAATATAGCCTCAGATTCCGGAATCGTCATATAGCTGAACTCATTGACAAATACATTGTCTCCGTCTACATCATTGCGTCCTGGAACCAGATTTTCTGTTCCCTTCTCAATAAGATATCGAATTGCAGTGTCTAAGTTTTTGTTGATTCCCTGATAGTGTTTCAGATTTTCCAAATCAGTATAGATCATTTTCTTAGTTCTCTCCTGTCATACATTTATTATTTACCATCATATAGATGACATGCAACCATATGTCCATTTTTTCCCTTTTCTGCAAGCACAGGTCTTTCTTTCTTACAAATTTCCATACACTGTGGACAACGGTTATGGAACGGACATCCTGTCGGTTTATGTATCGGACTGGGAACTTCACCCTCCAGAATCTGCCGTTTCTTCTTAACATGAATATCAGCAATCGGAATCGCAGATAACAATGCTTTTGTGTATGGATGAAGAGTTTCTTCATAAAGAGTTCTTGAATCTGCCACCTCAACAATACTTCCAAGATACATAACCATAACACGGTCAGACATATACTGAACAACAGACAGATCATGTGCAATGAATAAATATGTCAGATTCATTTCTTTCTGAATATCTTTCATCAGGTTGAGTACCTGTGCCTGAATGGAAACATCCAGTGCAGATACCGGTTCATCACAGATCAGAACTTCCGGCATTACTTCCAGCGCTCTCGCAATACAGAGGCGCTGTCTCTGTCCACCAGAAAACTCATGCGGATATCTCATCAGATAATCTGTTGGAATATTTACCAGTTTCAGTACCCTCTGCATGATTGCTTCCCGTTCTTCTACGGAAGTATATCCATGTGTCTTTAATGGTTCTTCAAATGAAGTATAAATGGTTTTCTGCGGATTCAACGCTGAATAAGGATCCTGAAAAACCATCTGTACCTTTTTTCTGAATTCAAACATTTCTTTTTTATCAAACTGAGCAACATCTTTAAACTGACCATCGTAATTAAATATTACTTTACCGTCTGTAATCTGCTCCAGTCTCATAATTGACTTCCCAAAAGTAGATTTACCACATCCTGACTCTCCAACGATTCCCAATGTCTCACCCTTGTATATTTCCAGACTGACGTCATCTACCGCTTTAACATGGTCTACAACTTTTTTGAATGTTCCTTTTTTAACCGGAAACCATGTTCTTAAATTCTCAACTTTTAAAATTACTTCTCTGTCATCAGTCATCTTTTTACCTCCGGATAAGAATCGAAACGTACACAACGTACATAATGTCCCGGACTCACTTCATAGTTTGGAATCGTACCTTTTCTACATTTTTCGGTACATTCCGAGCAACGGTCTGCAAATTCACAGCCTTCTTTCAGATCAGCCGGATTCGGTGTTGATCCCGGAATTGTCTCCAGTTTCTGTCCCTCTGGCATACCCAAAACAGGAACACTTCTTAACAGTGCTCTTGTATATGGATGACAGGTATTATCAAAAATGTCCTCCAGTTTTCCGAACTCTACAACTCTTCCCATGTACATAACACAGACCTCATCTGCCATCTCAGCTACAAGTCCCATGTTATGAGTAATCAGAACAATTGATTTTCCCTCTTTTACCTGAAGTTCTTTCAACAGTTCCATAATCTGAGCCTGAATAGTTACATCCAGCGCAGTAGTTGGCTCATCACAGATAATCAAATCCGGATTACAGATCATTGCAATCGCAATAACAACTCGCTGCTTCATTCCACCGGAAAACTGATGTGGATAACAGTCAATTCGTTCTTCCGGATCAGGAATTCCCAGCTTTCTGAACATCTCTAATACTTTTTCACGAGCTTGTTTTTTGGTCATTCCCCTGTTATGCTGTAAAAATCCTTCTGCAACCTGATTTCCAACTTTGTAAACCGGATTCAGACTTGACATTGGATCCTGAAAAACCATTGCCATATCCGGCCCACGCAATTCTCTCATCATCGAACCATTGATATCTTTATTTTTTACCTGTTCCAGATGATACTCTTTCACTTCACCATTTTTCAATGCATTGTATTGAATACTTTTTGCCTCAACAATTGCGTTTCGACCAAGAAATCGCATTACTGAATTCATAGTCACACTTTTTCCGCAACCAGATTCTCCAACCACAGCTAAAGTCTTTCCTCTTTTTACCTGGAATGAGACATCCTTTACAATATGGATTTTCTTTTTATCTGATATAAATGTTGTATTCAGATTTTCTACATTAAGTATAATTTCTCGTGTATCCACAGTTCTCACTCCTTATTGTTGTTTTGCATCCATAACATCTCTCAGACCATCTCCGAGAAAGTTAATTGCAAGTGAAAATAAACTGATTGCCAATCCTGGGAATAACCATATCCACCACTGATTTGTTACCACGGATGCTGCTTTTGCAATATTTAAAATATTTCCCCAAGTAGGTGTACTGTCTGCAATTCCCAAACCAATAAAAGAGATTCCCGCTTCTGACAAAATGAATGCAGCTACATTTGTTGTAATAGAAACAATAATTGGACTTTTTACATTAGGAAGAATCTGTTTAAACATAATATTACTTTTACTGATTCCAAATGCTTCACAAACCTTTACATATGTTTCCTGTTTTAAAGATATATATTCGTTTCTCACCATACGAAAAGTTGTCATCCATCCAGTTACAATAAAAATAAAAATCAGATTCTGCATACCTCTCTGTTTGATAATGGCTACCAGCATCATAATTAATACCGTCTGAGGAAAGGTCTGAAATAACTCAGATATTCGTACCAGAACTGCATCAATTTTTCCGCCAAAGTAGCCTGCCAATGCGCCAAGACCCGCTCCTACTATTGCGCTCATAACAGAACAAAAAACACCTATAAAAATAGAATAACATCCTCCTACCAATACTCTGGCAAACAAATCTCTTCCCATAGTATCTGTTCCAAACCAATGTTCTGCACTTGGTGGTTTTTTCATTTCTGGCAGCACAGGCGTTGCATAATCAATCCCTGTAAGTTTTCCAATTATACATGCTCCCGTAACAATCACTATGATAATCAACCCAAAAACCGCTAATTTATTTTGCTCAAATTTACGAATATTACGCCTAAACAATGTGAAAGCCATATTCTTATTTTGTTCTTTAATACTTGTCGAAGAATTACTCATCATCTGCCTCCTTACTATTCTCCAAGTCTTACTCGTGGATCAAGTAATGCATTTAATACATCCACCAAAAATGAACATACCAGCATTGCAGCCGCAATAATCAAACTTATTATTAATACAGTTGGATAGTCTCCTGATACAATAGAATTTGTAAGTGTTACTCCAATTCCTGGATATGAAAATACACTCTCAATAACAACAGAACCTCCAACTAACATAGGAATACGGAATACCAGTACAACCAATACCGGACGCATAGCATTTCTAAATCCGTGTTTAATATATACTTTCCACTCTGGTATTCCTTTAGAGCGTGCGGTTTTGATATAATCACTATTCAGAACATCCAACATTGTATTTCTCGCATATCTCATAAGTACCGCCACCATACCAATTGTAAGTGTTAATACTGGAAGAAATAAATGCTGAAATGCATCTAAATATTTATTAACAGCATCTGGATTCATTCGATTTCCTGATGGAAACCATCCTAATTTTATCGAAAAAATTTCAATTAAAATAATTCCAACAAGACATTGTGGAATTGCCTGTCCAAGTACAGCCAGTATTCTTCCCACATAGTCAACAATTCCATTCTGTCTCACTGCTGATATAATCCCAATTCCAATTCCAAGAATGGCCGATAAAACAAGCGAATAGCCTGCAAGTTCAAATGTATATGGTAAACGTGTTTTAAGTATGGTAACTACAGGTGTTCCATCAAATGAATATCCCAGATTTCCATGCAAAATATCACCAAGCCATCTGACATACTGTACAATAAGCGGATCATTCAAACCCAATGATTCACGTAAAGCTTCTACATTTCCGGAATTCTGGGATAATGTCTCCGGAGTGACCATAAAATTTATCGGATCTACTCCAGAAGCACGCATCCCATAATAAATAAGGAAGCTTATTACAAGTAACATTGGAATCATCATAAGTATCTTTTTTATAATATATTTAAACATATCAATTACCTCATATGATATATCAATGACTTTTCCAACGAAACTCTGTGCCGTAAAAGCCATCCTCATATTTTATTTATTCATTCATTTCCCAATCTGTAAAGTCTATATCATTCATATATAAAGGATTACAGAATTCTACTCCTTCAGGAAGTGTCACTTTATCACTTACAAACGCATATGTACCGACCGTAAACAACGGAATTTTATATACTTTTTCCTGCTCCAGTGTTTCTAGATTTTCCAGTGCTGTCTTTGTTTCTTCAGCGGAAGTAGCTGTTGTAAGTTTGGCAATTGGTTCATCAAAATCTGTATCACCGCCAAAGATATTAGAAAACAGACCATCTGTGCTCATGTACTCTGTATACCATTCATTAATAGAAAAAGCACCCTTGCCTTTAAATCCAATATCATAATCCCTTGTAGTAAATAAATCAGTTGTTCCATCACTTGACAAAGTCGCCTCTACTTTGAGTCCAGTCTGTTCAATATAATAAACAATTGTATTAATCAAATCAACAGATGTCTGATCATTATTGTAATAACAGATTTTTAATGTTCTGCCCATGTCATATCCTGAAGCTTCCAGATCAGCTTTTGCCTTATCAGCATCAAATGTATATTCAAAACCATTATAAGCATCATTGTCGTTTGGTACACCACTATTCAATACTGATGCATTTGGATAAAGAGTTGCAAGCGTTGCTCTATCAATCGCTTCAATTAATGCCTTTCTAACTTCTACATTTTGCATAGCTTCATTTTCTTTTCCATCCGTACCTTTCATATTAAAGATAAGATATTTATAGAAAAGGGAATCAATACTGTATGCAGTAAAGTTATCCATTCCATTAAGTGCTTCCTCTAAAGCCGGATCTGTATCAACAATAAAATCTGCTTTTCCATCCTGTGCGGCCGTTAAATAGTCATTTACATAATAACAAGTAACATTTTTAATTTTAGGTTCTGTTCCTTCATATTTATCATTATATTTCAATGTATAATAATTTCCTGTATTAAGTTCGTCTAAGACAAACATTCCAGATGTAACAGGCTTTTTCCAATAATCATCAGCCTCCATATTTAATGGATCAGTATTTTCCAGACAATGTTTTGGTAAAATTGCAAACTGCGCAAGTACATCCAACATTGTAGCATACGGTGTCTTCATTTTAATTGTTATTGTGTTTCCATCTGTTTCCATAGAATCAATGTTTGCAAATGCTGCAGTATAAATAGAATTAATTTTTGCTGCCTTTAACGCAGTTTCAATAGACCACTGTACATCATCTACTGTTAAGGCTTCGCCATCAGACCAGGAAAGTCCATCCTTTAAAGTAATTGTATATGTAAGTCCATCTTCACTTACATTATAATCTTCCGCAAGATCACCTTTAACTTCTGTCAAATCACTATTAGTTGCAATAAACAAAGCCCTAAACATAAGATTATTTCCCATAGACCGATTAAGCCAAGGAGTATCAATACGGCTTCCATTCGCAGTCAAATCACCTGGCTTCATAACAATTTTCAAGCTTTCAGTTGAATCGGAAGCTTGTCCGGCAAATGCTGTTACATTCATTGCAGACGCTGCCATTACTGCTGTTAAAAATATCGCTACTAATTTTTTTGTCTTCATTCTTTTTTCCTCCTATTATTGTACCAATCCTTTTTGTATCTCATTTATTTATTGTACAAAAACTATAGCATTTATAAAAAATATTTTCAATATAATTTATATATGAAAATATTTTTTATTTTAGGTATATTTGCACAATACAAATTAGTTTTCCAAATATAAATTATATATTTTATAATAAATATAATAAAATTCTTTTCATTCATAAATATAATGAAAATATCTTCTTGCATACAATTAAATCTTGTCTTATAATATTTTTCAATACAGGAATTGCCAGTTTCATCCATATTTACAAAACACCAGAGCAATTCATGACATTATTTTTACACTTTGATGGAGGTTTTAGCATGGCAGACAGTATTCTTGATTCCATTACCGAACAATATCATTCTCTTACCAAATCCGGAAAAAAACTGGCAGATTATGTATTTTCTCATACCACAGAAACTCAATATCTTTCTATTACTTCCTTAGCAGAAAACTGCAAGGTATCCGAAGCTACCATAACCCGTTTTTGCCGCGGATTAGGCCTTTCCGGATATAATGCTTTTAAACTGGCTTTAGCCCAGGCAGACCGTACCACCGATCTTGGTGATTCCAGTAATTCCGCTGAACCCGTATCTTCTGAAGATTCTATTTCTACTATATGTGCGAAAGTACACGCAGCCAATCTTCTTTCTTTAAATGAAAGTTATGCGCTTTATGATGAAGAAGAAATGTCTAAGGCAATATCAATCCTTTCGTCTTCTCGCCGTATATATTGTTTCGGTCAGGGAGGAAGTATGATCATGGCAATGGAAGCATGGGCTCGTTTTTCTACAGCTTCTCCTAATTTTGTACATATCTGTGATTCCCACATGCAGGCCAGTGCAATTGCAATGGCTGATTCAAAAGATGCAATCCTTTTCTTCTCTTATTCAGGTTCTACCAAAGACATGTGTGACACCTTGCAGATTGCTTCCAAGCGCCATGTTCCTGTAATTCTTATTACACATTTTCCAAAATCTGCAGGAGCTGAATTTGCCTCAGTAGTATTACAATGTGGTTATAATGAGAGTCCTCTGCAATCCGGTTCAGTTGCAGCTAAAGTCGGGCAATTGTTTTTGATAGACTGTTTATTTTACGGATATTGCAGCAAGAATCCCGATACCTGTTCTGCTGCCCGTTCTGCAACAGCCCACGCAATTACAAATAAGTTGCTATAGTCTGTTCAGAGGTTTTTTTGTTTTCAGTAACATGGAAATAAAGGGAGATAACAGTTAACCTGACAGTTTTACTGTTATCTCCCTTTGGTATTATCTGGTTACAGAGAAAACAGCTGCATCCTGTTGTTTTTCTCTGTCTGGAGCATCTACTCTTTATAAAAGTGCACAAAAAACAAGAGAAAGACCCGCTTTTATTTTCCTTAAAGATTATGTTCCTTTAATTCGATTTCTGATGCTGTTTTTGTTATACTAAGAATACAGAGAATTAAAGACAGTATAGCTGCTGAATATGCTCTCGGCGATCTGTCCAACAATATCTTTTTGCACTATGTTTCTTATATTTCCAATAAGAAGAAGCTAATCGCACAGGTAGAATCTGTTTTGACCGAATGGTACAAGCCAGAAAAAGAAAAAAGGGGGGATTGACTATGACCTTTTACAAACGCCATAAAATATTGTCTGCTATCTTTTTTATTAGCATTATCTTGTTGATAAAAAATTCATCCATTCCATATATTTTTGAACCACCTGCAATAATATCATATATTTTTGACTCTCCTAAGAGCAACTTTTGGGATAACGTAGCTCAAATGAGCAATATTTTTACTTCTGCGTATGTGACAAGCTTAATGTTTTACTATATGGTAGATTATCTTCCTGTTATAAAACAAGAAAAGAAAGTTAAAGAAATTATTGCACCCCAATTAGTAAATCTATATCTGTACATTAGTGAACTCCTTGCAATGATAAAATACGCAGCAATACAAGAAAAACTATTTCACACTGGAAATCCCGAAGATATGGATAATCTCCATTTCAAGAATAATATTATTTTATGTAAGCAGAAGTCTTTCAAAAATGAAGTTGAAAACGGCACAACACCATATTCTTTTGATTTATTGAAAGATTGTGACAATTATAGGAACTTAATTCTAAATACTTGCAAAGAAATATCTGGTACTCCAAGTTTTTCCTATTGCGACACTAAAGTAATACATATTATTTCAGAAATCCAGTTGTCTGAATTATTACGAATATTACCGAAACCGAATGATTTCCTATTGCAGTTTGATTTTTCTGATGTTTCATATTTAGGATTAGGTGAGGGATATCAACAACTTCATTCAATTTATAAGGAGTTAGCACCATTTGTTGATACAAGATATAGCTATGAAATAATAGACATATCAAATGAAGAAATACAAAAATGGGAAAAAGAGCAGGCAGAATCATTGGTAGAGCACCCTGAAATAGTTCAAATGCTTATTGCCAATCAAAAACAAAACACATAAAAAGGGATAACTCTTTATAACATAAAAATAAGGGGACATAACCGATATCTTTAGAGTTTAGCTGTTATATCCCCTTTAGTACTAACTTTAAATATACTCTTACTTATTTGCTATTTTTAATAGCATTCTGGAATCTCTGTGCAATCTCCAGCGGACGTGTGATCGCTCCTCCAACCACGATTGCCCATGCACCTGTCTGAAGTGCTTTTACAGCTTGATCCGGATAGTGGATCTTGCCTTCTCCGATAACCGGAATATCTGTATCTTTTGCAAGTCTTTCCATCAGTTCATAATCCGGCCCATCCTTTTTGGATGTATAATCCGTATAACCGCTCATAGTTGTTCCAACGATATCTACGCCGCATTTCCATGCATTGATACCTTCTTCATAATTGGAAATATCAGCCATCAGGATAATGTCCGGATATTTCTCTTTGATCTGTGCGATAAACTCATTGACAGTTGTTCCATCCCCACGTTTACGAAGAGTGCAGTCCAGTGCCACAACATCTGAACCTGCTGCTACCAGGTCATCAACTTCTTTCATGGTAGGTGTGATATATCCTTCATATCCAGGATACTGGATCTTCACCAGACCGATAACAGGAAGTCCTGTTTCTTCTTTGATCGCAATGACATCACGGATGCTACTGGTACGGATCGCTGGTGTGCCTGCCTGTTTTGCGGCACGGGCCATTAAATACATAATGGATTTCTCCTCTACATATAATGGTTCACCTTCTACAGCCTGACAGGAAATGATCATCTTTCCATGGATCGCATCCAGAATTTCTTTTTTGGTCATGTTTTTTCCCCTTTTCTTTATGTAGCTATGATCGGTTTCATACGCTTTTGATGTAGCTTTTATTTATAGGCTCATTATACCATAAAGAAAATTATTTTCATAGTGATTAATATTTAAAAATTATTATTATTTTCAAATTCAGTTTCTATAATACTTTTACAATATTCAACTCTTCGTCTGTCAACACAATATCTGCCCGTTTTCCGGGAGTAA
>ERZ1673737.1988-NODE-1988-length-18045-cov-5.728405_pt1 | contig 18045 bp, 18 predicted proteins | sample MGYA00580211_ERZ1673737 | MGnify/ENA primary metagenome ERZ1673737 (study PRJEB41218, sample SAMN15661789) | gut metagenome | host: Homo sapiens | place: Canada: London | collected 2015-08-20/2019-03-30 | study: EMG produced TPA metagenomics assembly of... | reverse complement strand
TGATGGATAATGTCAGTAAGGAAATAAAAGAATATGGAATGATCAAAACATTTCTGCCGGAAGCTACAGCATTGGAACGTGCGGTAACTTACCGGGATAAGAAAATAAAACCATTATTCATTGAAATGAAAAACAAAATCGGTGCGATGGCTGCACAGGTGAAAGAACTCACAAGAGAAAGAGATAGTTGGAAAAGTAAGTTTCAGAAGAAAAAGCAAGAGCATGAAAAAACAAAAAAGGAACTGGCAGAAGTTCAGAAAGATTATCAGAAATTATCCGGTGAAAAAGAAATACTGCAAGGACTTGCGGACAGATACAATCGACTTTTACGCATGTTAGGAAAAGATATGGTAGAAAGATTGGTGCAGGACGATATCCGGATGCAGGCGGAACTTGAAGCGAAAAAGCAAAAAGAGCAGATGCCGAAAAAAATAGGTGACCGCATACAATGGGCAAGAGAACGAAATGAAGAACACAATGCACAAATTAAGAAGAATAAAGCAAAGTACAGAGGAATGGAGTTGTAGGAATATGAAGAAACAAACTTATGATGAAAAGAATGGACTGAGCTACACATTGCATGGAGATTATTATCTGCCAGATTTGGAACTCAATGAGGAAGAACCGGTATATGGAAAATATGGAATAATGCGAAAGCAGTTTCTGAAGGAACACAGGAGTGCCAAGTATCAATATCTGGTACTGACTGGGAAACTGACGGAGTATCTGAATCAGGTAGACAAAGAAGCAAGAGAAAAAGTTGAGATGCTGGTGGAGCAGATGGCTGAACGGTGGGGAGTGACGGAAGAATTGAAGATGCGGGATCAGATGGAATGGGTGAGGAGGATGAATAATATCAAAGCAACTGCCGAAGAAATAGTAATAAATGAAATTAATTAATGTTTAAAGGGCGTTCATAGAATGCCCTTTAAAGTATCCATGATTTCACAAAAATAGATAAAAATAGAAAACGATTCAAAAATATTTTGGTAGATATAACAATAAAAAAGTTGTAAAATAGATTTGTATACATAGTTTATTCGGATAAAGAAAAGAGGAAAATATGGAGAAAAATCGAGACGTAGGAAAAATACTATTAAAAATAAATTCACAATATTATGAAAAGGGAATGAAAAATATTTCGATACAGCTAAAAGGAGTAAGAAAAGGGAAAATTGCTGAAATGGATCGTAAAGTTATAATTCCACAAATCATTAGATCGAAGGAATATAACATATTTGAAAAACAATTTTTAAAGAATATTGACGATGAAATAAAGAATATTGCAAAACAAGATAAAGTACAGGAAATAGTGAATAATCCTAAGGCGAATTTTTATACATATGAGGATTTCGATAAAGAGTTATTATATTTATATTTGTTTTCTTTGAATGATGAAAAATATGATGATATTTTACAAGAACTTTTAGAACTTGTGTGTAATGAAAAGGAAGTAGAGAGAGATACAAAGGAAAAAGAAATTCAACGTTTAAAAGACAAGTGTGAAGATTATGAAAAGGAAATAGAACAACTAAAAACAATCAGTCGACAAAGAAAAGAAAAAATTAAAGAACTTGAAATTAAAAGCAATATATTAACTGAAGAATTCGATAAGCTAAAGTTGGAAAATGAAGATTTAAAAAGACAAGTAGAAGAAAAAGAAAAGAGAATAGAAGAATATGAAAGCAAAATTAAACCTGTGGTTGAAGAAGAAATAGAAAAAGAAATAGAAAAAGAAATAGAAAAAAATAAAGTAGTTGTCATTGGAAAAGAGACATCACTTACCGCTATTCAAGAAGAAAATATAGATAAAATATTATTAGAAGAATTTTCAGAAGAATTATTACATGTATATGATAAGTTTTTGATTGTTAAGAAGAATATTTCAATTGGAAATTTAAGAAAAATAAAAAAAATGTTAGGTGATAGAGGAATTTTATGTGAAAATGACGAGGAAGTCAATAAGTATATTATAAGTATGGAGGCAAAATATGAGGACAGAAGCAATTGATTGGTTAGGTGTATTAGCTACAGACGAAGAAATACGAAATAACAATTTAGGACGCAGTAATTGTATTGTAAATAAGTTGGATTCTTTACAGTTTTATATTAAGGTGATCTCCAAAATACCAGGGCAAACACCAAATTCACAATATGTTGTATGTTATGGAAATAGAATAGATAGTGAAATGCTCATAGATAATGGTGCATTTGATGAAAATGTCCGTATTGATGATTACGTTAAGCAATTAAAGAATTGTTTTTTTAGATTTAATTATGAGGAAAATCAGGCTGGATATTACATTGCAAAAAATGTAGAAATTGCCGAGTTGAGTGAATCCTATTATCAAGGAAAAGTGTTTTTTTATATTCCTGTAATTATAAGAAATCAACCTGCTTTTTCAGGAGACAAACAATATGATACATATGAACAAGTAGAACAGGCAATCAAAAACGGTGAATTTGTCTGCAAGTTAAATAAATATAATACAATGGGAATGGACAACATTCCGTATATTATTTTTTATGATCCAGAATTGTTAGAATATCGCGTTATAGGTAATTTTACAAAATTCGAGTACAATGTGACAGAAGGTGTAAAATTTGAATATAATGAGTTGAAAAGTTTTAACTTTGAAGAGGATTGGTATGATGATGTAGTAACTTTTGAAAATGCACATTCCGGAATATATTTGAGTGAGTATGTTCATAAGAAAATCATGGATCAATTAGATGAAAAAGCACCAATTGATATAAAAAAGGTTGATGAAAATGAAGATGAGGAGTTAAAAAACATTTCTAAGATTCAAATGGAAGATGAGAATGAGGAATGGAAATTTATAGAACATTTTGAAGCAGTGGCAAAAAAGGATGGCCTTTTTTATACAAAAAAGGATCTTATAAATTTTCATACTGCGGTAAAAAGTAGCTCACTTGTAATATTGTCAGGTTTAAGTGGAACAGGAAAATCACAATTAGTTCAATGTTACGCAAAGGCACTGGGATTACAGGAAGATGCATTTCATATGATACCAGTGAGACCAAATTGGAATGATGATAGTGATTTGATTGGGTTCGTAGATTCGATGCATATGGTATATAGACCGAGTGATACTGGATTTATTAATATTTTGATGGAAGCGAGTCAGGAACGAAATGAAAATAAATTGTATATAATATGTTTTGATGAGATGAATTTGGCACGGGTAGAACATTATTTTAGCCAGTTTTTATCTATTTTAGAAATGCCTGAAAAATCAAGAATATTAAGATTATATGCTTCTGAATATGAGACGAGATTATATAATTCAGATAAATATAAATCAACAGTAAAAATAGGAAATAATATAAGATTTATAGGAACTGTAAATATTGATGAATCGACATTTCATTTTTCGGATAAAGTGTTAGACAGAGCAAACGTTATCAAATTAAATGTGATTCCATACACAGAATGGAAAGCAACAGAAGTTACAACTAAAGGTGCGACAATTAAAGAATGGTCATATGAAGAATATCAAAAATTGATAAAAAAAGATTCAATGCTTACGGAAAGAGAAAGAGAGTTTATTTGGCGGGTGCATAAAACATTAAATTCATGTGCAAAAAATCTTGGAGTAGGACCTAGAATATTAAAGCAAATAGGAAAGTATTTAGTAAATTTACCTTTTACAGAAGAAGCGGAAAATATAACGAGAGAAGAAGGGTTTGATCTTCAATTTGTACAACGTATTATGACGAAAATTAGAGGACAAAAAGAACAACTGGCTGCGATATTTGATGCGGATTCCGAGGAGAGTTTAAGTCGTCTTTTTGATGAATATGCAGATGTTTCCAAATTTGAAAATAGCAGGAGAAATTTGGAAATAAAACGGCAGGAGATTGAAAATTATGGTTACACTTTGTGATTTAGGAGTTCACATTAATTTTATAGTAGGCAAAAAAAATATTGATATGCGAACTATGGCGGAGTCGGTAGCAGAATTAGAGTCTAAGGAATTAACTCCTATATCATTTAAAGAATATGAGAATATTCAATTGGAATTTACCTCAACTGATAAGAATGATAGGTTATATTATGATGGTATCGACTTGCTTCCGGATGAAAAATGTCAAACGGATTTTAAAGGAAATTTATATTTGATGCCATTATTGGATGGGGAAAAATATACTATTTTTAAACATTCGCCAGATTATTATGCGATGAGAAAAGGACGATTTGCTATTCGATTAATGCATGATCAAAAGATTTATTATCAATGTTTTGAGGTGTGTCCACAAAATGTGAATGATGATGAATGGGCAATTATGCAAAAAGAATTAGAAGAAGAAATACAGGGCTTATCTTCAGATATTATTAGAAAGAATATAGCACTAGGAGACAATGAAAATGAGGTAGCACCTAGTAAAGAATTATACAAATTTTTTGTTATAAAAAAGCATTTTAATAATATTTTAGCTGCGTTAATAGACATAAAGGACAAACCCAATTATAAAGTTGAGAAGGATTATAGATTGGAACCTTTATATCGAGCGACATATATTGATAATATTACAGTAAAAGATTATTTAATGAAAGGAACGGGAGAAGAAAAATATTTAGTTCCTAAAAGAGTATATAATTATAATTTGCCAGAAAATAGATGGTTGAAGAAAATAATAGGAATATATGAAAGAGAATTGTATTTGTTTCAAGAGTCTACGTTGAAATATGCAGAGTATGTAGAAAAAGAAATAAAAGATCTTGAAAAATATGCTGAAAGAAATATTGCAGTTATTAATGCAAAGAAAAATGTACTTGGGGAATTAAAGAAATATTTGGAAACTGTAAGAACAATTTTGAGTATTTCTGAATTAATCAAATCGCAAGAATGGTATCAAGAGATACGAGAAGTTGATTCGTTGGCTATACCTCATGTTCTTATCTATGATGTGAGATATAATGCATTTTATAAAATGTATAAAGAATTACAGAAAAATACCATTAATATAAAATGGGATGAGGGATACGCATATTCATGGAAATTATCAAGTGAAATGTATGAAATTTGGTGCTTTATTAAAGTGTGCCGTTTTTTGATAAGTAGTGAATTAGGTTTCAAAGAAACAAAAGGGTGGATATTTGACGAAATTAAAGATGAACACATTCTGATTCCAGAATTACGTCCGGGGACAAAAGTTGAGTTTAAAAAAGAAAATTTGAAAATAAAAGCTTACTATAATTTGGCATTGGGAAGAAATATTAATAATATTGATAAAGAAAAAGAGCCTCTTTTTTCAAACAGTAGACATGTAAAGCCAGATATAAGACTGGATTTATATAAAGATGATACATATTGGTGTTCACTTATAATAGAAGTTAAATATAGAACAATAAAGAACTTTTGGGCATCTGATACTGCTTGCAAGGAGCAGATTATAGCATATAAAAATGATTATAAGTCCAAATTTTGTAGGGGTTTTAGCAATGAGGAATTTGTTGTAAGGAAAATCAACCCAATAGATAGAGTATGGGTGTTTAATCCAACACATGATGTAGAAAAAATCATTGAAAAAAGAAACGAAGGAATTAAGTTTATACAATTAATTCCTGGAGATAATCACGAAAATGTTATTAATGAATTGAAAAAAGAGATAAATATGGCATTTGAAGACGAATTATTGTAATGTAAGATGAAATATTAAATTGTATGGTGGAAGGAAAAGATATTGTGAAGTTTGAATTACTAGCAGACAGCATAAAGAAAATAAATAATAAAGCTGGCAATGCAGCTAAAAGTGCAGTGAATCAATTGCTTACATTAAGAAATTGGGCAATAGGGTATTATATTGTTGAGTATGAACAGGATGGTAGTGATCGAGCTGAATATGGAACACGTCTTCTTAGAAATTTAGAAAATGAAATTTCTGAGAGAGGGATGAATGTAACATTATTTAAGGCGTGCCGGCAGTTTTATTTGCAGTATCCGCAAATTGGTTCGACAGTGTCGAACCAATTTAACTTGCCTAATTTTGAAAAAAGTTCGACAGCGTCGAACCTTTTTGTAACAGATCCAGAACAGTTAATAAATAACTTGTCATTTTCACATATTCGAGAAATTATGGTGCTTGAAGATTCATTTGAAAGATTTTTTTATGAAACAGAATGCATAAAATGTAACTGGAGTGTTCGGGAACTGCGTAGACAGATAAAAACAAATTTGTATGTCCGCGCTGGTATAAGCAGAAATCCAGAAGCGTTATTAAAGCAGACAGCGATTAATTCAAAGGAAAGCAATACGTTAACAATTAAAGATCCATTTACATTTGAGTTTCTTGGACTTGATGCAAAAGATGCTGTTTCAGAATCAGATTTAGAACAAGCACTTATGGATCATTTACAGGAATTTATGCTTGAACTGGGACAAGGATTTTGTTTTGAGGCAAGACAGAAACGAATAGTTATTGATGATAAATATTATTTTATTGATTTAGTGTTTTATAATCGACTGTTACATTGCAATGTAATTATAGAGTTGAAAAACGATGAATTTAAGCATGAGGATTTGGGACAGTTAAATGCATATGTTGGTTATTATAAAAAGAATGAGATGATGGCAGGAGATAATCCGCCTGTAGGAATTTTACTTTGTACAGATAAAGGTTCACAAATGGTAGAATACGCTCTGTCGGGAATGGACAATCAATTATTTGTTTCAACATATATGTTACATTTGCCAGATAAGAAGAAGCTGGAAGAGTTTATGTTGAAAGAAATGGCAGAGATGGGGATGGATGTGTAATAATAAATTGTAAGGGAATATTATTGAGAAAAATAGATGCATGATAAAAATAATTTGGTAATAAAGATGATATAAAACAAGAGGAATGATATGGGTATAAAATCAAATGTAGAGTTTTCTGGAAGGCTTGTTTATATAAATGAATTAAATGTGGATAATAGGGCAGAGATACATATCAATAAATTTTATCAAGGTAGTATTACACTTTACAAAGTTTCAAGGGATATTGTGAATTTAGTGAGAGAAGAAATAGATCAATATTTAGTGATTGAATTAGAAGAAGGGGAAAAGATAACTGCAGTTGGGTTGAATTTTAAATCAGCATCAGGGGGAATGAATAATTGTTTTAAGCTTGAGTTACAAGCAGATGTATTGTTCAAGGGAGAACGTGCTTATACAAATATATCTAAATTTCAAGAAATACATTATGAAATAACAGAGGGAAATGAATTAATTGGATTATGTCCATATGATGTAAATAAAAATTATGAGGATATTTTATTTTATCGTAAAATTGATATACCAATTAATGTGGAAAATAAAATTGTAAAATTGGAAAACGGAGAATTGACATTTTGTGTTTATCCAAAATATCAATATAGTAAAGAAGCTTTTTCCATTGGATTTGCACATCACATTATATGGAAGTTTGACTGTGCTATAGATATGGAACAGATAAGAAAGAATTTGTATATAATAACAGATTTTTTCTCTGTATTGGCTGGAGAAAGTATTACTGTTAATTCTTTGAATTGTGTGGAAAATGATAAATTGGTAGAAGTTATAGGGATTTGCAATTTTCCCAAAGAAAAACTAAATATATTGAAAAATGATACGATAGATTATACATCTTTTAAAAGGGGTGGTTTGTATAAGATAACAGATTTTCAAAATCTAGAGCAAGCAATGAAGTATTGGTTTTCTAATTATAAAAAAATATATAATGCACAACAGGCATATGGAAGAATTTTACTGGATGAAGATGTTAAAATTGTAACAATAAATAAATTTTTAGCGGCAATGCAATTGATTGAAGGGTATACGCAGGCATATACAGATGAAGAAAAAGAAATTAAAAAATTTGAAGAAAAAAAGAATGAAATAATTAGTAAACTTGAAAGTGAAGAAGAAAAAGAATTAGTTGGAAAAGGATTGGGATATTCAGGAATATCATTTAGAAAAGCAGTGAAAGATTATTTGTATAAGGGCTGCAATTGTTTTACAGACTTATCTAGAACAAAATTTATGAAAGAAAAGGAAAAGCTTATAAATGATATTGTAAATGATAGAAATTTTTACACACATTCATCTAATAGAGTATCAGCAACAATGGAATTTGATGATTTATTGAATGTTGCCAGTCTGTGTAAGGAATTATATAGAATCATAAGTTTAAAAGATATGGGACTTGATACAGAGATAATTAAGCAAAGATCGCAAACTAATCGGATGTGTTATTGGTTGATGAAAAGCATAATGAAAATTGAAATTGAAAATGATACATTACAATTGGGAGAATTTGATAGTGCAATGCGTTATTTTTCTGATAGTAAATAGTGTGATAACACCATGATAACAAAATCTCCCAAAACCACACGGACACAACGGAAAATCCGGATTTTCCCACACAAATCACACGAAAAATCACCATTTGCACACCGCAATACACCGGTCTGATATCGTGAAGGTGGACGTACTGTAGGATCAGGACGTGTTGCTACAATCATCGAGTAATCACGAATAAGCATAAATTAAGGACTTCCAGAAATGGGAGTCCTTTTTTTGATACGAAAATGATACTAATTTTTTACAATAAAATGCTTTAAACGTTCAGTAGTTTATTGACAGTTACTTGGGTAAAGAGCATAGATGCTTTGAAACATCAGTTATTAGAATAGAAATAATACATATTGTTACTGCTTAATAATAAGCGAGATAGCATTTTTAGAATGCGTATGTTAGAATATAAATGATGATAAGAAATAGGAAATTAAAAAGATAAAAAAAACAGTGTATTGGGTTACAATATAGAGGGCAGGTATATTTCTGTGGAGGGGGGACAAAAATTTGAAAAAGAGAATGGTGGCAATTTTATTATGTGTAGCAATGGCTGTAGTTAGTCTGACAGCATGTGGAAATTCAGATAAAGCAAACGATAAAGATAATGTATCTGCGGGGTCAATTAGTGAAACAGATACTTTAAATAATACAAATAGTCCCAAAGCGGAACAAAAGGAAGATCAGATAGATTACATTCAGGCGGAGTATCGAATCATAGATGCAAAAGAATTGTATGTAACTGCAGATAACTTGGAAGCAACAACGGATTCCGATGGTAATGAGACATATATTAATACAGAAAATTACACAAATCAGAATGTGTGTGACAATAGAGATAAAGAAACAGTGTTGCAGCAATTGATGGCTTCACTATGCGGTATTGCAGGTGCCATTGATTTAGATACTGCCAGAAATGAAGGAGTATTCGATAATGTAACTGAAGATGGTGCAATGGAGCCGGTAGCATTTGTTGGCGCACCATGTATAGATGAGAATGGAACTGCATTAGGTGATACAGCACCAGTATTTCGAAAAGTATTTGACGATGAGATTTTGAATGATCTTTTTGCTTATAAGCCGGATTACGAGCTGGTAGAGGTAGACGGCGAGGATGAAAAATGGTATAAATTTACATGGAGTCTGGAGACAACCTATGAAAGTATTTATGCGGAATCTTATTTGCAGGAACTTGCTGGTAAAAAATCTGCGCTTCAAACTGCTGTGAAAGAGGCAAACAATGGCAGCGATACGATTGAATTAACCGTGTCTCCTGAGACTGTGGCAAAATGTCTGGATAAATATAATCTGGATGAGGGTTACTGGTTTGTATTTAATGGTCTGAAAGATTATAATGCGGCTTCCTGGAATTATGATGTGATGTATAACGGTGTTCGTTATACATCAACCGTGACAAATGATGATGTAAAAATCATGTTGGAGATAAATGGTGAGCCACAGACGGTCATTATGCAACAGTGGTATACAGACCTGTTGTTAGACAAAAATCCAGAGCTGACGACAAAGGAAGAAGCGTTCTTTGGCAGTGAAAAATATCAAAGTATTGCGTATTCTGAAGGAAGAATGCTGAAACTGGAACAGAACTCAAAAGCTGCATTTGAAGCTTGTGGATTTAAGATAGATGAGTACAGATAAAAAAGGAAGGATCATATTATGACACAACAGAAGCTGATTGCCAGTATCGAGCAATATCAGCCATATAACGTGCAGGAAGAAATGGATAAATCGCTCATTCTGGAGTGGATAAAAAATAATAACAATGCATTTTTGCGTGAAAATACCGTGGCACATATGACAGCATCTGCCTGGGTGGTAAATGCGGACAGAAGTAAAGTACTGATGGTATATCATAATATTTATAATTCCTGGTCATGGTTAGGCGGTCATGCAGATGGTGAGACAGATCTGTTATCCGTGGCAATTCGCGAAGTAAAAGAAGAGGCTGGTATTTCTAATGTGCTTCCAGTATCTGAGGATATTTTTTCTTTAGAATCGCTTACGGTAGACGGGCATTGGAAAAATGGAAAATACGTATCAAGTCACCTGCATTTTAATGTGACATATTTATTGGAAGCTGATTCAGAAGAAGCAGTTTCGATAAAGGCAGATGAAAATAGTGGTGTAGCATGGTTTGCACCGGAAGAGGCATTGGCAAAATCTGCGGAGCCGTGGTTCGTGGAACATGTATATACGAAACTGATAGAGAAAGCCAAGCAACTGTATTTATAAGAAATAAGAAAGTAGTGAAAGTATGTTACAAATCTCTGTTTTGCATATAGCATAATATTTCTGTACTTCAATATAATTGCAATTGTAACAAACGGAAAATGTATGCTGACCAAAAAGTAGTTTTGGAAAAACAGATAGAAAAGAGGATAAGTATGAACGAATTATATGAATTGATTGAGCAAAAAATAAAGGAGTCAGGTTATCCGAGAGAGATTTCCGGGGAAGCGGTATACAATGATATCTGTGATCAGATTGAGGGCAAGGAGAATGGCATATATCTCCTTTTATCAAAATTTGAGGAAGATGTGATTTTTGAATACCATATTACAATCCGTGACGAGGATTTTAATCTTGGAATCCTGACAATGCGCACCCCGGAAGGTACATTTGAAGTAGATTTTGATGCATAAAACTTTATGTTATAAATACTGCTTTGCATCAGACGTAAGAAGCGCAGAGCAAAATGATTATTTTAATTTATAAAAATAAAATGTAGATTAGTGAAAAATATTCTGCAGGAAATTATTATATGAGCAAGCAGCAAAAGCGGGTTGCAAATGTCTGTTTTGCTAAAGGGAAAAATTCAAACGTAGTTTTGAAATAGTAGGAGGAACTATGGATATCAAAGAACAAATTCATGTATTATCAGAAGAGATGATTGAAAACTTAGGAAAGCTGGTAGCGGTTGATTCCCAACTTGGCACACCGGAAGAAGGGAAGCCATTTGGAGAAGGACCGGCTGAAGTACTCAGTGTAGGATTAAAAATAGCAGAAGAACTCGGTTTTCACACCGTAAATCTGGACAACTATTGTGGTTATGCGGAAATGGGCGAAGGGGAAGAAATCGTAGGAATTGCAGGGCATCTGGATATTGTACCGGTAGGTGGAGACTGGAGTTATGATCCTTTTGTGCTGACGCGTAAGGGGGATTATGTGTATGGACGTGGAACGACAGACGATAAAGGTCCGGTGATCGAGGCTCTTTATGCGATGAAGCTGCTCCGAGATTCCGGTGTGAAGCTGAATAAACGCGTACGTCTGATCATGGGCTGTAATGAGGAGACCGGTTCTAAATGTATGGAACATTATAATAAAGTTGCCGAAGAGTTATCCTGCGGTTTTACACCGGATGCGAATTTCCCATGTATCCATGGTGAAAAGGGTCATATGTCCATGATGGCATATTCCAAACATACCAAAATTATTTCTATGAATGGCGGCTTTGTATCCAATGCGGTGTGCGATAGTTGTACAACCGTGATCCCGGCAGACATCGGTCTGAAAGAAAAATTGGAAGCTGCACTTGCTGACACAAAACTTCAGGAGTACAAGGTAACGGAAGAGAATGGTCAGATTGAGATTTATGCAAAAGGAGTTCCAGCGCATGCAAGTACACCGACACTTGGCATCAATGCAGCGGGCGTAACATTTGAATGTCTGGAAAAGGCTGGATTTGTAGATGATTTTGTAAAATTCTATAATACACACCTTGGAACTTCCTGTGATGGAGCCGGAGTTGGTTTAAAATGTGAGGATGCCTACGGCAACCTGACGTTCTGTAATGGAATTGTAAAAACAGAGGATGGTGTGATTTCCTGTAGCATTGACATTCGAGTGCCGGTTACTTTAAAAGAGGCAGATGTACGCAAAATGTGCGAGGGAAGACTGGAAGATGAAAACGGCCGAATTGAAATAGAAGAAATCGGTGATCCGTTGTTTTTCCCGCGGGAATCCCCACTGGTAGAAGCGTTGTACAAAGCATATGTGGATGTGACAGGGGATACAGAGCATGAACCGATGGTGATCGGTGGTGGAACCTATGCAAAATCTCTGAAAAATATCATTGCGTTTGGACCGGAAAAACTGGATATAGATTATCATATTCACAGCGCTGACGAATTTATTCTGGTATCTGAAATGGAAGAAGCGGTTCTGATTTATATGGAAGCTATTAAAAATCTGCTGGCAATTTGAGCATGGTTTTGCACCGGCCAAGCGAAGTGTAGATGTGCAGTGATTCTGGGAAGGGTATGTTAGTTTACGCTGGCAGAATCACGCCCCAAGTTTCATGTGCGTTTGACTTGAAGTGTGTTTGACTTAAAGAACCAGTAGCAAAGAGGATTGCGAATGAACGCTTTTACGGAACAATTAGAACTGTTTGATGATTATGTAAACTTGCGTTAATGACAGAATGTTTTGAAAATTAAAGAAAAATTAAGTTTTCTCCTTTGTGAAATCTAAGTTGTATTTTCTATAATGTAGATGATTTATAAGAAAAATACAATTTCAGCCTAAGATTTCTTCCAGTATTACAGGTGATGAGGAAAAGTGAAAGAAAATAATCGCTGTTGGGAAGAAGCTTTGTCTGTACATTTTTAGAAATCTGAAAGGGGAAACAGGGGATGAGAGCTTTTATTTTAGTAATACTGTCCTTGCTTTTGGGCATATCTGGCAGTCGACAGCTGGCAAATCAGTTCAGTACGGCGAATATGTCACAGACTTTACAGGTTGCACTGGCGCAGGGGGTAATGATTGAAAATATAGATACGCATGGTGGCTTTCATGGAGATGGACAGTCGTTGACAGTCTGGAAGTTTGATGATAATTCTATATTAGAACAGATTTTGACAGATCCTGACTGGAAAGAATTGCCAATGACGGACAACTTAGAAGCATTGCTTTACGGCGTAGTTTATGATACCGGGTTATCTATAACAGAAATTGGTCCATGTGTTGATTTTTCTGAGGAGCAGCTGCCGCAGATTCAGAACGGTTATTATTATTTTGTGGATCGTCAGGCTGAATCAGAAATGCAGCACAGCGATGCACAGATCATGGAGCGGGCATCCCTTAATTTTTCAATTGCGCTTTATGATGTGGATACGGATACCTTATATTATATCGAAGTGGATACGTAATATAAAACAACAGCAAAAGTGATGAAAAATAGAGGACTGTGCGGATATCAGGAAAATATTTTGCAAGACTTGCTGACAGATATCAAACAAAGCGATAAAGTGAAATAGAAAGAGGAAGAGAAATTGGACGATTTTTTATACATTTTGAAACTGCAGCTGGAAGGACGGCTGAGTGATGAGCAGATTACGGATCAGATGCATATTTATGAGGATTATATTCAGGAACAGCTGGCAGGCGGCAAGACAATGGAACAGGTTATGCGCAAACTTGGAGATCCGGAAAAAGTTGCGGATATGATCGTAGAACATTATGAGAAGCTGGAAAGACAGCAGCAGCGGGAAAACATTGGGAATATGACCGCGGATGAGATCAATGCCAATGTACAGAATCCGGAACATGGATTTCATGCAGAATTTATTGAAAATGAAGGATGGGATGTCCGGATTGGAAAACTAAAACTAAATACATGGTATGGAACACTGATTATTTTAGGAGCAGTTCTTGGAATTTCTATTTTGATATCAGAAATCATGCATTAAAATCGAAAAAAATATCTGGTGGCTTTTATAGAATGAAATGTCATATGATGACTAAAAAATAGAAAATAGTGTATAAGCGAGAAATTGAACGCAGAATAAGCATTCCCCCGCTTCAAGTGCGTAGAGCACTAAGCGGTGGGTAAGGGGGATGCTTATGTCAGTGGGAGTTAAAAGCTCCCACTGACAGGTCGCAAAGCAACTGCGTTCATGAGCAAGTAGCGAAAGTGGATTGCGAATGTCCGCTTTACAAAATGTTAATAAAATAACAAAATGAAAAATAAAATGACCAATGGGAAACATTGGTCATTTTAAGGGGAGTATAAATAATTAATAAGGGGTATAATTGAAAAGAATATTGAAGGGAAGATTCTTTTCAATTTGAATTATATAGCATTTGATAAGAAATTGCAAATAATTTAACAAACTTTTTCTGCGAAATTCACTTAAATTTCAGGCAAATTTTTCCATGAATAGAAAAAGAAAAAGTTAGCATACTACACCTGTAAAAACAAAACAGGAGGAATCATACAATGGCAAAAAAATATATGTCTGAAAATGATTACAAAAATGCTGACTACACAAATGGATACGCCAAAAATGAGGCAGATAAGGCAACTGACAAGGGGCAGAATAAGGCTCAGAATAAATCTCAGAACAAGAACAGTACGAATTATTCCGAAAACTGTGGCAAGAATTCTTCTAATGAAAACAGGAATTGCCGTTAGTCAGGACAAGGTACAAACTGCTGAAAAAAGGCATATGATAAAATAACCGAAGGCGGTTAGAAAGCAGAGAAAAGGCGGGCTGCATGACGGTCTGCCTTTTTTTCGTTCATTGACGAAAATAAATCGAGTTTTATAGCATAAAAATAGAAAGGGGAAAGGAGATATGGGATTATGTCTGATCAGCTCGAAAGAAATCAGTGAATATCGGCGCAGGTGGAATGCCATGCTAGTCGATCTGCGGAATCCAAAGGCTTACCGCCAGTGGCATATACCGGAAGCACAGAATGTGCCATTGGAGGAACTGGAATTATTTATGGAGCAGGTTCCAAAAAGCAGACTGGTGATTTTTTACTGTCAGTATGGTAATACAAGCATTCAGGAAGGATGCCGGTATGTAAAACGTGGATACCGGATCTGTTCAGTCGCAGGCGGTATCGATGCGTATCGTGCGTGTGAACTGCAACTGTACAAGGGGAAAGTATTACACGAGGAGAAGAGTTATATTGACAGCATAAATAAGAAACGATTATAATATTTACAAATAACAAAAGATAGCAGGAGAAAAGTGATGGAATTACAGCAATTTATTTCGCCCTGTCATTTCGGTATGGAGGCAATTCTTAAACGGGAAATTTATGATCTGGGATATGATATTGTCAAAGTAGAAGATGGCAGGGTTACATATGAAGGTGACATGGAGACAATCTGCCGGGCAAATATTCATTTGCGGACAACGGAGCGTGTACTTTTAAAGGTTGGAGAGTTCCATGCAGAGACTTTTGATGAATTATTTGAAGCAGTAAAAGCAATTCCATGGGAGAATTATCTGCCGGTGGATGCAAAGTTCTGGGTGACAAAGGCATCTTCCGTAAAAAGCAAGCTGTTTAGTCCATCTGATATTCAGTCTATTGTAAAAAAAGCAATTGTAGAACGATTGAAGCAGCACTACGGTGTGAATTGGTTTGAAGAGACAGGTTCTTCTTACCCGTTGCGTGTATTTTTGAATAAAGATGAAGTGACCATCGGAATTGATTCTTCCGGAGAATCTCTGCATAAGCGTGGATATCGTGTGTTGAGCAGCAAAGCACCGATCACAGAAACACTGGCAGCAGCTATGATCATGCTGACGCCATGGAAAGCAGACCGCATTCTGGTGGACCCGTTTTGCGGAAGTGGAACGATTCCTATCGAGGCGGCGATGATCGCTGCAAATATCGCACCGGGCATGTCACGGACATTTCTGGCTCAGACATGGAACAATCTGGTTCCGATGCAGCTGTGGAATGACAGCTTTGAGGAAGCAAAAGAGCTGGTAACTACTGATATTGAGACAAATATCCAGGGATATGACATTGACGGGGAGATTATCCGTGCAGCCCGTGACAATGCAAAGCGTGCCGGTGTGGATCATCTGATCCATTTTCAACAGCGTCCGGTGAGTGAATTGAAGAATCCGAAAAAATATGGTTTTGTTATTACCAATCCGCCTTATGGCGAGCGTTTAGAGGAAAAGGAAGCACTGCCGAAGCTGTATCGTGAGATTGGGGAAGCATTTGCCGGTCTGGACAGCTGGTCAGAATATCTGATTACTTCTTATGAAGATACGGAACGTTGTATTGGTAAGAAAGCAGACAAGAAACGGAAAATTTATAATGGTATGCTGCGGACAAATCTGTATCAGTACATTGGTCCAAAACCGCCAAAGAAGAAACGGCCGGAAGCGTAGAAAATAATTGCTTTTTTGCGTGTGAAAAAAGGGATGAACACGGCATGATACAGAAGTTACGACAGAAAAGAAGGACAGGCAGAATGAAACAGAGAATTATATTTGCAACAGGAAATAAAAATAAGATACGTGAAATCCATGAAATTCTGGGAGATCTTGGCTGGGAAATCCTTTCTATGAAAGAAGCCGGCATTGATCTGGATATCGTGGAAGATGGAACAACCTTTGAAGAAAATGCATTGATCAAAGCAAAAGCAGTGGCAGCACAGTGCAATGATATTGTACTGGCGGATGATTCCGGACTGGAGATTGATTATTTGAACAAAGAGCCGGGCATCTATTCCGCTCGCTATGCAGGGGAAGATACTTCTTATGACATTAAGAATCAGATGCTTCTGGATCGCCTGCAAGGCGTACCGAGGGAAAAACGTACCGCACGTTTTGTCTGTGCCATTGCAGCTGTTGTTCCGGGACATGAGCCGATTGTAGTACGTGGAACCATTGAAGGGTATATCGGAGATAAACCGGCGGGAGAAAATGGATTTGGTTATGATCCGATTTTCTATGTACCGGATCTGAACTGCTCTACAGCGGAATTATCACCGGAAGAGAAAAATGCAAGAAGTCATCGTGGTAACGCTCTTCGGGCGATGCGTGAGGAATTAAAGCAGTATATATCAGATGGGAGATGACTCCCACCTCGCAGCAAGAATGCCGAGGGCATTCTTGAATAGATTGAGCAAAAGTTGTAGAATGGAGCATATATGAAAGTTTTGATTGTGAGTGATACACATGGAAGACATGCAGGGATTGAGGAGGCTATCCAGCGGGAATTTCCGTTTCAGCGGCTGATCCATCTGGGGGATGCAGAAGGATACGAAGATTATATTGCTGATTTAGCAGAATGCCCGATTGATATTGTTTCCGGAAACAATGACTTCTTTTCTGATCTGCCGGATGAAAAAATCGTATTTATCGATGATTTCCGCGCATTGATCACGCATGGTCATATGTATGGTGTATCCATGGGGTATCAGCGTATTTGGGAAGAGGGACTTGAACGGGGCGTGGATGCAGTGATGTTTGGACATACTCATCGGCCGATGTTAGAGGAAGATGAGGATCTTATCTTGCTGAATCCGGGAAGCCTGTCTTATCCGCGACAAAAAGGACGGCAGCGTTCTTATATTGTTATGGAAAAAGAAAACGGGAAAAAGCCGACATTCGAGATCCGTTATCTGGATGAATAGCAGATAATATTGGTCCATAGATACTGTCAAAAACGATAATTATTAACTTGAGTTTTGTAAATTTTTTTGAAATACTTTGATTTTTATATGTCTAAAATACCCGCAAAGCCGCAAAATAAAGGCTTTGTGGGTGTGAAAAAAGTTTTTTAAAAAAAATAAAAAAAGTTGTTGACAAAATACGATGTTTGCCATATAATAATTCTTGCGTCGCGGGTAATACAGAAGCGGATGCGAAAGAAAAATACGGGGTGTGGCTCAGCTTGGCTAGAGCGCCTGGTTTGGGACCAGGAGGTCGCA
>ERZ1673737.1987-NODE-1987-length-18055-cov-4.260889_pt1 | contig 18055 bp, 11 predicted proteins | sample MGYA00580211_ERZ1673737 | MGnify/ENA primary metagenome ERZ1673737 (study PRJEB41218, sample SAMN15661789) | gut metagenome | host: Homo sapiens | place: Canada: London | collected 2015-08-20/2019-03-30 | study: EMG produced TPA metagenomics assembly of... | reverse complement strand
AGGATTCTACTCCCAATGAAAAGGCCAAGGAGGAACCCAAGGAAAATGTCCCAAAGGAAGATTCAGACAAGGAAGTAGCAACAGAAGCGAAGGGTGAAACTGAAACACCAGATGAGGAGGAATATCCGTCTGCGTGGAAATTGACCCTGATCACTATCGGTCTTTGTTTCTGCGTTTTCTGCGTGACATTGGTACGTCCCCGGCATACTGTGTTTCTACATACACCTAACATCAAACTAGGACAACACAATCATTGCAACAGCCATTCCCAAAATCACAGATGAATTCAATTCCCTCGAAGATGTCGGTTGGTACGGTAGTTCCTATCTACTAACCACCTGCGCGGTCACCCTGACCTTCGGCAAACTGTACACTTTCTACTCGATCAAGTGGATTTATCTGACTGCGCTCATCGTCTTCGAGATTGGCTCGCTTGTCTGTGCTACTACTCCCAGCTCGGTCGGTCTCATCTGCGGTCGTGCCGTTGCCGGCTTGGGAGCTGCTGGGTTGTTCTCTGGTTCTATTCTGATCATCAGCAAGACTGTTCCTCTTGTCAAACGGCCTATGTATACCAGTCTCATCGGATCGATGGCCGGTATTGCTAATGTGGCGGGTCCGCTGTAAGTTGCTTCTATCTCCCTTGCTGTTTACGGATTGCTAATATCTATCAGTATGGGTGGTGCATTCACTGATCACCTCACCTGGCGTTGGTGTTTCTACATCAACCTGCCCATCGGAGCTGTGACTTTCTTCTTTGTGCTGGCCTTTTTCCAGAACCCTAAGCCTCTCCTGACCAAGAATACCTTCAAGGAGCAGATCAAGGAGCTGGACCTGCTTGGTTCGTTCTTCTTCTTGCCTGCCATTATCAGTTTGCTGTTGGCTCTGCAATGGGGTGGTACCAAGTATGACTGGAGCAATGGACGTATCATCGGTCTCTTCGTCGTGTGTGGTGTGCTCCTCTTGATCTTCACGGGCATTCAGTACAAGGCCCAAGACAAAGCTACTATACCTCCTCGACTGATCAAGAACCGTAGTGTCTGGGGCGCGTCCTGGTTTGCCTTGGCTCTTGGTGCTAGTTTCTTCGTCATGACATACTATGTAAGATCTTCCCCAAGTCCCCCGCCGACGTCGACTACAAGTCCTAACATCCCACAGCTCCCCATCTGGTTCCAGTCGATCAAAGGCGCAACAGCCCTCAAGTCAGGCATCATGAATCTACCCACGATCATCGGAGTCATTGTCTTCTCCATCCTCGCCGGTGGTCTCGTCACTGCCTGCGGCTACTATACACCATTCATGATCGCCTCATCGATCACCATGGCTATCGCCGCCGGGCTCCTGGCCACTCTGGAAACAGACTCGAATCACTCCAAGTGGATCGGATACCAGGCCCTGTTCGGTATCGGTATCGGTCTAGGCATGCAACAGCCCATGATTGTCGCCCAGGCTGCTCTTAAGACTGTAGATGTTCCCAGCGGTATGGCGATTGTTATGTTCGCGCAGACTCTCGGTGGTGCTATCTTTGTTTCCGTCGGGCAGAATGTGTTCCAAAACCAACTGGTTCATAATTTGGCCATTTATGCCCCGGATCAGAATGTCGCTCAACTCGTCTCGACCGGTGCTACTATGCTGCGCTCTGTTGTGACTGGGTCTGATCTCCACAAGGTACTGGTTGCTTACAACGCTGCCATCACTGAGACCTTCTATGTTGCTGTCGCGATGAGTGCATTGTCCCTGGTCGGTCCTATCTTTGTTGAGTGGATCTCGGTCAAGGGCAAGAAAGTAGAGATGGCCGCCGTGTGAGGTTATATCTGACCACGAGCGCGTCTTTCTTGCATATCCTTTCCCAACCTCTGTTTCGTTTTCTCTTTTGTGGCATGATCTACGGTCTGTCCTGGGTGAACAGTGCATTAGAGCTTTATACCTATACCTCTGTAGTGATTTAGGATAATTTACACGTATATTAATGTCAATCAAAATGAATTCCTTTCCTGCCTATTCTATGGTAAGCCGCTGAAATACAAATGAAAATGAAAATGAAAAACGCGTTAAACAACCGCGTATAGACTCAGATAGATACCCCAAATTACCCCACAGGCACTCCCAAAGACAACCCGCCGGTCCACTGGGATAACCGTGTACATTAGGATAGAGACGAGAGGCCGATACTTGAGACGAGCACTCATTATGGGCCGGAAATCCTACTATAGTCAGTCTCTGCCACAAGGTCGCGCTCAAGGAGCAAGCAAGTAGCTTACCTCGATGACCAACTCCCACACCCTGGGCAACGCCTCCCCCTTGAGGAGATTAATCAAAACAACAAACAAAACAAGGTTCGTAACCGACGCAACGGTCTGGTCGAAGAAGAACTTCATGATGAAATTGCGGAGTCCTGAATTCTGGACCCGCGGTGCCCATCGGACATGCTTTTCTTTCTCCTTGTCGTGGCTCGGGAGAGTTTCCTCCTTGCTCGAGCCTGAAAAAAGAGCTAGCCATGCTCGAGGTGAGAAGATGGCCTTCAGTGAAAAAGAGCGGACTGCGCTGGTGAACTCGGCGCGTGTCGGAAAGCCTGGGTAACGCGCTTCCAGGGCGCGTTGCCAGTAAAAATTGGGGGGCACAATAATTAGGCCATAAGTTACGAATTGTATTAATGCGATTGTGTTGAGATGAAATGGAGACTGGGTGAGTTGTTAGTTATGTTGTCACTTGGCTTTTGTTAACTTACTTTGCTGTTGCGCTGGTCGATCAGCTGGGCCAGGACGTTGGATATGGCATTAAGGATGGTTGCCTGTATAAATGTCACAGTCAAGGGTGAGGGCATATTGATGCCCCTTTTCCAAGTACATGGAGTACACGGAGTGGAAGTTGAAGATTTGAGGGTTTGATGCCAAGACTCGCAACCGTGTCCTGACAGAACAACAAGTCCCCCCTGTCTCTCTTCTCTCTTTACTCTCTCCGTATACTCTCTCTATATATACACTTAGCACTGAAAATAAGAAAATAGTCTCATTCTTTTACTTGCGTCGGAAAACTACATTAGGTCCATTCTTCGCACTGGTGAAGTGATCCGTCAGCGCCAAATGCCCATCAACTTCGCCCTCGCGATCAGCCAATGACATGTCAAAGAGGAACACGAGCCGCGCCAGTGTCAACCTCATCTCCATAAATGCCATGCTCTTGCCGATACACCCACGAGGCCCAATGCTAAATGGACAGAACGCGTGGCGAGCAGTCTCAATCCCTTCTTTGGTCGTCTGCCAGCTTAACCCGGCGCTCGTGCATGTTGCGCCTTCGATCCAGCGCTCGGGGAGGTACGTCCCTGCTTCGCGGTAGTATCTCTCCTGTCGGTGGATGGAGTAGGTCGGTGTACCGCAGTCTGTACCGGCCGGCAGGAAGACGCCGTCGACGACCGCTCCGCCTTCCATCACCTCGCGGGGAATTGCGCCTGGGACGGCTGGTGCGAGACGAAGGGCTTCGTCGATGCAGGCTTTTAGGTATACCAGCTCGTTGAGTCGGCTGCTGGTGATGATCTCTTCGACTTCGTTGAAGGCGCCGCGCACTTCGGCGGTCAGCTTGGCTAGTGCCTCTGGTCGTCGGACGAGGTAGAAGAGTGTGGCTGCCAGTGTGGTTGAGGTTGTGTCACTTCCTGCAATCATAAGCACGTTGGATTCTCCCCATAGCTCAGGCGTGGTGAGGCCATTGCCAGTCTCTGGGTCTTTCGCGTTCAACAGGTAGTAGAAGAAGTCCTTTTTGGCATCATGACCAATCTGGGTACGTTCTTTCGCCCGCTCGTTGGCTTCAACTCGCGAGTTCATGATGAAGTTCCATCGGTCGCGCGTCAACTTGCGGATGAAGATCTGGTCCAGACCCCATGTGTCGAGAGGCATCCATAGTCCACACTGTGCGAATCAGATACAGTTCTCAGGGACAGTTAACAACAGAACTTACCACATAGTGCCTGTTCGCAGCGCGATCCACCAGTCCAACCTTGTGTCTCTGAGAATCAGAGACAAGCATATCGAAACTCTTTCCGAAGCAGAGCTCGCCCATGACATCGTACGAGAGATAACTGAACCAATTTCCCATATTCTTCACATTGCCCTTCTGGTCATATGTCTCGAAATTCCCATCGTAGCCAGCAAGCACTGAACAAAGCTGACGCACATGAAGAAGCATCACATCCTCCATTCCCTTGAGCGCATTATCCGAGAACGCCTGGCTGAGTACTCGTCTCTTACGGCCGTGCATGGTCTTGTCAATTGCATTATGGGTGTTGTACACGCCCTTGATGGCCGGGAAGGCATTGTAGAAATCCGCCTTCTGTAGCCGCTTGCCGTGTCCGTAGATATCGTGTAATCCGCGGTCTGAGTTTACGGAGACAAAGTTCGGTGCAACGCGTACGTGTGTGCCGTATTGTCGGTGGAGATCGTGAAGCCATAGATGGCGGTCGCCTTTGAGGCCGTGGTAAAGTTGGACCCAGGGTGTTATGGATGCGAGTAGCGGACCGTTGATGCGGCGGAGAGGGTGGATAAAGAGGTTGTACAGAGAGTAAGCGAGAGTCTATTAAACAACGCGTTAGTGTTCGGAATCTATATATACATTGAAGGTATAGTTGGCTTGGATATGCATACCGCTAGGACCAGGAGGCCAGCTATCCCTCCCAAGACCCTCTGCAAGGACAAACAGTCCAGTAATGTGTCAACGAGCATCTTGTGGTTGATTTGTTGGACAAAACCTCAAAGGTCGTATTCAAACAGCTTATATACTTCGGCGCCGAAGATACCCGCGCCCAGCCGAGTAGTCGATGACGCCGGATCCGACGAAACAAGTTGGGGTGAACGCGGATCCCCAATGATGACCTGCTCATTTCCAAGCGGATAATTGTTCTTTGGCTCGGTTATAGGCGGGTGTTGGGGTTGTGGCTACATGAATGAGGTATCTTAGTGCTTATACTGTAAGCCGTGAACTTCTTAGCCGCGGGGAAGCACAATTTATGTTTGGTACTTTTGTGGGGATTTTAGCTTTCCTGGTGTTTCTCTCTAAAGAAAGTTGACTTTTGACCTCAAGATAGATATTCAACAGTCTCGTTTCATATACAAAAAGTGTATCTTTTCTATTTTGGGCGAAGCTCGTCATCATACCCAAATTCGGTACAGTAGTAGTATTGACTATACACCTCTAGGAATGTAACAAGCCTAACTAGGTAATCGACTGTGTCTGACTGTGCGACCAGAATGTTTGGCTATGGTCTCTTGTAGGAGAAGCCCTAGTCACACAGTTGTCATGTCAGACACACTATGTTCTTATCTGTGTCAGATATTCACACGGAATATAGCCAAGGATATTGATTGGGCCTGACTGCGCCAGTCAGACAGCCTCTTTATATCAAAACTTTCTATCGAGTTACCCCGAGTTAACCACTCCAATATGAGTGTCTATGACACGAACCACGCTTTTGGACTAAAAGGCATCGATGGATATGCGATGTGGCAATTCCCACAAGTCCAGATTTGCCTGCCACACGACTTTGTGAGTAGATAGACTTGTTATACCCTTGGATTTATACCAGCTGTGATCAGTCCTCTACCTAAAGCGAAACTTGACACGACGTGTAAAGCCCACAGAAACGGATCTAGGTTACCTAGGTATTACCACTTTGTAATGCTCACTCCTAATGCTCATTTCTAATGCTTACTCCCTAACGCTCACTTTCTAATGCTCATTTCTAATGCTTACTCCCTAACGCTCACTCCTAATGCTTACTCCCTAACGCTCACTCCTAATGCTCATTTCTAACGCTTACTCCCTAACGCTCACTTTCTAATGGCTCACTTCCCTGGGCTCTCCCCGCGGAACGCATTCGGCATGCGGCGTGTCACCGTCCCTCGTCTCAACCTAGACGACGCTGAGGGCCTTTGCATCACGGGCGATATCCTTTAGGTTGCCGATTTTCTCGTCGCCTACTACACTAACACGGAAACCGACCTCAGTTCATCCTAGGCCCTCTCCAATTGGCGCGTCGCGCCTCCTATGCCTGCGATGAATATCGGGAATTTCGAGTTACTTATGGATAAGGCTGGCGTCTAGACGGGTCCCATGTTTGGTACCGACGGCGAATGGATCTCCCTACCCTTCTTCGTCCGCTTGCCAGACCTATACGTGTATCTAGCCTTCAATGCCGTCCTGTTGGAAAGTGCCACCTTCACGCAGAACCTGGATCAATGACGGAGCTCACCCAGCGGACTACTTCGAGGCATGGACCGATCCAACACAAGTCTGATGAGATAGAAACAATGAGCTGCACTATCCCATACATAAAATGGAGGTTATGCAACTAGTTACGCCGTAAGAATTACCCCTCCGACTCCACTGCGGTTTCTCCAGGGATCTCCGCGATCACCGCCGTTAACCGATCTACGGGTGATCAGATATCCGCTCCGAGAATGGCGGATGTTGGAAAATGCGGACCGAAGGGGTGTCAATTCCAGGCTATGATAAGCCTTGATCCTCCCAAGGGGTATCATGAGATACTGAGACTGGTCTCTGAGCTTGGAATAAGCATTGTAAAGTCACCGCCCTGTCTGTGCTATTTTCGTGACTTGTAGTTTGCGCTCATCCTCTAGAGCGTTGACGGACTAGGTGGTATGCCCGTGTACTCCACCATCAAGAATCCACTGTTCATTGTCGTCATTGTCATCCTGTACCCGTCGCCAAGTTTGTTTTCTTTCAGTCTGCTCCGCTGCTTCGGGCGTCTTCCCTTCCGGAGCCTTCCAGACAGGTCGTAGAAGACCACCGGCTGCAAGAAGCGGGTTCCGACTGAAAGCATGTTCGCCTCGTGGAAGCTCTGTGGCAGCTTCTTCGGCCGGCTCGGGTTCACTGGCCTCCGGCGTTGACTCTGCTGCTGCATTATGATACACACGACGGACCTTGCCACCCTTGATATCCAGACTCATGACTGTTTTCTTTTTCTCCCACTCGGGACGAGCCTTCTCCTCCATTTCGCGTTGAATGCGCTGCTGTTTCTTAAGCGCCAGCGCGCGTTGGACGGGGCTCATCCACAAGGTCGAGGCGACATTGGGTGTTTCAAAATCAGCTGTTTCGTCGACAACCTTGGTTCGACGGGCACTCTGGGCTTGGAATTGAAGTAGCTTGTCACGGTGAGCCTTGGCGGCATCGAGTTTACTGGGGGACCCGGACCCGGATGTAGGCTTAGGCCCTCCTTCGTGGTGAACACCTTCATTGTGTACTCGCATCTTCTCTTGTCCACGCTCAGCACGTAGTTCTCGGATCATGTCTTGCACTTCCTCTGCGGAGAGCAGCGGTGTGCCGCAGAAGGAGCATGGTTGTAGACCCTCGAGCGAGCAAATGATCTTCCCGCAGTTCATACAATTCGGAGCTGGATCAAATAGCGGGTGAAGAGAGGCGTAGCAGTTGCACTTGCGTCGTTCCTCCAGTGTCGGGTTTGTCGATACCTCCAAGGCGGCGATAGCTGCAGTAAGGTCTGAGATGTTATTCGTCGTCAGAGCCGTACCCTTGTTATTTGATCCAGATCCAGCCTGCCGACTTGATTTGCTTGTTTTTGATCGTACATTTGGTAGCATATCCGAAATTGTAGGACCGCTTGCTGATGGCGGTGGCTTTGGCGATGATGCCGGCAAGGGAGAGGGTACACGCGACGATTGCGAGGAGGTAGGCTGCGAGGGTGCGAGGCTTGTAGTCGGTTTGCGTGAGGACATATAATCCTCCTCCTCGGCCTTCATGTAGCCCCCTCCAACGTTGCCGTAGTTGTCTGGGCGGCGTGGCGGACCAGCGCTGTGCAACGGAGCCTTCTTCTTGCCCTTCTTAACTCCCGATGATCGCGGCGCATCTCTGCTTTGGGTCGATGTCGGCTGGGGCGGTTGCCGGGCATCGCGGCGCGTATTGAAGGAGCTTATGAATTCGAGGGCGGCGGGGGAGTCACCGAGGAGGTTTTTGAGGTGGTCGGCGCAAGCCTCCTTGGAGAGACTGGCGGCATATTCGATGACCTGTGACAGCGACTCCTCATCGAGAGGAAGAAGCTGAGAGAGGCGAGGAGCTGCCCATGCGCTGAGATCGGCCATGTTGTGAAACGTCGAAGAGATGAAGTGTCGGACTGAGTCCCCACTTATCACCGCCTTGGAAGTATAGACTCGTCTACTGTTGACTCCCTCATCTCCCGGCTATCTTTCCCCTACACTAATGGTGTAGATCGCAACTCTCGCCTCCTCAGGCGTAACTGCTTTGCTAAATGGCACATATAAAACAGCTAACCCCAACCTGATGCGGGATTCACACATCATGAAGTCGTTCAACCTGAGTCTCGCCGATGGAGAGATAGCAACAGGTCTTCTGTCTATTCCACAGCCAAATTAGAAGCCATTACTTGTCGGCCTGCATGGTGGAACATACGACGCCTAATACTTCGATGCTTCCCCCGAGTACTCCATTACCAGGGTCACTGACCCACTGGGGATTCCAGTCATTGCACTCAATCGGCCGGGCTATGGTACAGGAATGCCACTGAAATTCGAAGCCAATAAGATATATGCTGACCGACAGGGAAAATACATCACTAGCACTATCTTGCCTGCGCTCTGGAAGGAATATGGAGAGCTCTCGGGTGCATCGGCTGTTGTCCTTCTCGCACACTCTATTGGTGCTATGATGGCCACAATCACTGCTGGATCTTATATATATACATATTCACTTGCTGGCCTGATCACCTCTGGAACCGGTGCTGAGATGAACCTCTTCCACACTCAAAGCTTTACGAACCTCATCGAGCCAAGCGCCAGCCATGGGAACTTTGACCCTCTGATGAAGGATCAAATGATGCTGAAGTCCCAAATATGTCTTTTGCAGACGCCGAAGTGACAAAACACTCGGCGCGTCTTAACAAACCCGTTCCTGTGGGTGGAATTATGGAAATCAGTACAACCTGGCTGCGGGATTGGCATCGACATTCTCATCAAGTCAAGGTTCCCCTCAAGTATGGAGTCAGCGAGTTTTACGAGCCTGGAGTTCAACACCTGATGCACCTGAGAAATGCCGCGATGCCTTTCTACTTAGCCCCAGGGTTGAAGTGGAATTGTGCCCCAAGGCCGCATTGCATTGAGCTGAGCTATGCAGCACATAGTTGGCTGACGAGATGTTGTGAGTTTGCGGTTGAGTGTGCAGAATGGTACGCTAGTAAGAAGTTGGAGATATACACTTGCAATGTTTGTTTGAAGTATAGCGGAATGAAGTGAGCAAGGTCAACATCGTATAGCTATGTGCAGCTCAGCATAACAATTTGGGCATGAGAATAATCGATTGGATATTTATATTACTAGCTCCCACACTCCATGATAGAGAGTCGAACGGCATTTCCATCGAGGCAAATACTGCCATGCTTGAAGGAGAGAGACATACAGGGGTTTTATATGATCCGAAGTAGACTTGGCTTGGATACATTGATTGAACCTGTATAGTACAGAAGTGCAATTATCTTCGCCAGTCAGGCTAGTACGATGAAGCAGAGATAATGATAATGATAAAAGAAATCAATTGCATGTTTCTTGCAGTGCCATAGTCCACTGTATTCCATGGTATGAAGTAATGTACAATCCTACAAGCCCCCATCATCATTCATCTATGCAAATTCTTCGGGGTCAACAGCCCACGAAGACAGACCGCACCGAACCCAGAGACGCCGTGGGATATGCCCAGTAAACAAAGCTCGAACGCCGCGGACACCATGATAGAAAAGGAAAAAGTATGAAGATAAGTGACTCAGTCCGCGTTCTCGCTCTTGATGTCGTCGTCGTTGTCCTCAGCTGTGAAGGATTGCTTAAGCTTGCTAGGACCAGGCTTGTTGCTGGAGCCTTTCTTGGGTCCATTGGGCTTTTTCTTCTTGGTAGGGCTGGGGCTTCCGTCGTCTTCATCTGCGTGCGCGCGCTTGGGTGCTGAGGATGTGGGGCTGTTGCCATTGCTGTCCGCTGTAGGGGTCTTGTTGCGCATGCTGTTTCCGCGACCAGAGATGTTCATGCAACGATCGAGGTGCTGTGCAAGGCGGTTCATGACAAAGTAACGAGGGCAAAGAGGACATTTGGTGGTGGGAATCTCGGGAATGGTGCTGTCGCGGTCTCCTTTCTTCTTCTTGGGGTTGGGCATGATGGCAAAGAGCTTGCCGTGGACATCGTGGCCCGGCAGGGTAATCATCGGTCCGTTGGCACAGTACTCGCAATCCGAGTCGGGGGGAGGTCGGGACATGGCCCCGGTACTTGGGTACATGAGCTGAGGCAGACGGCATTCAGGGCATACAAGCTCCTTGACGGTGTGCAGGGGGTTGCCTTTGAGGAAGACTTTGCCACGGTCGAAAGTGGCTGCGTCGGTCTCCATGCGCATGGTCGACAGTTTCTTGGTATCGAGAATCACTTCTTTCTTGATATCGGTGGAGGTCTTGCTGGGAGTATCGTCAGGCATGATCGCCTGGTCCTCCGCTTTCTGTCTCGCGACAACTACCGCGGACCGCATCCGGGCCGTCTTCTCCTCGCGATGAACCTTTGCGACGAGATCGTGGATGATGTTGCCAAACATCTCGTTCAGAATATCGGTTGACTAGTAAAAAGTTATCAGCACCTGTAATACCCAACCGCAAAATCTTTTGCACGTACCACTTTCGCAATTGTTCCAGCAGGGTATGTCGGCCTGCGGCCACCGGTGGAGTCGGCCATTGTCGGATTGCGTCCGGAGGAAGTTGCGCACAATGTTGAAGATCAGCTTCCGAATGGCCGACAGCTGTGTTCGCCAGCGAACAGATATGACGTTCTTCGAACCAGCCGGTCCGAGGTCTAGTTCTCCATGTACCGGAAATCTGTGCGAGGCCAAGGCAATCGGTGGAGGGAAGTCCGAGAAGGTTGGAGTTTATGTGGAGTCCAAATCATAGAATCCAAGGAAGCGGAAGAGACAATGAGGAGGGATTGTCCTGGGCCTGTTGTCAGTGAGGCTCAATGGGGGAGAGGCTGGAGACGTTGAGTGAATCACCAACAATAGGGGTAGACAATGCAGTCAATCACACAATAGCTATAGAACACTCACCTGAAAAGGAGTCTATTGTCCAAAAGCTTTAACGGCCGTCAAAAGTGCCCAAGTGCCGAGGAGATGAAGAGATGAGGCTGGAGAGAGTTGTTCACTGCTTATCGCTTATCGCATCTCCGCATTCGCCTTCTTCTGTTGCGACTCTCTCTTTCACTATGGCATATCAACTGTTTAAGAAGAACCAGAGGACTTCCTCGTCTTCTGCTCCTTCTACGCCTTCGTTGTCTCCGCGTCAACCCTCAAACCCTCCAATCCACCCCCCTCCCGTTCAGCCGCCTCAATCCGCTGTCGCAAACGCTTCTGGACCTAAGCGATCCAAGGAAGAGACATTTGACCCATATCCTCATGTTCCAGCTGGAACTGCGACTCCGCACTCACATATCACTGTTGAGAAAGTCAACACGGCGCATATACCTTCATTGACGCGCATCACGGGTTTACTCCTGCCAATCCGCTACCCGAACTCGTTCTACACGGCTACAATAACTGATCCGGTGATCGCTTCTCTGTCGCGGGTTGCTATTTACCATGATCACCCCGTTGCGGAAGTTCCAGGGGTTGGTGCGGCTGGGACAGACAAAGTGGTCGGTGGCATTCGGTGTCGGCTGGAGAGGATTCGCCAGCTCGAGGACTCGACCCAGGGACCTCAAAGACAGGGTAATGGAGACACTACAAATCTCTATATCCAGACCCTACATCTGCTCTCGCCATATCGAGGCTATGGTGTGGCAGCATCACTCTTGAACGCGCTTCTCTTCGCGTCGCCGCCAGATTCCAAGAACAAAGAACTATACCGGGTTTCTGAGCTTGTCAAGCACTATAACATTCGTTCTGTGACAGCGCATGTACATGAAGCAAATGAAGATGCCATGAACTGGTATATTGCGCGCGGCTTTAGGGTTGATGGCCATGTCGCCGAATACTATCGTCGACTAAAGCCCTCTGGCGCAAATATCGTCCGACTAGATCTGCAGTGGGATAAAGAGACCGTGGAAGAAGCTTCCCCGGAAGAAACAGGTACTCGAAGAGACTCTCGCAGTGAAACCGACGACGAGGACTGGGAGAAGGTAGAGGCGGAAGATGGCGATGAAGATGATCATGGCATCCAGCTCTTGAGTGAGTCACGCGTCCTTGAGAAGCAAGAAACGCCCTCACGTGGATTATAAACTTTGGATACCCTTTGCATTTGTCCAGAATTGTGCTGGTGCTGCATCAAGTGCATACGTGATGATATTTGATTTAAATATGTGACACCATCTATTGTGATACATACTTTCTCACGCATAATATTCGTAGAAGCTAAGCATAATATGACGGGTATTCTCCATGTAAATACAACGCCATGGGTATCGCGCCAGCAAAAGACAAGAAACACTACATTAGATGTTATAATTCTCAGCATGCAAGAAGATCTCATCTTTCGATGAATCCATCATCACTTGCAGCTGGAGTTTGGCCACTGTATTGGCCACCTCCACACGCATGCTCGGGGGCCCACAGACAAATACACATGCGCGACGGCCAAAGGTCTTAGAAAATTCGTTGATCAATTGAGGGATATTTGGACGGAAGTAGTCGGTACGCCAGTTGTCTCGTCGTGGTTGATAATAGGCAAAGCGTGGTGCTGGGGATGGCGGTGGTCTTTGTGGCACTGCTTGTGGCGTGCCAAATCCGAAGTCGAAGTTAGGGTTGACAGATCCAGATCCTGGTGAAGCATATGGATCCATTGTCGGTTGATAGTACTGACGGGTGTTTGGCGCATGAGCAGCCGGGTAAGCATTGGGTAGAGCAGTAATGCCATCTTCGTTCTCACGGCGAAGTTCCTTTTCCACGTCTGGATTACCCGCAGCTTCGGCGCGGATATAGGCAGAGTTACGCTTGTCGATGCCTTGGAGCATGCCGTAGATCTTCTCCTGAACAATATCCCGCCCAAGTTGATCGTCTTGCTTCACGCCTGTGAGGAAGAAGTGACAGTTTACAATGTTCGACGGTGCATAGTCACGGCAGATACGCAACTCCTCCTGGAACCATTCCATTGTTTCTGGGCTCTTCAATGCCCAGATTACTCGGACTGATTTGGTGATAGCTTTGCCATCTCGGATCTTCTTGATGAGATCCAACAATTGACTTGCAATGGCGGTGATACCACTGCCTCCGGCGAAGAAGATCACATCGTCAAAGGCAGCCATCTCACGCTGCATACCACCGTAGGGCCCTTCTAGGAATGCGCTGTAGGTCTTGTAAGGGCCATGCTTTAAGGCCTTGCGGAATACCTTTTTTGTGAAACCACCGAATGGACGGAAGACAAGCGTCAGGTCACGGTATTTCTCGCCATAGGCAGACGGAAAGTCATCACTACAGAGCGAGGAGATTGTGAAAGGATGGCTCTGAAGGACTGAGATTCTCGGCAGTCGAAGGTAGACATACTGTCCAGGGCGCCAGCGCATCTTTGTAGGAATTACTACTTTGACAGCATTCTGTGGGAGAAGGGTTATGGCGCATTCTTCTCCGATCAAGAACGATGATGTGCGCAAAGGATTCGTCCAGTTCAAATAGAACAGCCGAATGATATAAGTGATGACCCAAATGGCGAGGGTGGTGAAAAGATAGGCCCACGACGAGAGGTAGTTCCTTGTGTGCCAGAACAGTAATGCCACAAAAACGTACGAGACTGGAATATGAACAAACACAAACAGCTCATACATCCAATGACGGAAGATAGGAAGAGAATGAAGACACAAGACCAGCAGAGGCACCAGTGCTGCAAACCCGGTTCCGTACACATAGACATGCGCAGGAATTCCTAGGCGATAGTTGACCAATGCGCCATCTTCCCAAATTGGAGTAATATAGAACGGAATCATGTGAACCAGACAGAGAAAGAGGCAGATATAGGCAGACCAGCGGTGCAATCCGTTCAACCGCTCAGGCCCAAGGCCAGTCATCATACTGATGAAGTTGGCCTTGGTGCTGAGTGCAACAATCCAAGGAACCATGGCCACTGCCAGCATACCTGACCGAATAGCCAACGGGGGTGATCCCAGGGCAATCGACCAGTAGTATAAGGGTTGAGGAACGAAACAGTACAATGTGACAAAGATCAGCGCAGCCAGTACAATCACTGTCACTGCCAAAGACGGAAACACGATCTCGCACTTCCAAATCTTGAGGGCTGGCATTGGTCTGTAAAAGATCCATCGCATGAAAGCAATTGCCTTGTTTAAGGGAACAATCCTGGCGAGAAGTGATTCGTGTCTCTTTGGAGCAGAGATTGCATTTGGTGACGGAAAGAAATGGGCATTGGAAGCATCGGTTCCTGCACTCGGTAGCTCATACTCATCTGGCACCGAGTCGTCTCGGAATATTTGAAGTCGATTTTCTTTATGAAAAGCAATGCGCATCTTGTCGCCCCATATATGCCAGCCTCGGATAAGAGTCGTGATGACCAGCAGCACGACGGCGAAATATACAAATCCCACTCCGTATTTGGCTGATTTAGACCACGGGTCTCGCTGCATCTCAGCTGCCTCGGCCGCGGTCGTCGAGGCCGTGACCGGGACCTTGACACGCTTGATGAGGGATACAACGGAGTCCCACATGTTGAAGCTGGTCGATGACAATGCGATGTTCTAATTCTCCAGGTTAGAGTCCCTCCAATGATTTTGCGTCGCAAGTAACAACTCACCAGATATCCCGTTCGCAAGAGTGTTGTACTATAGTTCCGAGCTCATGTCAGAGCTTCAAGCTTGATGTCATCACGAAAAAGAGCAAAAAAGGAACTCTCGGGGGAGATCCCGTCTAGAAGTATGCGAGGGCAAGTCACACAAACTGCTCTGCAGCTGTGGCAGGATAAGCCCAACATAAGATTCCGAGTGATGAGCCAATAAAATACACCTATTACAGACCGAGACTTGGCTTTCCGAGCGGTTCGCCAGTGAAGTTCAGTGCGGAGTGATATCCCACTGAGGCGTGACGGTTTAGCGCTCTGACGCCCAATCACTCATCACATTGTTGGACGCAAAGTGACTGAGTGATGAGCCCGCATTAGCGCAGTGGGGAAGTTGCTGCATATCAGCCAGGTCAGATTCTCGTTTTTTAAGCTCCAATCATATCTTTAAATGCTTCCTGGTTTATTTAGCCGGAAACGTGAAGTATACATGCAGAACAGCCCTAAAGCTCCAGCCAACATTGTATGTACAGTACAGTAGAACGGAGTACTATAAATAAGGCATTTTGTCTGCTTGGGGGAAGTAATCTCCTCAATAAAATCCAACTGGCATGGTAGAATTGCCTTAGGGCATAGAAGAGACGTGCAACCTTCGAGAACCGTCACAGCATCAACGGTATGCATTCTGTAGCTGACACGCGACAATACTTTGTCTTTTTATAGGACGATTTGCTGGTAGGGTCTGGATAATTTCCACCGCGAAGGAGATAAAAATACATACAATCTCGAGTACGACTGAGCATCTCAAGTTCTAGTCCTTAATGCAGTCGGTCATATAGGCATCCTTGGTGTCACGGCCATGGTCTGCTATCTGGGAGCTTCGGTAAGGATCAGACACCGGAGATCGTGCTCATGTTGTCGATACCTTGCAGGAGACTCTGCATCCTGCTAAATCTGCTTCATATCTCGGCACCTGTGGTCGATATGATATGGTCTTCGACATCCAGTTGATCGTGTTCCACTGTATAAGTTATCGCTGGTTCGGACATGTTATGGTTTGTGCCTTTGCGGATAGCCTTTTGGGGCTATCAGGCCAACCAAATAGTCTTGCAGTATGTTAAATGTATTTGTTCCTCACAATAATTCGACAGAGTGTAAGGAAGAGAGATGGTTTCCACCGAGTTGGATATCGTTTTCTGCCTGAGGCACCAACAATAGCTTCCACCGCCCTCGATAGGAAATTATTCTGCCGTTTATGCTCGTCGGCTTTTTCAGTCATTCCAGTCTTAACAAGAGCAGTCAGGGACATTAACTAACAATGGCGTCCTCTACTCCTAGCCACCCGGTGCCTCCATCATTATCCCTGCCACCATCCCAATTCGCCCGCCTCCAACCTCACGCCTACCTTCTCGCCCACCTCTCCCCACCAGCAGCAAGCAACCAACCCTCGCTACGTGCCAACGGTCGTGCAGCCTCGCAATTTCGTGTCACATCCGCCAATGCAGGCTCCTTAACTCACACAAATGGTAGCGCAGTCGTACGAATCGGCGATACTGCCGCCGTCTGCGGTGTTCGCGCGGAAATTCTTCACACAGACGATATCGCTTCATGGAGCGTATCGCAGGCCTCGTCAGAGCAAAATACCGACAAGAAACCCGAAGAAGGAGACACAGACTCGCAAGATAAGGAGGACCGAGCACACATCCAAGACTTGAACCTGCTGGTTCCCAATCTTTCTCTCAGCACTGGCTGCGCGCCGGGCTTCACTCCCGGTGCGGCGCCTTCCGCACTCGCCCAGTCTCTCTCTCACCAGCTTCTTTCCCTACTGCACAGCACCCGTCTCGTCCAAGCAGACGACTTGCGCATCTGGTATCAGCCGCCGAACCTCGAAGCGGAGGCATTGGGTGAGCAGATGGATGTGGATTCGGAAGGGAGTGGGAACCCTGCGCGGGAGATTAAAGCCTTCTGGGTGCTCTACATTGATGTCATGATCATTTCCTTGGCTGGAAACCCATTCGATGCTGCTTGGGCCTCTGTATTGGCTGCGCTGCGCGATACAAAGCTCCCCAAGGCTTGGTGGGATGCCGATAATGAGACGATCCTTTGCTCGGATGATATTGCGGATGCACAGAAGTTGTCTCTACGTGGTTTGCCCATTGCTAGCTCGTTCTGCTCATTTGAGGCTGATGCCGCTGCTGGCTGGAGAGCGGTTGTCATTCCCGATGCCGAGGAGCAGAAGGCCCAGGAACAGAAGCAGAAGAAGCAGGGCATGCAGCAAAGGTGGATTTTGGCGGACCCAGATGGATACGAGGAGGGATTGAGCCAGGAGCGGGCTTGTGTGGTTGTGGACAAGGAGAATGATGGGAAGGGGAACACTGTGATTGTGAAGATGGAGAAGCATGGTGGTTGGGCTTTGGACGGCGATGATATGCGGCAGCTCGTGGATGTTTCTGCTCGGAGATGGGATGAGATGAAACGGATATTGGATCAATGCTGATCAGATGCCATACAAACAAATGATACCACTACAATTTTATCTTCCAGGCTTCTTGTGATTGAAACTCGACTTGTAGAAAATGATAGCATACTTAGCAATACATTGAGGCTAAAAGTGTCAAGTTAATAATACATGAAATCATTTTTCGGCCATGAAGGTGCATGCTAGGAGACTCTATTGGTCGCATCACTCGCTCGCTGGCTTCTTCACGCTACGCCTTCTTCTCTTTAGCGGAGGCTCATTGTCTCCATCGGCATTGAGATAAACCTGCGTCACCTTGTCCTCTTCGTCTTCAAGGGTTTCCGAAGAATTGTCTTTAGTCTTGCTTGTGGACTTCCGAGGAATAGAAACGGAAAAGGAGATCAGGTCCACACTCTTTTGGTCCTTTTCTTCCTCTCTCGCCTTCTTGGGCTTTGGATCATCAGTCTTCTTCTTGTCAGTCTTCTTAGACTGTGAGCCACCCTCTTTTGATGCAGGAGCATCGATTTCACCAGAGAAAAGACGCATAAACAGACTCTTCTGGATTTTTGTGGAGGACTCCTCTTTAGCCTCTTCCTTCTTTTCCTCGTCGACTTCCACTTCTTCTTCATCGGAGAAGTGCCACATAGTGTTGATTTCACCCCGGACGAGCGCGGTGCCCCAGAGCGAGGTCAAGACGCCTGGAACCAGGTAAAGAAGAGCAGGCTGGGCGTGGTTTGAGTATTGCATCGCGAGGAGAGTCGTGACCATTCCGGAAACATAGCCAACCACACTGGCCTTGAAGTATGTCTTGGGGAACGTGCGAGCGTCGTAAT
>ERZ1673737.1986-NODE-1986-length-18060-cov-4.062983_pt1 | contig 18060 bp, 9 predicted proteins | sample MGYA00580211_ERZ1673737 | MGnify/ENA primary metagenome ERZ1673737 (study PRJEB41218, sample SAMN15661789) | gut metagenome | host: Homo sapiens | place: Canada: London | collected 2015-08-20/2019-03-30 | study: EMG produced TPA metagenomics assembly of... | reverse complement strand
GAGCCTTCCGACTCGCAATTTCTTCTGGTGTGGGACCAGGGCTCTGGCTGCGCCGTTTCCGTTTGCGTGTATCTTCCAAAGCCTCTTCAGCTTGAAGGGGGGTCGATACTCCGGTGTTGGCTTCCGAGGTTTGGGGAGCGGACAGAGATGACTTTTCTTCGGGTTTCACAGAGTCTTCTTTGCTTGCGTCTTCAGGCACCTGAGATAGTTCTTCCACTTGCATCTGCTGGGAATCGACTGGAGACTTCTGATCACGGCTGGGAGAGGCGGGCTTTTCTGTGTGTACCTCCTCTACGGGCTTTGCGACATCTTCGACTTTTTGCGATTCAGCTGGGATCACTGGCTGTGCCGGCTCGTCCCTCCTTCTCTCCCCATCATATGCCTTGTCAGATACAGTAATTGAAGCTTGTGTGCCATCTCCCTCTGCATTCAAATCCTTCGGTTTTTCGGACTGTTCGATCTGTGGTTGCTCTGTCTCGGGCTCTGGTGCCTGTGTCGCGGGTTCCGGCGCAGGTTCCGGCGCAGAAGGCTGTGTGCCGGTCGTCTCTTCCGGAGCTGCATTATTGCCCTGGTCTGTCTGTGAGTCAAGCTCGAGTAATTTGTCAATGAACTGCTGTTTGAGACGGAGCCCAGTCTGAGGGACGGCACGTTTCTTGAGCTCTGCCTTCAAATCAGCCACCTTCCATGACGAGTAGTCAGCCATAGTGAGAGATCTTCCACATGAATATTTGAAAACAGAAAAATAAGTGAGCTTAGATCAAGAAAAGTGGTACTGGGCGCATTGCATGAGTGCAGGGATTGATTGAATCTGGGGACGCGATGGAGCTGCGCGCCGATGATGTCGGGTCTAACGGTATCTGGACTAGCGCGATCCTACTGCATGAGCTCTCGAAGTCACTCTTCTACGAACATTTATAAAGCTGCAAGATACATTTTGAATATTTTGCATAATAATTAAATACAATTCTCGCTACATCCGTCATTCAAATGCTTTTCAAAGTGCATCGGAAGTTAGCAAACAAGCCTGTTTTCACCTAGACTATACCTACACCGCAGATATATATACTTTGAATCTACTTTGTCTTCCTCGCATTAATGCTATGTATACGCAGTCCTAGCGTAGAGACCATCATAACCAATAGAATCCATGCTAAACCAAGTAATTACCATCAAAATCGAAATTCGAAATATTGCAAGAATTCGGTTGTCTTTGGCTCGGGAGGCAATAGCTATGCTGCAGCCCGATTATCACTAACTTTTAAGTAACCAAGCGATGAGAAGCACTCAAATTCTCATTCTAAGCTCAAATCTTAGTGCTCAGGAATCTAGCCCATTTGATCTAGATATCTATACACAAACTACATTGAAGCTATCCCACGTCCCGGAAGTCTGCTAACACGGGCAGTAAGACGCGTCTCCCCACCTAAACATTCCCACAGTCGTATCTTCTCAACTCAGCAATGCCTGCTGACACTAAACCCAAACAGACCCGCGTGCGATCCGGAGAGCTTTCTCCTGAAACACAAAATGCCATCATTAAGGCCCTGAAAGACGGCGAATCGCCCAGTAGCATTGCCGCCGAATATGGGATTTCTCGCACGACACAATTTCAAGTCATATTTACAGAGCCTTGACAAGTGTGAGCACAATTTCCCAGCACTCTCCAGCACTAACATCCAACTTAAAGCCACCGGTCGAATTGACACTCTTCTTCTCCCCATTTACCTTAGCTGATTTTACAGCAAAAGGTAACCTGACGGTGCCCTTAGTCCCCCGCGGCGAGCAAACGTTCAAATCTATCTCTTTCGCATCTTTACTCAACTTCCAACTTGCCTCAATTGATCCATGAGGAGTAGGCACTCTACCATTCGTCCAAGAAACGCCAGGTGTAAACACCGCAGGCTGGAACACCCATTCAGAGAAACCAGGGGCCGTGGATTGAATGCCCAGAACATACTCAGTCAAAACATATGTAGGAGCCGCGCCCCAGGGGTGTGCATGCGAGGTGTACAAATCCAGTCCTGGACGACCATCGGGGAATACATACTCCCAGCTTGTACCGGTGTAGTACTCGTCATTGGTAATCATTGCAGGCCAGAACCGTGAAAGGAGAGTAGAGATTGCAGCAGTAGTGGCAGGCGAGGACTCGGTGCTATTCCGCGAATGTTTCAAAAGAGCCTCTAGCAAGAACCCAGAAATAAATGGTGAAAGCTCTGCGCTAGCCTCAGAAGTTGAAAGAGTCTTGTAGCCGATTCCATTTCGGAGGGTAGACAAGGCTGCGATGGCGGATTCGGCTTGGGTTGAGTTGGCGACATCAGCGAGGATTGCCCATGCTGTGCCGGCGATGGATGTCTCGTTCAGAGATGCTGTGCTGATCCCATATGTTCCGAGTTTGCTACTCCAGAGCTTCTTGTTGATGGCTTTGCTGACGCTTGCAGCAATGGATTTCCAGTGTGCAGATGTATCGACTTCTCCGACGTTGTCTGCTATTATTGCCATGTGATTGAGGGTATAGACGAGAAGGGAAGATGCAGCAGTGCCATTCGCAGCACCGAGGAAGAAGGACCCCGATGCAAGGCCAGAGGAGCTGTCAACGAGTGAAAGAATAGTCTTGACTCCTGTCTTCACTTGAGACCAATATCTCTTGAGGAAATCTTTGTCTGCAAAGTCGAGATAGTATCTGGCAAATGCGTTTAGGAAGAGCATTTGGTAGTCTTCCAGACCGACAGAGTTGTAGGTTGAGGTGTATTTGGACGACTGTCCCATCGAAGGGGACATGGAGAAATATCCGGCAAACTCGCCGGAAGTCATCTGCCTATCGAGTAGGTAGGCAAGCGTGCCGTTGATGACATCCTTTCGGTATGTGCTTGCAGCGATGATACGGGAAGTATGGCCGAAGTCTCCAGACCAGACTAGTCGGTCACGCTTGGCACCATCCAAACACACTGAATGCTTGTTTGGCATGACGCCGTATTCCTCGAGAACAGATGTGCCGGTCATGGGGTTGTGGTAAAGAAGAGAACCATTCTTTGCATGCACTTCAACATCCTTCACAAGTGCCACCTGGTCTTGGTAGGGTCCAAATCCCCATGTACCACTGTATTCATCAGCCGCTGATCCAATATAGTTGTATGTCGGCTGAAGAGCTGATAGGGGAACATGAACCGCCAAAGAGTTGTTGATCGACACGTCATAGCCAGTCGACTTGATAGTAGTTGAGATCTGGATCCATTGTCCTTCTTTGACATTGAAAGGCAGTGAATAATGTGATACGGGCCCGCCCTCCAAACTCGTCTGGTTCACCAGGTTCCATCCATAGGCCACTGCAAGTTCATTTGCCGGCAAAAGGGTCTTGTTGGTATTAATGAACGTTGACTCAAAAGAATAATCACTCGTGAGAACGAATGAAGGACCGAAACCGAGAAGTCCATTGGCGATTCTCCAACCCGTACCACCGCGGATAATCTTCGTCATGAAAGACATCGTGTAGTTCGTAAAGGTGGTTCCAAGAACAGACTGCGCCGACTGCTGTCCACGCAAGAGGACCCCGTCACGGGTGATCTCCCAGGTTGACGGCGCAGCACCCTTCTCAATACAAGCCTGCTGCACAGTTCGCGGACCAAGCGCCCAGATCTCGTTATACGAGGAGTTAGAACTTTTAAAATAGCCAGGTAGGGTATTCACCGAAGTCCGATCATTCAAAGAGCGAACACCTGCACCGCAGATGCGGACACTGCCTTTTGGATTGAGCAGGCGTAATTTCTGCCAGCGTAGACCTCCCTGGATAAAGTAGGATTCGATATGTCCAGGTTCAGTAACATTGAATGTCTCTACCCGGAATGTGTTGGCGAGGCCATTGCTAAATGTCCAGGGTCCGTCGCCAGATGCATTTTCCAGGCCATTTTTGGCTTCGGTGTATTTGGCTTCTATCTGCACTGGGGCTGATATGGACTTTGCTTGAAATTGTGGGAAGCCGCCTACTTCAGTGCCATAATCTAGGGTCACTGTAGGGTTCGACTCGGACAAGGTGAAGCATGATTGCGAGCCTTTGTCATTGGAAGATTGGGTAGAGAGTGTGTCTGGGTAAACAATCGTTCCTCTGGTGCGTACATTAGTCAGGGTACCAAGGCCTCATTTCTTAGCTCCTTGGTGACGATTTACCTTTGTTCTGCTGCTAATACAACGTTGAATATGGAGGAAATGCCGAGTACCCAGACAGGAGTATTGCGAGAGAAGAGCATACCGGAGAGCAGTTGCAACTTGCCAGAGCCAATCCGTCCTGGGTGTTCAAGGAAATAACCTGAGCCTTTTTAACACTTGGAGCGAAAGTAGCAATTCATGCCCCCTCATTTTCCGGGGTGATGCTTCGGCAAAGAGAGCTGCGGAATTTCCGAGTTCGTTCTGCGCCACAAGGTGGAGAGCACTGGTCTGCACATCTGCATACTCTCGCTTCCCTTTACCCCGAGACGAACAGCCGAACTCGACCCTCTGGTTTTTCCTTGTCATTCTGAGTTTCATACCTCGTTCTCTGTAATATACATTCCTCAGGTTCGCAATATTTCCTTTCTATCCACTTTGCCAGTCTTGTTTTTGTCGATCATGACGACCACTTTTCTCCATTCTGTTTTAGCGACGAACCATAAGAAAAATAATGTCTGTTTCTAAACAGCAATGGCTAAGAGAATTCGGATTTGATTAAGGCTTCATCTAATCTATAATCCCAGCTGGCAAGAAAGCCACATAGTCCAATGGAGCCGCTTCAACGCCATCAGGTTGACCGACAATTTTCAAAGTGTCGCCCTTCTTAACCTTGATGCCCCGGAACTTGATACGCGTAGCCGAATGACCATCTAAGTGGATAGAGGGCGTATGACTGAAAGTAACCTCACTGTTTCCAACCCACTCGCCCACCTTCCGATCATTCAAATAGATCGTCCATTGAGACTGACCGCCGTAGAGATCATAATAATTAACTGCAATATCGTAAGTACCAGAAGCAAAAGGCACTTTGGTAATAGCCGTGCCAGCCGTGCTGTTAGACTCCGTGACGATCGCAACAGTCCCCGAAGCCGTTTCAAAAGGACTGACAGTATAAGGCTTGTAACCATCTAGTGTCATACTTTCAGCTTCGATGCGCCATGGGTGGTGACTGACGCGGTTTGCTTCGTCGGGAATACCAGAGAGATTGTAATAGAAGTCGTTGATTGCGTCTCTCCAGACGATTGAGTGGCCTGTTTGGTAATCCAGGAAGCGGCGGACATGGTTGTATCGCTCCTTGTCTATCTTTCCTTGCAGCGATTCCCACTGAGTCAGGAATGTCTGTGCTGTCTTTGCTCCGGTGTAGTGGGCATCGTAGAAGTGTTGGATGACGGTTTTGCCTGAGTGTAGACGGTGGGTGTAGTCGACATGATGGAACCATAAGAGAAGGTCATCTGGTGTTGTATCGATGTTTTCGTACATGGCTGCGATTTCATCTGGATATTGGCCGGAGTACCCTGTACCGTTCTTCACGGTCCGGTCCATTCCAATGCTTGTTTGGTCCGCGCGGGTCCATTGGCCCCAGCCATTGTTGTCTTGAGAGGCAGGGTTAGGACCGTAGTGGGTGTAAAGGATGTCGGTCAAAGTCTGGGTTCCTAGATTGCCGCTATATTGTTCATAGGCGGGCCACGACTCCATGGAGATGCGGGTAATCGTGTCTAGGACTTTACGGTCCAGCCCGAAGGTCAGGCGAATCCAGTCTTGCAGGATGTCTTGCGCATCATCTGTCGGGCTCCAAGCCAAGCGACCGTAGGCGTACAGGTTTGACATGGAAAGATGACTCCCAAGCCAGGTAGTATTGGTACCGACGTTGACCACGGCTGCTGAGCCACCTAGTTTACGATTGAAGCGTTTACCAGCCACGATATCACGAACGAGCGATGGCTGATGATCCACGCGAAGATCGAAGTCCAAGATAGTCTTCCAGAGTGGAGGCAGGTATACCAAGTGAGACTGTTGGCCCAGATATTCTTGGGTTACTTGCAACTCAATGGCCGTGTTGGTATTGAACAGATTTGCGAACAAAGGAGATACCGGCTCGCGGACTTGGAAGTCAATAGGTCCAAACTTGATCTGGATTACCACATTGTCGTCAAATTCGCCATCCAGCTCTTTGAAGAAATTGACAGCTGCCTTTGCACGATCCGCCGTCCAGACAGATTCATTGAGCTGGTTGTAGACGAAGGCACGATACATGACGATACCACCATGGGGCTGAACTTCTTTGGCGAAGAGATTTGCTGCATCGGCGAGGGTCCTGTTGTACATTTGAGGACCAGGCTGGCCTTCAGAATCCGCCTTGACAAGGTAACCAGCCATGTCAGGAACACGCTCATAGATCTGGGCAGTAATGTCCGACCACCACTTGATGACAGATGCATCGAGAGGATCGAAGGTACTCAGGCCACCGTATGTTTTGGGTGAGGCGAAATTGAGAGACATTCCAATTTGAATGCCGTATGGCCGGAAGACATCAGCTACTCGACCAAAGCCATCGATGTTCTTAGGGTCCAAAAGTGTAGCATTAGCGTTGACATTGTTAATCACCACGGCATTGATCCTGATCGAGGCCAAGAGACGTGCGTATTCAGCGACGCGAGTCAGATCTTCGACAATTTGTCCATTCTTGAAGAAGATAGAAGCGCCACCATAGCCACGCTCGATACTTCCATCCATATTGTCCCATTGGTTGACCCAGCGGATCGGTTGCGACGGATTGGTTGCGTAGGCGGTTTTTGAGAAGTTTCCCTGCGAAATCATCGACAAGTACTCGAAGGCACCGTAGAGCGCGCCCCTCTCATTCTGTCCCAGGATTTGAACGGTGTCCCCTTTGGTGCTAAGCCAGAAGCCATCGTCTTCCAACTCAGGTATGCTGTTTACAGCGCCGCAGGTCTTGCGATATTGATCGACCGTACCAACAATGACGGAGGAAGATGTCTTGCATGTGTGGGAGACTTGCACGTCTTTTCCATAAACACCCTTCAGCCCTTTCTGTAATTCTGCGCCCGCAATATAAACCGGACTACTCTCGGTTGTATTGAGGGTGACAATGGTAGAAGGAAGGTTGGAATGGCATTGTTTCGAACAAGGTAATGATGCATAACGTAGCCAGCCATTCAAGCCATCCTCGGCAGCTGCAAAGCCCAAGGAGGCCAATAGAAAAAGTGCACGCATAGTGACTAGGGCTTTTCAGGCGTATGAAGCTACTACCTGTCCCTCAATGCAGGTCGATTGACCCTTTTATATAACCCCGCCATCGAGCATCAGGTCATCGGTAGAATCCCGGGCGACACATGGAAGAACTTCAGGCTAAATAAGTCATGCTAAAGTCGATTAGTACAGGCTATAGCATTAGACAAACGCAAGGGTTAAGGAAAATCTCGGAAGATTCGAAAGGGAATGGTGCTTCCCCGCAAACATTGCGGAGATGCGTGGGGGTCCTGCAGCACGGGCAAAACGGATGGCGTTCTCCAGATTCAATACTGACAGGGGTTAACCAGGGAAAGAGTACAGAGTCATCCCAATTAAGCATGATGTTAAGCTTAGATTGTAAACAAGGCGGAAGACCGATAACGGCGGGAGTCTAGGGCACACGGGTACGACATTCGAAACGAAACTCATGATAAAGACTGCATTTGGGGTATTACATTTAGGCTATTCTATCAGATGGTTTCCACCATTGAAAATCACTGCCCGGGACGAGACATTGCATCTCGGCGCCCTTGTCTAGAATGTGCCTAGGGGAATATCATAATTCATCATTGACCGTGAGAAAATTGGTTCAAGGTTGTATTTTTTTTAAGAGGTCCCAACAAGGCGAGACGCTTAAGCCTCACGGCTCAGGATGTCGGAGTCACCGGCATCGAGGATAGCCATGGCGGAGCAGCGGAAGAGCTTACCGCAAGCGGTACCGAGCTCAATCTATACGGGAGTTAGTGTCAAATTCAAGCTCTCCGGGATACCATTTGGCAGTCCCATCGTTGAGCAACTTCACTCTCCGAAGTGGTATGTTTGACCGACTTCTTCGCTGAGTAGTGGAGCTGACTCCTAGGTGCGACAACCTGCTTTTTCTCAGGTTGCCGACCCGGGGGAAGGGGAAAGACGTACGTTGTTGCCGTTGAAGTGGTGGACGGGGGTCTTGGCGAGCATGGCGTAGTACTCAAGCTCAGACTTGCGCAGAGGAGGGCAGTTGCCGGAGATGAGGACCAGCTTGGCCTTGCCGGAGCGGAGAGTCTTCATGGTGGACTTGGTACCCATGGTAACTGGAAAGAGAATTAGCACCGTATTTTGCGCGATTGAGCAATTGAGCGACGAGCTTACCCTTGCCAGACTTCATCACCAGCGCAAGACGCGAGGCGAGAGTGTCACCGGACTTCTTAGCCTTGACCATTTTGACGGTTTTTTTTTGGTTTGGGTGGTTGGTGGTTGAGTGGTGTACGGATGATCAAAATGGAAGGAAGAAAAAGTTTTGTGTGGAAATGGGGAAGCCCTAACACGTGATGTATTACTGCACGTGACAATTTCTCTCATACACCGCCTGATTCTGCCACCACCCCGATCATCGGCGTTCGGCCCGCGGGGTTTTGACTCATTGCAGATTTATTTCTTTTGGTTTCGACTGCTTCTGATCCATTTTCTTCTTCATTTCATTTTTCTGTTGTATATTGTTCGTCTTTTTGGATTGGCTGTCTTTTCATCATGGCCACTGAAACCAGCAGTGCCCCCACTGCGCGACTCCGTCAGTTTATGCCCCTCGTCCCTCAAAGGAACCGCTACTAAATCCCGTAGAGAGAGTCGATTCGCAGCCTGAGAACCCCTACGCGCAGCTGATCGAGGATCAGTCTATCGCAATTGTCCCTTCCTTTAAGCTTGAATCCGGCGTTACACTGTACAATGTCCCGGTCGCTTATACCACGCGGGGAACACTCTCCCCCACGGGCGATAATGTTTTGGTCATTTGTCACGCTCTGAGTGGCAGTGCGGATGTTGCGGACTGGTGGGGGCCTCTTCTCGGCGGTCCTGGTCAGGCATTCGATGTCTCTCGGTTCTTCGTGGTCTGTCTGAACAGTTTAGGTAGTCCGTACGGAAGTGCCAGTGCTGTGACTTACAAGGATGGGAAGCCTGAAAATGGCTACTACGGACCCGAGTTCCCCCTGACCACTGTCCGCGATGACGTCAAGTAAGTCAATTGTTCAGTCTATTATATATCAATACTTTCTGACTCCTTTATTAGCATCCACAAGCTCGTCTTGGATGACCTTGGTGTCAAGCAGATCGCTGCCGTCGTCGGCGGATCCATGGGTGGAATGCTAACCTTGGAATACTCCTTCTTTGGCAAAGATTATGTGCGTGCTATCGTGCCAATTGCTACTTCAGCACGCCACTCCGCTTGGTGCATCAGCTGGGGTGAGGCTCAGAGACAGAGCATCTACAGTGATCCCAAGTATGATGACGGCTACTATCCATTCAATGATCCCCCTTCGACCGGCCTCGGAGCTGCTCGCATGTCGGCACTTTTGACTTACCGCAGTCGCAACTCGTTTGAGTCACGATTCGGTCGCAATGTGCCTGACCCGTCTAAGAGGTTGAACATCAACGGCGTTGAAAAGCAGCCCACTCCTCCCAACGAGCACTGGGCCATTCACAATGATGGGCACCGTGGAGGTTCGACTTCGCGCTCCGAAAGCAGACAAGGCTCTCCAGCCCCCCAGTCCGAGGTCCAGTTCATGGATCCCCAGTTCTCAGGCACGAAGACCTTTGTCCCGGAGGACGAGGCGAAACCCAAGCTTACCCCTAGTGGTCGTCCTCGCCCGCCTACCTACTTCTCTGCGCAGTCGTACCTCCGTTATCAGGGCGACAAGTTTGTTAAGCGATTTGACGCCAACTGCTACATCGCCATGACTCGCAAACTTGACACCCACGATGTTTCCCGCCACCGTGCCGACCCTGCCGCCGAGGATACCGTGCTCGAGGCTTTGGGACGAGTGGAACAGCCCACTCTAGTCCTGGGTATCGAGTCTGATGGTCTCTTCACCTTCGCAGAGCAGCAAGAGATCGCTGCTGGTATTCCCGATTCCCGCCTCAAGCGCATCGACAGCCCTGAGGGTCATGATGCATTCCTGCTCCAGTTTGAGCAGGTCAACCGCCACATTATTGATTTCTTCCATGAGGTTCTACCCGACATCATGTCGAAGTCGAACATTGACGGTGCCGCGGCCGTCGCAAGTGTCAAGAAGCTGACGAAGAGCAGCACTTTCGGCGAGGCTGAGGTGGAGGATATCACCGCTTGGTAAAGCGTTGGTTTACTCATATAGTATTGTTAGGCGCAGTGTTTTCTGCAGCCATCCCATGACTCCACTCTGGGGCCCTATCCCCGCCTGTCTCTCTCTTCATCAACTATGAGAGAATATTCGGTGGGATCCGCGCCCTGGGGGATGCCATGGCACTGGGGAAGTAGGTTGCCGTTCTTTTTTCCGTTCCGCCAGTCAGGGAGATGAGCATCCAACTGCCTCTCCCGTCTCTCACTTGGTTTTGTCCTTGTCCGAGAAGACTGTCAAAGAAGCATCCAACTGCTCTCCATCAGACCCGCCCTCTGGGTCAATTTTCTCCGGGAGGAGACTTCCGGGGGGTGATGGGTCAAATTTCGATTCGATGGCCATAGGCTATCCTCGCGACACATGTCGCACAATATATATTAAAATTCACAAATTGGGGCCTTTTCCCCGTTGTAAATCTATCCTTATCATAGCGCACGGCGATGATGTTCGCCATCAGCGCCACACATATCTGACGGTGGTCAGTAGCAAATGGTAGGCCTTGAAACTCTACGTCCAACTTCCCCGCGATATGACCAGCATTCCCGGGCAACTAACTATACGACGGCTACGATATCCGAGGGAATGTGGTGGGCTAAGGTTGGATCTCGATTGCGGTCTAAAGTGTATCCACGATTTCTGCTGGTTTAGGCTTAAATACTTCCAAGATTATATTCGGGTTGGGCACCTATATGTTCAGCAAAATGCGGTGGAAGTGCTTGTTTTATGAAGTGGAGCAAGATCTGCACTCATAATCTCCTGCGCACATCGCAACAATCCTTTGATTTCGATTTTATTTACATCTTACACTAGGCCGAGTGTCTTTGAATCAGTGGCGTTAGTACTTGAGTCACCAAGAAAAGAGGCGCTAGCGTATGTGCTAGTGCTTAGACCCTTTACCACAAGTCGATAACGTTCCATTTCGTAAAAATAATCAAGCATGTCTCAGTGTACGGAGTATGTGTTCGCAGACCAAAAACCCGGTTTCTTTGCGACCGTTCGAAACCTGAGGGTCCAAGCTAAGAACTAACAGTTAAGTCTAGACTTGATACCAGCTGGTGATCTGAACCGTTTTGGGTTTTGCTATCTCTAAGTGGCTTGACCTCCGTGATAAATGGAGTCCTTAGGGGCGGATTGGAGGGCGCTTGATAATGCCGATCCAGCCCTAAGTTCATGAGGGGACCACTGAGTTGTTTGATCGCTTATCCTGCTGCAAGCTAATGGGGTTAGGCGTCACAGGTGTAGCTTCCTCTATTTCAGCCTATCTCTTCTAACCGGGGGCTAAAGGTACTAATGAGAATAGCCCATAAAGCTAAGACATTTCTCTTTAATTACTCCGTCTCTCTTATAATGCAATTCTTTCTTCCACATTCTTCCCCCCGCATACCAGCCAGTTGCACTGACAACGGGACCCTGTGCCTACTACACTACAATCGATTGCAATAATTGCTATTGACATCACACATATCTCCGGAAATTACTTGGAGCGTTGGGATCTTGTCGATTGGGATCCCTTGGAGCATTCTAAGTCGAGCATAACCGCCGTGGCCAGGTCGTTCTCATTGTTTGCTCACTCGTTCTCCCTTTGACCTCACTCTCTATACTTTATTCTCTATTCTCTATCTCGTCTATCTGTCTCTATCCCATATCTATCACATCTAATCTTCCCTGTGAGACACTCTCGGAGGATAAACAAACCAAACCCAAACCCTCTATATCGCCAAGATGGAGCGCAAACTATCAGCAAAAGCAACCAAAATGCGGCGTCGTCTCACCTTCACCCGAAGCAGCTCGACACGATACCGCTCATGCACGATGGTCCCTTCCGCTGAAGTGAGTCCCTGCAGCAGTCGGCCTCGCTCAGCAACGAATCCCGAATCTCCAACATACGGAGAAAACGCAATGTGGGAGAGCATTGATGACAGCAGGTGCTACAACTTCACAGATGAGCCAGGGTTCTTTCGCCCTGCATCGCCATATATTGAGCGCCAGTATATTGATGAAGACCTCGTGCTTGATATCAAGCACGCATGCGCCCTCCTATCCCACAGCATCGACCGTGGTATCCCCATCGGCCTATCGTATCAAAGTGCCGTGCCCAACTGGACAGGGAAAAAGGCCGCTAGGCCGTCCAGCGCCGAAGTATCCTCGTCTTTAAACCAAAATGCCCTTCTCTCACCTCCCAAACCCCTCGAGTCTGCGACAGACGTAGACACCGAGCTGCACGATTCAGGCATGGGCATGAGCTTCCACTCCCCCCAGCAAACAGGCAGACCATACGGAAACAGCGTCTCAGGCACCGAAGCCTCAGCCAGATTCTACAACAAACGATCCTCCATCTCACCACCCCACAGCCCAACATCAGAAAGAGCCTCTCGCTCCCGCGGCGAAAGTCTAATCCAAAGCCTCGCAGACCGCGGCAGCATCCAACCAGACTACCCACTAAGCCTCGGGCGCTCGCGCTCCTCCAGTCCAGTCCCATTCCCCTACAGTCCCGACCAAGCCAATGACGAATGGCGATCCGGACAAACAACACCGCCCAGCCCGATAATCGAAAACGCCCAAAACATAAAGGAACAGTCAACAGCAACGATTACCGTTTCCGAAACCGAGATCAAAACCACCACCTCCACCATCACCGAAGAAAGTGAGACACCGTCTCAACCCTGTCTCGGCGAAGAAGGCATGACCTGGCTCCGCGCCAGCAAAGGCATCCAACATCTCGCCGAAGAAGAAAAACAGAAAGAAAAAGCAAAGGCATCTAAAAAGGAAAACACTTCCGGCCGCTTTTACAGTTGCAATGCCGCGGCCTTCCAGATCATCGATTCGCCCGAATGGCTCACGAAGAATGTCTGGGAAGGTCGAGACCCGAGCGTCTACGGCGAAGCTTCATTGGCCAGGAATGGAGAAGGGCGCTTGGGGAGTGTATCGACGAGCGGGGATGAAAGTCGCGACGGATATCCCGTCCAGTGGTTCATTGGTGCTGGGGCTGTGTCAAGTCGGGATCTGTCTTATTCTTCGTCTTTGTATCCCGTTGATGAGTTCAAGCATCAGGAGGCTGCTTATTCGGTTGTTGTTCCTAGTTTGCAACCGCGGCGGAGGAGGGAGAAGGCGCAGTTTTTGCTGAGGAAGTTGGCTGGGTTTAGGGGAAGGAGGAAGGAGGGTGAATGTTAGGGTATGAATTGGATCTTTTCTTTTATGAGGATTGTATTTGGCTTGGACTGGGGCTTTGGGGTTTTTTCTTTTTCTTGTCGTCGTCTTTCAGCTGGGGTTTATGTGTAGGTGTGGTGGTTTTTGGTTTTGATAGATGTCCGTATGCTTCATGTAGATACCCTTTTCTTCTTTCTTTTACTTATTAGTCTTAGTTGGGTTAGTTGGATTATTTGGGATTTGTTTCGGAAATACGGAATTTGATATGTTCGACACCTGTGAAATCTCATCAATCAATCTCCCTTAGCGCTGGAGGTCTCCTACATGTACTGTAGGTGGGGCTCATCATCTTAGCGCTTTCATACGGGCGGTTACATACAGCTCAGAGCCATTGGTAAGTCTAAGACTCCGTGATCATACATATTCATCTCAGCTTAACGTTATGTGATTAAGGTGACATGAAGTTAGAGTGGGTTGGTAAATCGAGTAACTATCTGATTTTTGGACCAATTAGGTGGTGTGGACAGGCACACGGAGAGACTACCCCGTCACTTACGCCTAATATTGTAGGTAATACTACGCTTAGCAATTAGTGCGCAGTGCGCAGTGGTTAAAGATGATTATATCTGCAATCCTCATTAGCAAATTACTCATAACTCATAAAGAGCCCCATGAGATCCACACATACCAAGCCTAAGCCAATCTATCCACAGCCCAAAATAGCAACACTCACAAGACAATCACACTATAAAAAGACATCCAAACCATCCAATCCTAATATATCCCAATACAAATTACAGACCAAGCCAGAACCTCGTCTTCCCAACATCAAACTCACCACGTAGCTCCTCAGGCCCAGTACCAGTAACCAAAACCCCATACGTCCCCTTCTCAGAAATCCACTGATCCCGCTCCTCATCCCACCAACTCGTAGCAAGCTTCTTCTCAACAACAAGCTGCACAGTCTTCGACTCCCCAGGCTGAAGGAAAACCTTCTTGAAAGCCTTCAGCTCACGCACCGGACGACCGACATCCGTCTTGGGGGGTACGATCCACAACTGTACGATCTCGGCACCAGCCACTGTGCCCGTGTTTGTTACAGTCACAGAGGCAGTAATTGGTTCACCGGATTCAGCGTACTTGGCTTGCTCGGGCACAGTCTCGATGGAAAGACCGGAGCGGGAGAATGTAGTGTATGACAGCCCATGGCCGAATGCAAAGCCCGGCGCGACGTCACTCTTCTCGAAGAACCGGTAGCCGACGTAGATGTCCTCGCCGTAGAGGACGCGGCCACGCTCGGATCGGAAGTTCAGGTAGGAGGGATTATCTTGTAGACGGCGGGGGAATGTGATTGGGAGTTTAGCAGAGGGGTTGACGTCGCCGTAGAGGACGTCTGCAATGCCGTTGCCGCATTCGTTACCGCCGAACCAGGCTTGCACGAGGGATTTGGCTTTGTGTTCCCAGGGCATGGTTACCGGCGTACCCGATTGAAGGACGACCACGGCGTTGGGGTTGGCGTCCAGCACGCGGGTGATGAGTTCGTCGCTGCCGGGGGGTAGGTCCATGTGTTCACGGTCGTGGCCTTCGGTTTCCCATTCCAGAGTCAGGCCTGCGAAGATGACGACTTGTTCTGCGGTCTTGGCTTGTTCGACGGCGATGGCGATTAGTTCTTCTTGGCTGACTTGACGGCTGGCGCCGAAGCGGAAGCCGCCTGGGCCGAAGGCGACGATGCCGCGGGTGTCGAGGTCTGAGGTTGGAGCGGTGCCGAATTGGAAGACTACCTTGTAGGTCTGACCAGCCTTGAGCTCTTTGGTGCCGCGCTCTTCAATGGTGGCTGTGCCGAAGAAGGCGGAGCCTTGCTTTTGGTTCTTGGTGTTGTCGACGACGATTTCGTCGTCGATGAGGAGTTGGCCTGTGCCAACGACTGTTACTCCGAAGTCGTACACGCCGCTCTCCTCTGGGGTGAAAGATCCCTCCATGTCGACATAGTAGGTCATCGACTTGATCTTAGGATTGACGTAGTCCATCAAGAAACCGGTGGAGTCGAGCAGATGTAGTTCATCGACGACCTGGCGGTCAGCGCCAGAGCGGGGGTGCTCATTGTAGACCTTGAAAGTGAAGCCGGGCTTGCCATCTGCTGTCTTCAAAAGCGGCCCTAGGAGCGGCAGTTCCTTGTGAGAGTACACTCCCTGGCTGAATTTGACCTCGCCCTTGCTCTTGGCGGAGACACCCTCCAATGGAGTGACGGTATAGTATGGCGCCAAAGATGCCGAACCGCCACCGCAGTACGAGGCAATTCTAGCGTTGGGGCCAATGACCAGTAGAGACCCATCTTTCTTGAGAGGAAGAATGTTACCCTCGTTCTTCATGAGCACAACAGACTCGGCAGCAGCACGGCGCATGAGAGCCTGGTCTTCTGGTCGGTTAAGAGCCTTCTCAGACGCTCCCTCAGGGATACCCAGAGGCTCAACCCAGTTAACGAGGTTGAGGACATTGCGCACACGCTCATCAAGCTTGAACTGGGCAATTTTGTTGGAAGAAACAGCGTGCGCAAGAGCCTGGCCTCTCCAACGGGTTTTGCCAGGCATCTCAATGTCGAGACCGGCATTGATAGCATCGGAGGTACTATAAGTACCGAACCTATTGGAACATCAGCATCAAAACCAAACCATAGAATACGGCGAATCAGCTCACCAGTCACTCATAACAACGCCATCCCACCCCCACTCCTTGCGCAAGATATCATCAATAATAAGCCTATTCTCACTAACATGAGTCCCATTAATTTTATTATAAGCCGTCATAACACAAGCAGAGCGACAAATCCGCATGGCCAACTGAAACGGCATCAAATAGATCTCACGCAGCGCCCGATCAGTCAGAATACTACTAACAGCCATGCGCTCGTGCTCCTGGTCGTTGCAGACAAAGTGCTTAAGCGTAGCAGCCACGCCCTTGCCCTGAATAGCCTTGCAGAAATGGCCAGCCAGGGTTCCAGAAAGGACTCCATCTTCCGAGAAAGACTCGAAGCCACGTCCGCCTAGGGGCGATCGCTGGATGTTGATTGTCGGGCCGAGCACAATGTGCGTGCCCTTGGCGATCGCTTCGTCACCCATTAGTGAGCCTACTTCGGAGAGGAGCTCCGCGTCCCAGGTTGCACCTAGGGCTGTTGCGCACGGGAAACAAGCTGCTGGGATGCCGTTGAAGAAGCGTGTGCCGCGTACGCCGTTGGGCCCATCGGACATCCGTAGGGCGGGGATGTTTAGGCGTGGGATGGAGGCTGTGTGCCAGAAATCTTGGCCTGTGGATGGTTAGCATTGGTAACGACGAGGGTCTTGGATGTGATTGGCATTGGGAATTGTCTTTACCAGCTGTGAGGTCGACCTTTTCTCCGAGCGTCAGCTCTTCAATGGCCTTTTCGACGTCAATGCGAGCCATAATGTAATGAGGTCTCTTTGTCTTGATGTCTCGATGTCTCGATGTCGCTATATGCTTGGAATTCGATATTCACTGCTCAGTGGACTTGTTCAGCACAGTACAGAGTTCAGATAAAAGAAGTTCAAGTCTCAATGTCCTGCTTCCAAGGTTGTTCCAAGCTAAAAAGAATAGTAAGCAGACAGCAAACAGCGGTAGAAGGCCAATCTCTCAAGTGACCTCCAGTGCAAAGCTGGACAAGAATAAGATACAAGTGTGGAATCCAACTGTCCTTCGCAAGCAGTCTTATAGTCGACAAAGAGGCCAAAACGTGCGATTGCATGCGAAACCGTGCAGGCGGGGAAGCTGGTGGAGTTGTGCGCACCTCACAAACCCAATAATGATCGCCATGTCAGATAAAACTAGATCAGGCAAATGATAGCCTTGCGGTCTCTCAAAGAGCCACGGAGGCCCTGGCGAGCCCGAGGTTTAGCCGACAGGGTCTCTGGAGGGACAAAGCTACAGTAAGTCCGGATGTCGGCCCGCCGTGCCTGGGTTGCTTTGTATTCGCGGAGTATCGGATATGCTTGTAGTTGCGATATTTGAGATACTTGACATAGATTCTAGAGTATGATGGAAGATATTAGGCAATAAATTCATGAATATTGCATTCCCGTTACGGTGTTCATATGGTTAAGAAGAAAGTACATGTAGAGAAGTGAAGTGAATTATCCCCGAACACCAGGCAGAATGCAAAAATACAGAAAGGAAATTGGTAGTCAAGAGTGTCAAAAGAAATCGAAATCAATAGAGCAAACAGAAAAGCAAAGTTCCCTTATTCCTTTCGGGTATCAAGGTAAACACATCACGCTCCTCGACGAGGGCGCTTGTTATCGGTTCCCATGCGCATGCCACGGGGCCCATTTTCACCAATGTTGTCGTCAGGACCTTGGCGTCCGCGCTTACGGTGTCCAGAGCCGCCGCTACCACCGCCGCCTTCGCGGTGTTCGCGGTCACGTCGGTCACTGCGGCGCTCACGCTCGCGATCTCGGTGCTCGGACCGGTTACCCCGGTCGCCGCCAGAGTTAAACCGGCGGTCGTTTCCTTCAGGCAGGGGAGGAGGAGGGGGCGGTGGGGGTGGTGG
>ERZ1673737.1984-NODE-1984-length-18079-cov-7.944296_pt1 | contig 18079 bp, 22 predicted proteins | sample MGYA00580211_ERZ1673737 | MGnify/ENA primary metagenome ERZ1673737 (study PRJEB41218, sample SAMN15661789) | gut metagenome | host: Homo sapiens | place: Canada: London | collected 2015-08-20/2019-03-30 | study: EMG produced TPA metagenomics assembly of... | reverse complement strand
GAAAATAGCCATTTTATATAAGTTAAAAATGGCTATTTTGTCTACAATCTGAAGCTGATAGTTAAACTATCAGCTTATTTATTTATAAATTCTATGCTTTTTACATTATTTTTATTTATAGCTATAGCACTGCCTAAATCTCTTCCTGACATGGTAAGAAAAGGAACATCTTCACCTTTATTAAATTTTTCTAGCCAGTCGACTAGAGAATTAAAGTTTCTGATGTTACTCCTTTCTACAATTCTTATAAAATCATTTTTAAAGGTTATTTTTATTTTATCATTCATTTTAATCACCATCCTATAATATTATTTACCCAATATATTTATCACAAACTAAATTTATTTGTGAAATATTTGCAAAGTATTATACTTTTAAGTATAAACTAAATTAGCAATATTGATAAAGCTTTGTAGGATATAGTAAATATATTAAAAAAATATATTTACTATATATAAATTTATTAGATAGCTGACATTAAATATGAAAATACTTATAAAATAATAACGAATATATAGATAAAAACTTAAAATAAAGGAAAATATATCATGTTATACACTTTCCTATCAAAACTTGCTAAAAGGGGAATAAAAGTAAGTTATTGAATTTATATATAAGGAGAGTGATAATGTGAATTTAAAAAAGTACCTTGTGATTTGTATATGCTTATTATTTATAGCATTTAGTTTTAATATACTATCGAAATACTCTACAGTTTCAGGAGAAAACTTATCACTAAATAATATAGATAATGAAATCGCAAATAATGAAGAAGCTGAAAATCTTAAAATAGAATATGAAAAATTACAAACTAGAATTAAAAATGAAGAAATGATTGAAATAAATAGAGTAGAAGGTGTAACTTATTTAAGAGAAAATGTTACAGTAATTAGTGGAATAACTGAAGACGAAATGAAGGAAGTACTTATGAATACTACTGGATCAAAAACTATGGCTCATCTTGCAAGTGCTTTTGTTGAGGCAGAGAAAAAGTATGGTGTAAATGCATTTTTTATGGCAGGAATTGTAGCACTTGAAAGTGGATTTGCCACATCTAGAAGGGCAATAGAGGATAATAACTTAACTGGTTATGAAGTTTATAGTGATAGTTCAGAAGGAAGACTATTTAATAGCCATGATGAATCTGTGCTTCATACTGCAAGGCACTTAAGTAAGAATTATTTAAAAGAAGATTCTATGTATTACAATGGTTTATCTGTTGATGCTATCCAGATAATGTACTGTCCAGATGAGGAAGAAGATAAAAGGTGGGAAGAAAAGGTTGATTACTTGGCAAGTAATTTCTTAAAGACTTATGATAATTTGTTTAGAGTTGATAAATCATAAAAAGAAAAAGGTATAACATTAACGATATAATGTCATACCCTTATTATTAGCTAATTTTAAAATAAATATGGTGTAATTAGATAATAATAAACTTAATGATTATAGAAAAGTTTTATAAATATCAAGATTTAATTAGCTATAAAGTAGAAAATTGAGTAAAAGGATTGATAAAATGAAGAAATTTCTAGTGTTTATGTTAGTTGTGTGTAGCATAGGTGGAATGTATTATTTTTCTAGTCAGGATGCACAAGTATCAGGAAGTCAATCACAGTTAGTCGTAAGATTTATAGATAAAATAAGAGATAAAGTTACATTACAAGATGAAAAGCTTATAAAGATTCAGACCAAGATATATGAAAAACTAAAAGGATTTGGAAGTAAAAGTTATATTGTTAGAAAGATGGCACATTTCAGTATATATGCATTAATTGGAATATCTTTATTATTATTTATATATTTATTTTCTAAAAAGCTTATACTATCATCATCAATAGCGCTTTTACTTTCTATAATGTATGCTTGTTATGATGAATACAGGCAACTATCTGTACCAGGAAGATCAGGAAGTATAAAGGATGTATTTATAGATTCATTAGGTGCTTTAACTGGTATAACTTTAATTTTCATAATAATATTAGCAATAAAAATTATAGTATCTCTATTTAAAAACTTATTAAATAGAGAAGATTTGTCGTCAGAAGAATTTAATAATTAATTATAAAGATGTTATATTATTTCTTTCTAATTTGTATAATTATTATATAAATTAGAAAGAAGTGATAATATGAGCTATTTAACGTATCTAAAAATACATCATTTTAAAAGTATAGAAGACTTAGAATTAAAGGACCTATCTCATATAAATATAATAGTAGGAGCGAATAATAGCGGAAAAACTTCATTACTTGAAGCTATGTCAATACTCGGAAATGAAGATAGCATAAAAAGTATATTAAATAATGTATCAAAAAGAAGTTCTGCATACCCTTCAAGTTTTGAACTATTCTTAGACATATTCCCAAGAGATCAAGATATAAACAAAAGTATAAAAATTGAATCAACTATAAAAGGATTAACTAGAGAGGTTAACATAAATGGAAATATAGTAAGATATATTGACATAAATAATGACACTGATAATACATTTCTAGGTAATATTAATGTGAAGGTAGAAGATGAAACAGTCATAGATAAAAATATATCTATAGAGGAAAATAAAGATATCAAATACCTTAATGACTATGACATTATAAAAATAGTATATGTTACTCCATATGATTATTATAGAAGTGACTTAATAGAAAGTACCTTAGAAAATGTAAATGATAGAGATAAAGAAAATATAATAAATTTACTTAATATATTTGATCCAGACGTAGTAGATTTTAAACTAGTAAAAAAATTTAATACAGGTAGAAGTTATATATATATAGATCATAATGTATATGGTACTACACCTTTATTTAGTTTTGGAGATAGTATTAAAAAGATATTCACACTTGCAACAGCAATGATAAGTGCAAAAGGTGGGATACTGCTAGTTGATGAAATAGAAAGTGCAATACACAAAAACCATATAAATAAAGTGTTTAAAAGTATTATAAAGATTTGTAAGGAGTATAAGGTTCAATTAATATGTACGACTCATAGTTTAGAAGCTATAGATGGAATTATACTTTCACTTGGAAATCAAATAGACTTATTATCTTGTTTTAGGATAGAAGTATATAATAATAAAACGTACTATACAAAGTTTTCTGGCGATAGGTTAAAAGATATTAGAAACTTGCTAGGTCAGGATGTGAGATAATGAGAAGTTTTTTATTTTTTGTAGAAGGCGTTCATGATATAAATTGTGTAGCTAGAATATTATTAATAAATGACTTTAAAGAAGTTAGTAATATAAATGATATTCCAGAAATATGGAGAAGTAGAGTACCAAGAACTTATCCATTTGTAGATAACAGGTTAGATAGATTTATACCTATGCCTTCATATTTTATAAAAAATAATTTATGCATAGCGATGGTATCAGCTAATGGAGTAGGTAATATTATCAGGGATATAGATTTATACCTTAGTAATATGACCAAGTCAGAATTAAAGCAAATAAATGGAGTATGTGCAATATTTGATGCTGATCAAAAATCTGCAAAAGAAGCTTTTGATGAAAAATTTAGGAAGTATAACAAAGATATGGTTATCAAGAAAAAAGATTTTCTAAGTGGTTCATGTAGGATTCGAGGAGAAATTATAAATATGTATTATTATTTTTTTCCCGATAACTACTCACAAGGAACGTTAGAAAACTTTTTACTTGAAGGTGCTAAGATTGTTTATAGTGATTTATTAGATAATGTAAATGAATATTTAGAAAGGGTTGATGATAAATATAAAGAAAGCTGGAGCAGATCTAGTGAGAATAAAGTTAAGATAGGATGCATAGCAAATATATTTCAACCAGGAAGCGCCAATCAAATATCAATACGATATGATGATTGGATAAGTGAAGAAAGTATAATGTATAGCCCTGTTATAAAAAAATTTTATGACTTTATAATAGATATATTAGAGCTTAATTAAAAAGTTAAAAATCAACAAAAGGGCTAATTTATAGCCCTTTTTAAATTAAAAAATAGATAAGTATTTAAATTAAAGTAAAATTTAAGAAATAGATAATAGTATATTATTAGTTATTTTGACGTAGAGCGTTTTAACAACCCGAAATTAATTCATATTTATCAAAATTATAGCTGTCAACTGCATTCTCTAATTGGTATAGAGCTTTTTCTAAAATTCTTCTAGGACAAGCTATATTTATTCTCATATAACCATCTCCACCATCTCCAAATAGACGACCATCATTAAGTGCAAGTCGTGCTTTATTAACAAAGAAGTCAACTAAGTCATCTCCATCAAGATTTAAATTTCTACAATCTAGCCATAATAAGTATGTACTATCAGGTATACTTACTTTTATTTGAGGTATATTACTATTTATATAATCTACAGCATATTTTATATTTTCTTCTATATAAGTAGTAGCTTCTAAAAACCATTCTTTTCCTTCAGTAAAAGCAATTGTATTAGCGACTATACTAAATGCATTATTTCTATATGTTTCTATTTTCTTTAATATAGCATCATATTGATTTTTCATATTTAGATTAGGGAATATTACTGTGGCAACTTGAAGTCCAGCTAAGTTAAATGTTTTAGTTGAAGAAGTACAAGTTATAGTATGTTTTCTTATTTCTTCGCTTATAGATGCCATTGGAGTATGTTTATTTCCCCATAACATTATATCAGAGTAAATTTCATCAGATATAATAGTTATGTTATTTTCTATGCAAATATTTGCTATAGTTTCTAATTCTTCTTTTGACCAAACCCTTCCTACTGGATTATGAGGATTACAAACTATCATAAATTTAGCACCTTGCTTTGCTTTATTTCTTAAATCATCAAAATCTATATAGTATCTACCATTATTCTCTATAAGTTGATTTGTAACAACTTCACCACCCCAAGCTTCTATAACATTTTTAAATTCATGAAATACTGGTGGTTGTATTATAACCTTATCTCCTTTTTCTAAAAATGTATGCATTAGGTTTGCAAGCATTGGTAAAACTCCTAAAGCATGAGACATAAGAGATGTATCTACTTCCCAGTTATTTTTTTCAAGCTGCCATTTTTTTATAGCTTCAAAATATTCAATAGGTCTAGAAGTATATCCATATATACCTTGCATTGCTCTTTCTTGAAGGGCATTTATTATAGGGTCTGCAGCTTTAAAGTCCATATCAGCTATCCATAATGGTATTAAATCATCTCTACCGAATTTTTCTTTAGTTTCATCATATTTAACTGCATAATTATTTGAACGATCTATTATTTCATCAAAATTATATTTCATTTTAATAACCTCCAAAGTTTAAATTAATATTTTATATATCATCTAAAAAATTAGTTGTTTGTTTTACTTCTATATCTATATAGTAGCACGCAATATATGAATATAAAATATGAAAAAATGCTATTAATATTGCAAAAAGTGCCATTGGGATAACTGAATATAAATTAATTATTTTTAATAAATAAAGAGAACATATTATGTAAAGTAGAATATTTATGCTTAAAATAGCTTTACTTGATAGAAGATATTTAATTATATAAAATTGGATAATATATAAAACTTGTGTATAATAATTAAATAATAAAATATTTAAAATAACCAATTTTATAATAAGGAGATGAGACTTTGATAAATAAATTAAATGAATTGGATCTAGATATAAAAAGATGTGAAATTGTACTTAAAGAAAATAATTATTTAGATATTGTAATAGCAATAGAAGAGCTTCACGATAAGTATAAAAATACTATAGATTCTATATCTAACATAAGTAGGGATGTAGTTTGGAACTACAGCAAAAAAGATATAGAAAATATACAAAATTATTTAAAGGACTATAAAGATGAACTAATTTTAAAGGAAAAACAAAAAAATATATATGATAAATTTACAGATTTAAAAGAGTACATAGAAGATAAAGATATTTTAGAAAAACAGAAATTAGTAGAAGTTATTAATCTTATAGAAAATATAAATAATGATGATTTAAATTTAGATGAAAAATGGGATAAATTAAAATTGTATTTAGAATTAATAAAAAACCAAGGAAGAGAGATAGGTACACAATTATTAGAGATAATAGTACTTATGGCTAAATAGGCAACGGATATGATTTATTATTTAATATTTATAAATATTGTGGGATTACTATCAATGTATTTGGATAAATACTTTGCTAAAAATAATATGTATAGAATTTCTGAAAAAGCTCTTTTTTTAATAGCAATTATAGGTGGATCTATAGGAAGTATTATAGGGATGTATCAATTTAGACATAAGACTAAGCATAGACAATTTACTACAGGTTTGCCTTTTATCATATTTATTCAAATAATGATATTAATTTACTATACATAGGAAGAATTAAAATAAATATATATAAATGGATTAGACATTAATATTGATTTATTTATTTTGAATAGTCTAAAGAAATTATATATTAAATAAATAAGTAAAAACATAGCGAAAAAAATGAAAAGTTGGTATAATAACTTTTAATTGGAGGGATTATACAATATGAAAAAATCAACAAATAATATTATAATAGAATTTTTAGGACTAATAATAGGTTGTATGTTTATGGGTGTCGGACTTAATATGTTCTTTAAGCCATATACTATAGCACCAGGTGGATTAAGTGGATTATCACTTGTAATAAGTAAGTTCACAGGGCTATCTGTATCAACTATAATGCTTCTTATAGGTATTCCTCTTTTAGTATTTTCTATAAAAATACTAGGTAAAAAAGATGCAATAAAGACATTTATAGGTATGGTAATATTGTCAGGAATATTAGAAATTACAGCACCATTAGCAACAATATCAGTTACACAAGATGTATTATTATCAGCGATATCAGGTGCAATATTACTAGGAATAGGTTTAGGTATTGTATTTAGTGTAGATGGTTCGACAGGAGGAACAGACCTTATAGCACTAATGGTAAATAGAGTAATACCAAGTTTACCAGTATCTAAATGTTTAACTATTATAGATGGTATGGTTGTTTTATCAGCTGGTATAGCTAATGGAAATATAGAAACAGGATTATATTCTGCTATAGCACTTTATATAATAGTTAAGGTAATAGATGCTATTATATCTGGATTTGATTATTCAAAGGCATTTATGATTATAACAGAAGATAGAGATGAACTAAAAGAAGCTATAGTTAATGATATAAAAAGAGGAGTTACTATCCTTGATGGTAAAGGTGGATACACTAATAATGATAAGAGTATTTTATTAGTTGTTGTAAATAATAAAAAGCAAGAGGTTAGCTTAAAGAAACTTATAAAAAAAGTTGATCCTAGTGCATTTATAATAGTAAGTGATGTTCACGAAGTATTAGGTGAAGGATTTAAATCAATAGCAGCTTAAATAAGAAGGATGTATACCTTCTTTTATGATAATAGAAAGGACATTTTTTAATGAATCACAATAAAAAGAATATAATCTCAGCGTTAGTATTTTCTATGCTTTCAATAATAGCTTACTTAATAACTTATAATAATAAAGTATTATTCTTCTTAGTTTTTGTATGTGAAAGGTTATATTCATTTGGAGCAAAAGAAGAACTTGAAAAAAGTTTAGATGATTTAGAATTAGAAGATGGAAAAAAAGCAAGAAATACATTAGGAGTTATTATAGCTCTAATCTTAGGAACTATTGGAATATCAATATATTCTATATTTAAATATCCACAGATATTAATTATTTTAATATTAGGAGAGATATTAGATTATTCAATTTATAAATCTTATAAAAAATATAAAAATAAGAAAGACTAACCAAATTAAAATGTACCCTATAAAGTAGACAACTAATAAAAAGGTCTGCCATATAGGGTATTTTTAAAAATTCATTTGCTATATGAGCTATTTTTTATAAACTTTTAAGTGTTGTACTTAATATGATAATTCATCTTATAAATACAAAATTAAAAATATAAAAAACTTATTGACACTGTTGGGATAACGTTTTACAATGTAATTAAGTAATAAGTAAAACGGTTTAATAAAACGTTTTATACATATGGATATATTATAAATAGGAGGAATTTTATGAATAATCGATATGCAAATCATCCCAATGATTCAAAAAAGTATGACACAAATCAATTAAGAGAGCATTACATGGTAGAAGAAATTTTTAGTGATGATAAAGTAGAACTTACTTACAGCCATGTAGATAGAATAATATTTGGAGGAATAAAACCTGTTAATGAAAGTTTAAAATTAGAAGCAGGTAAATCTATGGGGGTTGATTACTTCTTAGAAAGAAGAGAAATGGGAGTTATAAACGTTGGTGGCGAAGGTATAGTTTCGATAGATGGTGAAGAATTCGCACTAAACAATAAAGATGGTCTATACATAGGAAAAGGGAATAAAGACATCATATTCAAATCATCAAATCCAAAAAATCCTGCAAAATTTTATATAAACTCAGTACCAGCACATAAAGAATATAAGACAGTTAAAATAGAAATAGAAAAAGCAAATCCAGTAAAAATGGGAGACAATTCAACTTTAAATAAAAGAACAATATATCAATATGTACATCCAAATGTTTGCGAAAGTTGTCAGTTATTAATGGGACTTACAATATTAGAACCAGGAAGTGCATGGAATACAATGCCATGCCATACTCATGAAAGAAGAATGGAAGTTTATTTCTACTTCGATATGGAAGAAGATACAAGAGTAATACATTTAATGGGAGAACCTACAGAAACAAGACACTTAATAGTAAAGAATGAACAGGCTATAATCTCTCCAAGTTGGTCAATACATTCTGGAGTAGGAACAAGCAATTATACATTTATATGGGGAATGTGTGGAGAAAACCAAACATTTACTGATATGGATCATATATCTATGGATACATTAAGATAAATAACTAAGGAGGGGGATAATATGATAGCTGAAGCAAGTTTAGCAAAATTAAAAGACATAAAGACAATAGAAGTAGAAAATATAAATAAATCTTTAGAATTTCTAAATAGTGAACTTTTGACAAAAGCTGAAGTTAAAAAAGCTATAGAAGGTGCTATATGTCAAATAGATGCTAATATGGAATATTTTAAAAATAAATTTCCATCATCAGCAACTAAACAAAATAAGTATGAAATAATAGAAAATATAGAGTGGACAGATGGATTCTGGACAGGACTATTATGGTTAGCTTATGAATATACAAATGATGATAAATATAAGGTGTTAGCTGAAAAGAATGTAGCATCATTTAAGAATAGAGTAGAAAATAATATTGAATTAGATCATCATGACTTAGGATTTCTTTATTCATTATCTTGTGTAAGTGGATATAAGATAATAAATTCATTAGATGCTAAAATAGCAGCAATAAAAGCTGCAGATAAATTAATCTCTAGATATCAAGAAGTTGGAGGATTCATTCAAGCTTGGGGCGAGTTAGGCCATAAAGATCATTATAGATTTATAATTGATTGTTTACTTAATATACCACTTTTATATTGGGCTAGTGAAACTACAGGAGATAATAAATATAGGGATATAGCTAATACTCACTTTGTAACATCTTGTAATAATGTAATAAGAGATGATGCATCAGCATATCACACTTTCTATATGAATAATGAAACAGGAGAGCCTTTAAAAGGTGTAACTAGACAAGGATATAATGATGATTCATCATGGGCTAGAGGTCAAGCATGGGGAGTATATGGAATACCTTTAAATTACAAGTATACTAAGAATGAAAGCTGTTTTAACCTTTATAAGGGGATGACTAACTACTTCTTAAATAGATTACCTGAAGATAATGTATGTTATTGGGATTTAATATTCAAGGATGGTGATGGTCATTCAAAAGATTCATCTGCTGCAGCTATAGCCGTTTGTGGAATGCATGAGATGAATAAGTATTTACCAGAGGTAGATTCAGATAAAGAAGTTTATAAATATGCAATGCATAATATACTTAGATCTTTAATTGAGAATTATACAAGTGAAGAAATTGAAGAAGGTAAACCGATTTTATATCATGGTGTTTATTCTTGGCATTCAGGTAAAGGTGTAGATGAAGGTAATATATGGGGAGATTACTTCTACTTAGAAGCATTAATGAGATTCTATAAAGATTGGGAATTATATTGGTAAGTTATATAAAGGGGGAGTGTAAAAATGAGTAATGTAAATATCGAAATGATGAGAATTGATGAGAGATTAATACATGGTCAAGGACAAATGTGGTTAAATGCTTTAGGTGTTAATACGGTAATAGTAGCTAATGATGAAGCTAGTAATGATACAATACAACAAACATTAATGAAGACTGTTGTTCCAAAAACAATAGCTATGAGATTTTTCTCAATAGAAAAAACTTGCGAATTAATTCATAAGGCATCACCTAAACAAAAAATATTTTTAGTAGTAAAAACTCCAGAAGATGCTTTAAAGCTTATTGATGGTGGGGTTCCAGTAAATGAAATAAACATAGGGAATATACACAATGCACCAGGGAAACAAGCCGTTACACGTTCTATATTCTTAGGTGATAATGATAAAGCTGCTTTAAGAGAGTTGCTTGAAAAGCATAATATGAAATTTAATACTAAAACTACTCCTTCAGGAAATGATGGTGCACTTGAAGTTGATATAACTAAATATATATATAATTAAAATTAAAAAGGGGGGAGATAAATGGAAATTACTTTAACTCAAGGTATTCTTATCGGAATCTGGACTGGATTCTGTTTAGCTGGTATGTTATTAGGGATATATTCAGCACGTTGTTTAGTATTATCTTTAGGGGTAGGTATTATACTTGGTGATATACCAACTGCTTTAGCTATGGGAGCTATAGGTGAATTAGCATTTATGGGATTTGGTGTTGGTGCAGGAGGTACAGTTCCTCCAAATCCAATGGGACCTGGTATTATAGGTACATTAATGGCAATTACAATGAAGGGTCAGGGAGTAGATCCAGCTTCAGCATTAGCTTTATCATTCCCATTTGCAGTTGCATTCCAATTTTTAATAACAGCTACATACACAGCTACAGCAGGTATGAGTCAGTATGCAATTAATGGTATAAAAGAAAGAAACTATACTAAATTTAAAATAGGTGCTAATGCTACAGTTTGGGTATTTGCATTAGTAGGATTTATTATAGGATTTGTTGGTGCTATGAGTACTAGTGGATTACAAACAGCTATATCATATATACCAGAGTGGTTAATAAATGGATTTAAAGTTGCAGGTGTAATGTTACCAGCAATAGGATTTGCAATGATATTATCTGTTATGGCAAAAATAGAATTATTACCATTTGTTTTAATTGGATATATATGTATAGGATATTTACAATTACCAGTAATGGGAGTTGCATTTGTAGGAACAGCAGTAGCTTTATTAGTGTATTACATAAAGGGGAATAATAATGATTCCAATGATAATGATGGGGAGGTAATATTTGAAGATGGTATCTAATACAATATCTACAAGAAATTCTAAAACAGCTTTAACTAAAAAAGATTATTTAAAAACATCATTGAGAGCATATTTTCTTCAAAATGGATTTAACTATGGAAACTATCAAGGCTTAGGATATGCAAATGTATTATATCCTGCATTAAAGAAAATATATAAGGATGATGAAGAAGGATTTCAAGAAGCTTTAAGCTCAAACGTTGAGTTTTTCAATTCAAACCCTCACTTCTTACCATTTATAACTAGTATGCAATTAGTAATGTTAGATAATGGAAGTAAACCAGAAGATGCTAGATCAATTAAATTAGCATTAATGGGGCCTTTAGCAGGTATAGGTGATTCATTAGCACAATTTTGTTTAGCACCACTTTTAGCAACAATAGGTTCAAGTTTAGCTCAAGATGGATTAGTAGCTGGACCACTGTTATTTTTCTTAGGAATGAATTTAATATTATTAGCTATAAAACTACTTACAGGTTTATATGGATATAAGTTAGGAACAAGTATAATAGATACCTTAAGTGAAAAAATGGCACAAATTTCATCTATAGCTAGTATGATAGGTGTTACAGTTATATCAGGATTAGCAGTATCTTTTGTAAAATTAAATGTAGGACTTCAATATGTAGCATCTATGCCTGACGGTGGAGAAAAAATAGTGTCTGTACAAGAAATGCTTGATAAAATAGCGCCATCTTTATTACCAGCACTTTTCACAATATTTGTTTTCTATTTAATAAAAAAGAAAAAGTGGACTACGTATAAGTTAATAGGATTAACATTAGTATTAGGTATACTAGGATCAGTATTAGGAATACTTGTATAGTTTAATAATTTTGAAATAAAAATAGATAAAGACAATGATTTGAGAAACTCTAAATCATTGTCTTTATACTTAGTATGATAAGGGGATGAGAATATGAAAATATTAATAGTAGGACATGGTGAATATGCAACAGGAATAAAGTCAGCAATAAAGCTATTAACAGGAGTAAGTAATAATATAGATGCAATAAATTTAAATGAAGAATTAACTCATAATGATTATACAGTGATGGTTCAAGAATACGTAGCAAATAATAAAGATTTAATAATTTTTGCAGATATGACAGGTGGAGCACCATTTCAAATTGCATCAAGAGAAATACTGTTAAATGAAGCTTCAGAAAATCAATTTGTAATAGGCGGAGTTTCAGTTGGATGTATTCTTGAAGTTGTTATGAATACATTAGTATTAAATGTAGAAGATGAACTTAAAAATATAATAAATACGGCTGTAAATAATATTCAAAATATGACATCAATAGTATGCAGAAAAGATTTAGTATCACAGGAAATATAAAAAATTTGGGGGGATAAAAAATGGAAAATAAATTTTCGTTAGATTTTTTTAATTTAAGTGGAAAAGTAGCAATAGTTACAGGAGGAAATACCGGATTAGGTATGGCTTATGCAGAGGCTCTAGCAAGTTCTGGAGCTGATTTATTAGTAACAACATTTGATGATAATATAAGCGAAGTAAAAGAAATAGTTGAAGGGTTAGGAAGAAAAATAGTTTTTGTTAAAGGTGATTTAACTAAGAAAGAATGTAGAGAAGAAGTAATATCAACATGTTTAAAAGAATATTCAAGAATAGATATATTAGTTAATAATGCAGGGACAATAAGAAGAGCTCCATTATTAGAATATAAAGAAGAAGATTGGAATGCTGTAATAGATATAAACTTAAATGCAGTTTACCATTTATCACAAGAAGTGGCAAAAATAATGGTTAATCAAAAAAGCGGTAAAATAATAAATATAGCTTCAATGCTATCTTTCCAAGGTGGAAAGTTTGTACCACCATACACTGCAAGTAAGCATGGAGTTGCAGGATTAACAAAAGCTTTTGCAAATGAATTAGCAGCATATAATGTTCAAATAAATGCCATAGCACCTGGATACATAGAAACTGCAAATACAGCACCAATTAGAGCTGATGAAAATAGAAACAAAGAAATACTTTCAAGAATACCATGTGAAAGATGGGGGAGAGTAGAAGATTTAATGGGAACTGTTGTATTCTTAGCAAGTAAAGCATCTGATTATGTAAATGGACATATATTAGTTGTTGATGGTGGATGGTTAGTAAGATAATGGATAACATAATCGATAGATAAAAAGAGTTGCTTATACGTTAAGCAACTCTTTTATGTAAGTAAAAAATTTAACTAGAGGGTCAATATGAATATAAATTGATTACTACATTAAAAGGAGATGGATTTACATCAATTCTTACAGTTATTAATAGTTCAAAAAAAGAAAGTGATATAAGTACTGAAAAAATACCTGTTAGAAATTGTAATGGTAGAGTATTAAAAGACCATGAAGCTGAAGCCATAAAAATAATAAATAAAGAAAATACTTATATACTCACAATATGTCATAATTAAATATTTAAAGGGAAGAAATTACTGAGTGTAGATGGATATCATATTTATGGTAAGGTAGTCCTTATAAGTAAGAATAATGAAGGTATAAAAAAAGAAGTAATAAAATACTGATTAAATCACATACTTATCCTTTATCTAACCTAATATACAAAATATGGTATAATATAATAAGATTAGAAATTAGTTAAAAGGAGGTATATATGTGAGTGAACGGAAAAAATTAACTATAAAGGATATAGCGTTAAAAGCAAATACATCAAAAACAACAGTATCTTTTTATTTAAATGAAAAATTTGATAAAATGTCTTATGATACAAGGAAGAGAATAGAGAAAGTAATTGAAGAAACAAATTATACTCCTAATATAATGGCTCAGAGTTTAAAGTCAAAAAAGTCACGCTTAATAGGGGTTATTGTTGCCGATATAACTAATCCATTTAGTAACAATATAGTAAAGGGAATAGATGATATAGCAAGAAAGGAAGATTATCAAATTATATTTGGAAATAGTAATTTTGAATATATAAATGAAAAAAAATACATTGAAAGAATGTTAGATATGGGTGTAGATGGATTTATTGTACAACCTACAATGCAATTTGATAAACTTGTTGCAGCTATTGAAAAAGCGGGTAAAAAAATAGTCTGTGTAGATCGTGTTAGCCCTAAATTTAAAGGTAAATATGTGAAAACTAATAATTATGATATTACTTTTAAAGCTATAACTCAACTTTATAATAGAGGATATGAAGAATTTATATTTATATCCGAAGATTTAGATACTTCTATCACTAGAATAGAGAGAAAAAATGGTTTTATAGATGCAATTCAATCAATTGGTGCTAATAGTAATATAATTAAGGTAGAAAGCCAAACATCTTATATAGAACTAAGTAAAGAATTAATGAAGTATATAAATATAAGTAAAAAGGTAGCAATATTTGCAGCACATGATAAAATCCTACAAAAAGTATTTAGAGCTTCAAAATATATAGGTTGGGATATACCAAATCAAGTTGGAATAATAGGATTTGACAATTGGAACTGGACAATTTATGCATCTCCATCAGTGACTACGATTGATCAACCTACTTATCAAGAAGGCAAACATGCTACAAAGCTACTTATAGATATGATAGAAAATAGAGACAGTGTTTTAGATTCAGCAGTATTTGACTGTAATATAGCTTGGAAAGAATCAACAAACTTATAGTTAACATACTTATTACATCAGAAAATGCTTTGATAAAAAGTGAAAGCTACATTTAAGGGTAGCTTTATTTTTTAGTCATATATAGAATCCATTTCATATGATACTATATTACCATTTTGTGCATTGATTTCATAGTTATATTCTACATCATTTACATATAAAGATACATCATAAACTTGTATACCATCATCATAATCTAAATGAGCATTTATATATGATACTTGATTTTGTGACACATTAGCATGATTTAAAGCTATTTCTTTAGCTTTTGCATCAGATATTATTTGAGTATTAGAATTATTTAAATTATTATTTGGTATATTTGTATTTGAATTAGTATTTGTTTGTGGTATAACATAGTTTTCAATATCAAGATCATATTCTACAATGGCACCACTATTTGCATCAATTTTATAATCATACTCTTGATTGTTATGATAGAACTCAACATCGTAAGCTTTCATTCCATCATCGTAATCAATATTTGACTTTATAAATGTAACTTGATTTTCTGATAGATTAGCATGATTTAAAGCTATTTCTTTAGCTTTATCACTAGTTATTTTAGCATTTGTATTATTGTTGTTTATATTATTTTGAGAAGAAGTATTTTCTTGAGAAATATTAGTATTAGCACTATTAGTATTAACATTAGCAGAAGTATTACTACTACAAGCTACACTTACACCACACACTAGTGCTAAAGCTGACATAGTTAATAATTTTCTTTTCATATTTTGCCTCCAATTTTTAAATAGTAAATTCACTATAAAATAATTCTGAAAATTTATCTACAATTTTTTATAAAAAAATACAAAAAACGACATAGTTTTGTATAATTTTAATCCTTATATGTATAGTATGAGTAAATTTAAATTTATTATTAATGAGAATAAATTTTTCTATTAGATAATATAATTTATAGATTATAAATAATTTGACAATATTAATATATAATCTATAAATTACTAAGGAGGAAAATATGAAAAAATTAATTACTATAGTATTAAGTGTGATGCTTTTAGTAGGATGTAGCTCAACTAAAGAACCTCAAATAGATAATGAGCAAAAATATAATTTAGTTAATAATATAGAAAGTTTAGAAATAGATTCTAATTGGAATATACCTGTTGAAGGAAAGATAAGCGGAATATTTTGTGGATTTATAGATAACCACTCATTTGAATTATTAGGAGAAGATGGTAATTATTATGCAGTTAGTACTTTAAAATTAACAAATGAAGATTTTAGTGAATTAGAGAGTGAAAAAACAAATATTACTATAGAGTATATTATAGAAGATGAGGGCAGTCAGTTAACATTATTAAAAATAATAGAAAAAAATTAGAGAGTAAAATATAAAAAGTATATCCTTAAGTTTTATAAATATTAAGGATATATTTTTTATATTTTGTTTTTTATATATTAACTTAAAAATCTAATGAGCATATATATAGCTAAAAGAAAGCATTATTTTATGTTTAATTTTTTATATGGATTTTACTATGAATGAGATTTTAAATAATAGAATATTTAAATAAAAATAATATACTATTTTAGTTTTATATTTGATGGAGTGTCTTATTTTTTTATATATTTGATTTATATAAAACTATATAAGTATGTATAAGAAATATTTTAATCTTATTTACATAATTATAGTAATAGTAACAAGTAATTTAAATAAGCATAGTATTATATTATAGGAGGGGGATATTATGATTTTACGAAGTGAGCTAAAGCAAAATGCTAAGAATCAATTAAAAAATAATTGGGGATTAGCTATCGGTATCATTATAGTATGTACACTAATATCTTGTATACCAAATCTTTTAGTTGAGATTAATGATGAGTCACTTGCTATAGCTATTATAACTCCAATTATAACATTATTTATAACTGGTCCATTAACTATAGGTCAATGTAGATTTTTTATAAACTTAGCAAATAGATCAAATCCTAAATTTTCAGATTTATGGTATGGATTTAATAATATACTAAAGGCTATTGGAGTTACATTATTAGTTGGGATTATAGTTTCTATAGGAACTATATTGCTTATAATTCCAGGGATAATACTATCTTTTATGTATTCCCAAGTATATTATATAATGGCTGAAAATCCAGAAATGTCTATAATAGATTGCTTAAAAGAAAGTTCTAGAATTATGAAAGGTCATAAAATGGATCTTTTTGTATTAGAGTTAAGTTTTCTAGGATGGGTAATATTAATGGGAATAACTTTTGGTATTGCGGGATTATATGTATTACCTTATTACAGTGCAACTTTAACTAATTTCTATCTAGAAATTAAAAATTAAAGTCAATATAGCTATAAAAATAGTTAATATAATAATTAATTATTTTTATAGCTATTTATATTTTACTTTGATATTTGTTGCTAGAAGGAAATATTATTTTAGATAAGATATCAATAATTAAAAATAGACATAAAAAGTTTCTTAATATATAATATGAAAATATATCAACGAGGAGGATGACATAATGAATTCAAGATTTGAAGGTAGCCTGTTAGGATTAATAGGCGTTAATATATTAGCTTTGGTAATAAGTGTACTAACATTTGGTATAGCAACGCCATGGGCTATGTGTATAAAATATAAATGGCAAATAAATAATACCGTAATAGAAGGCAGAAGACTTAAGTTTATTGGAACTGGATCAAGTTTATTTATGAACTATATAAAATGGTGGATATTAACTATAATAACTTTTGGAATATATGGATTCTGGTTATATATAAAAATGTTACAATGGAAAACTGAAAATACTATATTTGAATAATAAAATCACCTTGATAAGTAAATCAGGGTGATTTTTATTTTATATTAATATAAAATACATTTTGGGAACTTTAGTAAAAACTTATCAGTCTTATACATGTAGGAGGTGATGAGGTGTTAAGTATTGGCGCCAATATAAGTAGAAAAATAATAAACATAAATAAAAATGAAAT
>ERZ1673737.1983-NODE-1983-length-18086-cov-4.203982_pt1 | contig 18086 bp, 12 predicted proteins | sample MGYA00580211_ERZ1673737 | MGnify/ENA primary metagenome ERZ1673737 (study PRJEB41218, sample SAMN15661789) | gut metagenome | host: Homo sapiens | place: Canada: London | collected 2015-08-20/2019-03-30 | study: EMG produced TPA metagenomics assembly of... | reverse complement strand
GCTTGGCTGATCCTGAGTGGCCTTCTTCTTGAGGAAGTGGGGGATGGAGAGTGGGAAGTATGTGTGAGAGTCCCTGTATTTAGAATCGTTGATGTCAATTCAATGATGGCCGGAAAAAAGCGGTGTTTGGGGCGTTTTATTTAATCCAACTTTCAAGATGCATTGCAAATATATCAATCATACTCCAACTTCGTGCTAACAGTCTTCGCTTGCTAAAATGAAACAAATCTCCAAAATATAAAAAAAAGTCGAGTAGAATACACGCCGAGAAATTAAGTGAATGCAACAAGGAAACACCAAAATCAAGCGTGAACCTATCATAAAACAGTCGTCTCGTGAAAACATGGTGGTCGTAGCCAGCAGTAGATGACGCGGAGATCTTAACGCATTCTAGGCGCCTTCAAACGAATAGCTTCGCATCTCTCACAGATAGCCAATTGCACAGGGCCACCAATGATACGGCCCTTAGCCGTGCGCTTTGGTTCGCCTTCACGGACGAAGAAGCGGCCCTCGGGTCCAAACCCGTTGCCACATTCGTGGCAGTTGAAGCAGCGCTCGTGCCATTGTCCGCCAATTGCGGTGATGACAACCTCGTCCATGACATGCTGCTTGCAGCTCAGGCAGCGGGGTGCGGTTCGGCGCGAGTGGCATTGGAGACACCAAGCGAAGCCGTCCTTTTCAACAAAGGGGGTCTGGGAGTTGAAGGGCTGTTGAGAAATGTTAGTCATAGTTATCCCAAGATCGAGGAAAGAAAGGATCAGGAAACATACATCGCCGCACTCGGCGCAGAAGAAGTGGCCAACATGCCATTCAGCGCCGCATGCCACAACAACTTCTCCTTCAATGGGTGTCTTGCAGCTCTTGCAGCGGGGGCTGAACAGCTCGTGGAAATCGAGGTGGCAGTAGAACCGTGGCACGCGGGCCTCATGGTCGTTGGCTTCTGTTGTTAGTCTTTCATCTCTGCTGGACTCGGGTTCTTGGTAAAAGGCCACACATTCGAGGGCAGTGTGGCAGTGGAAGCAAGTAAAGCACTCTGGGTGGAATCGGCATCCACCAGCAGTCACAATCTTGCCGGAAATCGGGTGGGAGCACAGTTCACAGCTTGCAGTCGGGACACCCGATCGTGTATACGGCGAATGCCAACGGTTTTGCAGTTCAGTTCCCGGCTGTCTGGGGAATCCCTGCTTGGTCGGGCTGGTTCTGGTCGGCTGAGGCATGGGCCTTGTTGGCTTGTTTTGCTGTTGGTTGGGTGCTTCTATCTCAGAGATGGTTGGTACTTTGATGTCCGGGACGTTGATGACGGGGATAGGAGGCGCCTCGGTAACTTCGATCGAAGGCGCCGAGACCTCAATGGCCGGTGCCGACACTTCAATAACGGGTGCACGCTCTGGCTTTGGCTGGTCGCTTGGCTTCCAGGTTTGGTCAAAGCTGACGATCGGGCGTCCAACTCGATCACTGACAGCTGAAGGCATAGGCAGGTTCTCACTGCGGTCCCCTCTTCTCTTGCTAGTGGCCGCGCGGATATCGTCACTCCGTATCTCTCTTCCATCTTTAGTCGGAACGGGTTGAGGTTCTTCGGGGGGCGGAGTGGCTTCGTCATTTCGTGTGTAGCCAGCATTGCGTGACTGACTGGGAGGGTTCTTGTGGATTTCGAAACGTGATATCTTATCCAACACAGGTGTGCTGCTGTTGCCTCTGTTCTGCAACCAGGGAAGAGGTTTGGGGTTGCGTCCAAGGGCATTCCGAGGTTTATTTCTCAGGGCTGACGAGTCGGATCTGGAAAACTCAGGCTTCTCTTCCTCCTTTTGAGTACCGACGGGCTCTTCATATATTTGGTCGTTGGGATTTCTAAAGATACCCTTAGACGAATCACCGCTGACAGTCCGTCCTCTCGGGGCTGCAATTTCCTCAGGGACTGGGGGCTCCTCGCCAGGCAATTTAAAGTTAACCTTGAGATTTTTCTTCGTGGGCCCGGCCAGTGATGATCGCTTTCGGAGTGACTCGGGGCTGCGTTGACCATCTGAAGAACCACTCGAGCCTGTCGACTGGCTGAATCTTTGGGTTGAGTCGTGGCCTCGTGAACCGTTCCGGACGGGACTCTGGCTACGCCTGTTGGCATCGGGGTTATGATATGGCGCGTAGGGGTTCTTGAAAGCGACATCGGGGTTTTGATGCATCCATACCAGCTCAGTTGCCTCGTCTTGGGCGGCTTGGTGGACATGAACGTCGTCGTGTATATCCATTTCCTGCAAAGCATTCCGTAGTGACCGTGCCTCTTCCTTCTCGTGCCGCCGTTGGCCATTCTCACGATATGAAGGCGCTGGAGATGCTGTGACCGTATGAGTGTGAATCTGTGCCGGGAACACGTTCTTTCGAATCGAGTGCGTGCGGGGCTCCTGGGCTAACGGACGGCCCATTGCGCCGCTACCTGGAACATGGGAGGCTGCTCGGCGATGGGACATTGCACTTTCGGAACGCGGTTGGTCCTTGATCTCGTCTTCAATAGGTGAACGCATTGAAAGGGCCGAGGTTGCTCTCGCAGGAAGGGTGCCTGGTATATCCGTCGTCGACGCCGCTGATTTGCCTGGGTATGGGCGAGATCCCGTCGGACGCGCTGGACGGTTCGCCCTCAGGTCCTTCAAGTATGTTGCTGTTGAGACGCGTATCAGCTCCGACCGGTGACGCGACCGGATGCCCACTCACCAACTTGATCATTGGACATGAAGGATGGACCGGGAGGGGAGACCTTCCGTTGAGTAGTATGTCTGTGCATGGTCTAATTGATTGCAAGGATGTGTTGAGGTAGCATTGGAATACAAAATAAGCTACAGGATCGAGGACAAATGGGACTAAGATGAGAACAGCCTAGTCGATCTATGATTGACGGTCTGAGTTGGCGTCATATGAGTTGTTCATCTCTCCTCCACTCCCCAAACAAACATCGTCGCGAGGCAACGCGATGACTCATCCACTTTGGGCTAGGGCTTAGGGCTTGACCACGTGGTGATAGCTCTGGCAGTGTACGACAATCGTATAGATCAAGGATTAGATCTCTCATCTAAATAAGCTCTACAGTGCACATACAGTAACTCTGGACTCATCCCCCACTAAACAACTATCGCTCCAAACCTAAGACCCTCTCGGCTCTCCGCATCGGCTTCTCGGCACAGTCTACCCCACAGCCAAGTAACGCTGGGATCACCTTCAAAGGATATTCCCTGCAACCTGCCCTTCGGAAGCAAAGTAGTCACCGCTGCCATATCTCAACGGTCTAGGTCCTTTTGATTGGTCCAATCTCGCCGAATCCCTGCAGATGACAAACCACGAGGCCCCCGGACATCTTTCCTCCATCCGAAAAGGCAAAGCGGCCTCAAATTCGGCATACAGTCCGATGCCGCTAATTATTCTTACCACTGAATCCATTCTCATTTTCTTCGTTGTTTAAATTTTTGGCATATTTTCCGATTCCTCAACACCCTCCATGTCTTGACGAAAGCGGACATCTGGTTTCGGGCCCATGTTCAGAACTCGACCATCATAAGAGGAGATCCATAGGCCATAATTTGATCCCAGCCATTATGGCAGATAATGCGCCAATTGATATCATCCGCTCACACCAAGACGATTTGGATCGAGAGAGTGCAAAACAAGAACAAAGGCTGAACCCTCGGTCGGAACGGCCAGCCGAGGTCAACGAAGATGAGAAATACAAGCGTGATGTACCCCCAGATGGTGGCTATGGTTGGGTCTGTGTCGCCTGTGTCTTCTGGATTAATGCACATACTTGGGGTATCAACAGCGTAAGTCAACTGACGCATTCTTCGCTCTCCAGCCGCTAACTCCAACATTTAGAGTTACGGTGTCTTCCTCAGCTACTACCTCTCCCACGACGTATTCCCAAACACATCAGCCCTATCATACGCCTTCACAGGCGGCCTGAGTATCTCTTGCGCTCTTCTAGTGGCACCACTAGCCACTCATCTCATCCATATATGGGGCACACGATTCGTGCTAAACCTAGGCGTCTTCTTTGAAACGCTCTCCCTAATCGGCTCCTCATTCGCAACCCAGAAATGGCACATTTTCCTCAGTCAGGGTGTCTGTTTCGGCTGGGGTATGGGGTTTCTCTTTGTAGGCAGCGTCGGCATCGCCCCGCAGTGGTTCGAGAAGCGTCGCAGTGTAGCCATGGGCATCACGGCAGCCGGGTCTGGACTTGGTGGTCTGATATACTCGCTGTCAGTTGGTGCTATTATCCCGCGCTACGGGCTGGGTTGGGCTTTCCGTATTCTGGGCATTATTTCTTGTGTCGTGAATCTGGTTTGCTGCAATCTTCTCCGGGACCGGAATAAGGCTGTTGGCAGTCGATTCACGGCTTTCCATTTACCTCTTCTGCGCCGTCCTGAGTTCTTGCTTTTCTTGGGATGGGGTGTTTTCAGTATGCTGGGGTATGTGGCACTGTTGTTCAGTGTTGCTAACTTTGCTCTCTCTGTTGGTCTGTCCTCGCATCAGGGTAGTATTGTCTCCGCTTTGCTCAATCTTGGGCAGGGTCTTGGTCGTCCGTTTGTTGGCATGTTCAGTGATCGACTTGGTCGAATCAACATTGCCACTTTCTTGACTTTCCTCTGCGGTTTGTTTTGTCTCGTCATCTGGATCTTTGCTGATAGTATGGGCGTCGTTTGTTTCTTCGCTGTCTTGGTTGGCACCGTTGCAGGCACATACTGGGCCACGGTCTCCCCTGTTCTTGCAGAGATTATCGGCATCAGAGATCTCCCCTCTGGGCTGAGCATTAACTGGCTCACGCTTGTTCCGCCATGCACCGTCTCCGAAGCTATTGCCCTCGAACTTCGCAGCCATGTTACTGGCGGCGGTACTTCCTATCTGCGGGTTCAGATCTTCACGGGATTTATGTATGTCGGTGCCTCCTTGTGCTTGTGGGTTGTCCGTGGCTGGAAGGTTGGCGAGTTGGAGCGTGCAGAAAAACGTGATACCCAGACACGCGAGACTCCGTTAACTGAGAATAATGGTCGGAGTGAGAAGCAAGACCGCCCTGCAACTGTCTCCTCGGCCTCTACAACAGGGGTACAAGATATCCAGCTGTGGACTCCCGTTAGCTTGGTGCGCAGAATGATTGCCTTCAGACGCGTTTGAAATCATATAATCAATGCCCAGAAACATCTATGGATGACATATATAAAGTGGAGCCCTGCCTTACTTTCCAAACCCCCGTCGGAACGACCTAGTGGTAAAACGCGACAGTTACTATATAGGATGTACCTATACAGGCAGCTCCGGCTTCGAACCTGGCAATTTTCACCATTAGAACTCGGTGGGGTATCTTCTTGGTTGTCGTCCCCATCTAGTAGATCGATCGGGATGGCTACCTACTGCGTGACTCTGCCTACCTAGGTCATCGCCTGCCTAGTTCATCGAGATGATGATGCTCTCAGGACCCGGGTGACCTCTCTACATATGTGTCTACCTCTACTGTATTGACATTCTCTCTGCGATAGCCTGATACCAAGATCCATGACGACGCGCATGATATCAAAATATGTCGATATACAAATTTATTGAGAAAAGAAAATATGCAAAAGTAAACAATTATCCGTCATTCATTTGAGTGTAACACCATTTTGGTAAAAGATTTAATCTACATAAGTAATTTGTAGTTCATGGCTTATGCCTCAATAACCATGATCCGGACTCTTCTCTTGCCGGCACCACGACCCTCTTCCTTGACGGAGCTGACATTGACACGAACACGCTGGAAGAGTTCGACAGTGACACCCCGTTCCTTCTCTGGGTGACCCTTCTCGCCCACGCGAAGAGTGTATTCCTCGCTATCGAAGTCAGTGGTGCGGTGGGGTGCGAGCTCTCGTCTTTCGGCGACGGAACGAGATCCAGATTCACCGGGCAGGACGAAGTCCTCCAGACGAACAACACCTTCAATGCCGAAGCGGGGAACAAAGATGACGACACCGTTCTCGAATACACGCATAACATAGCCATCTTCCTCGATACCGGAATCTTTGCCAGCAGCAGCGACCTTCTCGCCACGGGCCTTAAGAGCCTGACCAACGTAGTATTCGATGCTAGCACGGCCGGCAAACTGTGCATTGCGGTGACGAACGTTGATGTTACGGCAAATATCTTCCAGCTTGCTGCGAGTGCTGACACCCTCGATAACAGCGTGTCCATCCTCGCCTTCATACCCAATGGCAGAAGCCAGTTGTCGGTGGACGAGTAGATCGGCATAACGACGAATGGGTGAAGTGAAGTGAGTGTAGATGGGCGAGGCAAGACCATAATGGCGGAACTCGGATTCGGCGTGTGCACCTGCGCAGAAGTACTCGGCAGAGGTCATGCAACGAGTCGCCAAGATACGGACAAGGGTATTAAAGAAGGGGTTCTCGGGGTCGACACAGCGGTCCAAGGAGTCAGCCAAAGCTCTTGAGCTGGAGACATCGAGTTCCATGTTTCGCTTTTTCGACAGTTGGTTGGTGAGGTCCTCGAAATTCTGTGGTGGGGGAGTGGCGTGTCGGCGTAGCAACGCAGTCTGGGAGAAGGCTTCGTAGATCTTAGAGCCGACAGTGATGTTGGCGAGAAGCATGAACTCTTCGACCAAGCTGTTGGTCTCGAGCATAGCCTTAGTCTTGACGTCCGTCAAAGGGTCGCCCACTTCATCACCTTCGGTCTCGATGCGAACTTCAGGGGAGGCAAGGTTCAGAGCACCAGCATCCATACGCTTCTGGCGGAGAACCTTGGAGAATTTCAAGAGATTGCGCATGCTTTCGGTGAGCTCATCCTTCTGCGACTTATCGTCGATACGCAACTGGGCTTGTTCGTAACTGAACGCTTCCCGGGAGCGAATAACAGATTTAGTGAAGTTCGAAGACACGATCTCGGCATCGGGAGTCATCTCCCACAGAACTGAGAAGGCATATCGTTCAACGTAGGGTTTGAGGGAGCACAGGTCCGTACCAAGAAGATGCGGAAGCATATCGATACGCTTGTCCACGAGATAAACGGTAGTTCCGCGAACACTGGCCTCAAGATCCATTGGGTTGTTCGGCTTGACGAAATGGGACACATCTGCGATGTGGACGCCAACTTCAAAGTTTCCATTCGGTAGTTGACGCGCGTGGAGTGCGTCGTCAATATCCTGACAGCCGGGAGGATCAATGCTGCAAATCAGCAAGTCACGAAGATCTCTCCGGCCATTCCAACCCTTGTCCTCCTTCGACGCGGGAACCTTCCAATCGTGTCCTTCAGATGGGAGACAGTCAAGGACGGACTTGGGGAATGGCTTGTACTGCACGTCATATTCAAGCAGCAGAGCCTCGGTTTCGGCGCCCTTAGTTTCAAGCTCGCCCAGGGATCGAATGAAGTGGCCGGTGGGGTATCGAGAATCCCGATCCCAAGCATCGATGGTGACGAGAATACGCTGACCGAGCAGATCGCCAGCTTGTCTAGTTCGTACTCTGATCTTTGGAATTCGCTTGTCCATCGGCAGTAAGAAAACATTTTGTTGTCGCCGACCTGATGCAGCTTGGGAGCCGGTGGAACCCGAGTCAACGTGACCAACGTATTGGCGCCAGCTGCGCTTGATAACACCAACGACCTTGGCAGTGGGTTGAGGCTTGCCTTCTGCGTTCTTGCCGTGGGCCTTCTTGACCTCTTCCTGGAGAGCTTTGCGTTCTTTGTCCGTTACCACAGCCTCGTTTTCTTCACTATCCGGGTTGTCGTTCCGGGTCACAGCCTCCTCGTCCATGATCTTGGTCGAGGGGCTCTTCCACTGGTCTTGTGGCAAAATTTCAACCACAACAGAGTCACCTGAGATGGCGCGGTTGCTGTTGTCGCGGCCCAAAATGAGAAGCGGCTTATCAAAAGCGGCAGTCTTGACGGAGCCTTCCAGATAGTTGTAGGGCGAGACGTTGTAAATACCTTGATGCAATGTCCCTGCGCGCAGTCCAGTCGTGAGTTTGGACATGGAAAAGTATTCGGGGTAGAAAAGGTCTCCCCGAGATGCCTCCTTTGCATCCCGCGCATCCTTTGAGTCACTGATCATGTCTAAAAGAAGCTCTGAACCATCCAAACCAGTGACGTAGTCGGATAGCGACAAGGCCGTAATGTTCTCTTCCTTCGCCTTCCGAAGATTCTCCTTGTCATCGGTGATGACCACAATCGCTGGCATTGTCTTCTCTTTCTTGGCCTTCTTTGCGGACTGTTGCAGATGGTATCCATACCAGCTGGCTACCGTGCGCACAGCGCGATCATTCCTGTCATTGATGGTTTCCTCCGGGCCTCTCCGAACATGAGTCTCACGGCGGAACTCATTGAAGAAAAGGTAATAGCGCTTCTCGTCTGACTTGATCAAAGCTAGAAGACGATTGTAGAGCGGTAGTGATCGGTTTCTCAACTCCTCGAGGACGGTCTGAAGAATGATCACATCGTAGAAAGCACCAGTGTGCTCAAAAAGATCCATTCCATTGAGCAGCGCATTCGTATCGGGAAGAAGGTAGTGGCCTCGAGGGAATGCCTTCGTACCGGCGGGGCGATCGGATAGGATGAACGGCGCAACTGTTTCGCATTAGTCAATCGATTCACCACCAGCATACACATTGAGTCTTACTGTTTCCATTGGCATCAGCGGGCGCGATCTTGGGGCATTGCGAGCAGAGCTTCGAAGAGCAAGGAATGTCTTCTCTCAAATAAAGCTCGCGAACAATCTTTTGCACTTTCCCACTTCTTGTGGACCTCACAAAGACCTTGCTGGTTACGTTTGCGGCCTGCGGGTTGGTAGAGGTGTCTCTCCGTAAGCTCTTCATTGTGATAGAAATCTGCCTTCCGAGACAGTGGCTCAGTCAAAACTTGTGAAATATTGGAGGTGAGAGTCTTTGCGGAAAAGGTTATCGGTGGAACGCGATAGCTGAGTCAGCGCATATCAACGTCGAGGTTCCTGCCCTATAACGCTTACAATAGTGTTCGAAATTCGAATGTCTTTGATCATGGTGGTATTCGAGTTAAAGTCCTGCCCAGAGATCTCTCTATGGTATGTTTATTAATAAAAAAGCGTCATAGGATTCCTGTAGTAGAGGTCTTGTCGGATCACGTGGTCCTTGTACGATAAGGCGTGACTCGATCGACTGTCAACATCATCTGCTTGCTACAACAAACTCCTTTCCTTAAAAAAGAATCCATATCAGGAGCCTCCAAACTAGTAAATATGGTTCTTGCAGTATGTTTACCGTCAGTCGGGTGTGAGACCAGATTGCTGACCAAGTTGATCTTGAGATAGGCCGTGGGGCAGCTCTGCTCAACTGCCAACATAACGTCAAATCTAGCTCAATGCCAAGTCCTGGTTCAAAAGGCAGCAGCAGCAGGCGCTAAGGTAGATTTTGATATATTGTTCTGTCACGTTTCTTACAATTGACTCAAGTGCTAGGTGCTGTTTCTTCCCGAGGCCTCGGACTATATCGCATCTTCGCCAGAGCAATCTTATTCCCTCGCCAAATCTCGAGAGTGCGCCGACTTCGTTTCAGCTTTACAGAAAGATGCCGAGAGACAGAACTTGCATATCAATGTCGGGATCCATGAAATAGCTTCTGACACCAGACTCAAGAATTCATTGATCTGGATTGATAACAAGGGAGCCATCACCCAGAATTACCAGAAGATTCACCTCTTTGATGTCGATATTAAGGATGGTCCAACCCTCAAAGAGAGCGCGTAAGTTCTTTTGCAGAGATCAAACGATTGATATATAGTTCGCTAACTGCTTGAAGGAACGTCCAGCCGGGGCAACAGATCCCTAAGCCATTTGATACACCTATCGGGCGTGTTGGTCTAAGTATTTGTTTCGATGTTAGTACTATCCTCGCATATACCCATTATGCGGGCTTCTGCGGTTCAGCTTTCTAATTATGTACGCCTGGAATTTGCAGTTACGATTTCCAGAGATCAGTCTAGCATTAAGGCGACAGAATGCCGAAGTCATTACATATCCATCAGCATTTACGGTCCCGACTGGAAAGGCCCATTGGGAATCCTTGCTACGAGCAAGAGCTATTGAGACTCAGTCATACGTGATAGCAGCTGCTCAGGCAGGCCCGCACAATGAGAAAAGACGAAGCTATGGTCATTCGATCATTGTCAATCCGTGGGGTGAAGTTGTAGCTAAGCTGGGAGATGAGCATCAGGAGCCACAAATTGCGACAGCCGACGTTGACCTTGATCTTGTGGCGAAGATTCGGCGAGAAATGCCGTTGCTTCGAAGAAACGATCTCTACCCGGAATTCTGAGAGCTTCACGTGAGCAACCAGACAATTGTCACTCAAGGAATGCTCCTCAGAATAACGTTTTTATCCGAAAGCTTTCATTTCGTTCGTAACTAGAAGTTCTCATGATTTACCGGGTGCGAATTACAAGCAGATATGTTATCAGAGCACATATACCAACTTGACGAAAAACAATGGAGAAAGTACCAAGTAGGGAACAAACGAAAATGAATGAGCATGCAAAAAACCTGTCTAAAAACGAGACCGGAACATCATATCTGCCATCGTAGGTAGTACAGGCGTAAACCGAAGGTGTTCTTTTCCGATCTCTATATGTACAGCGTACAGATTCAGCATTTATTTCTTGAGCTTGTCGGGGTCCTCCAGAATACCCTCGGCCTCCAGTCTCCGACGGGCCTCCTCAAGAGCCCATGTTTGTATGCTATCGCAATTGTCAATAATCCGACTATGAACGAATCTACCTGCGCCGACGCGCTAGGTAGCGGTAAGATTGTACTTACGAAGTGTCAGGCTTGAAGACATATGCGACACCAGCAACCAAGATGCTTCCAATGAATCCGTAGTACCAAATGTTCTCCCAGCCTTCCTTCTCGTATTTCTGGCCGGGCTTCAGACCGAACAGATAGCCGGTGGGAGGGTCATAGTGGTCGCCATGGTCCGCGCCGCCACGGACAACGGACCGGGTTGAGAAAGCCTGGGCCGTCTGAGGCTGGCGCAGCAGGCAGCGCGCGCGGAGCATGTGGGTGATTGGCCGGGCAGGCATGTTGAGGACGGGGGTGAGAGAGTCGAGGGGCGATCGCAGAAACACGGGTGTGTGATTAAATCGGTCTGATAGACACGGGCGAGGGTAGTCGCCTTGTCAATTCGGGTGGCAAGGACAATCTCAATTGATGTTGTGCCTCTTGCAGGGAAGTGGAGGGGTGTTTCGGCGTTGATGTTGAAGCCGTAAAAGGTCGGAAGCTGTTCAGTCATGGCACTAGTCCGCTTTGAGCGATTTTCCTGTCCGCCTTTACACCCGATAATTCAGGCATTAATATGCCTTAAAAGCAGGGTGTCAACACTTGACACGCGACGCGTGCTTATCGCATCTTACCCCATGCTGCCAGGGTGCTGCACTCACCACTCGATTCAAAGTCTCCGTGTACAAGCAAGTGGCATCGTACATACCGTCTGCATCAGTATGTTTTTCTCAGGTCTAGTGCCATCTTCTTTTCTAACATTGTTCTTCTAAAGCTTCCAACGGAATGTATCCTTACCATTTTTGAACGCGTCATTGGATATTCCTAAACCGAGGCAATGGCAACAAACAATTCATACCCAATTTCGTCGAATTCACGAACAAAGTTAAATGCCTTTCGCTACAAAGACGAAGACGACAACACAAGCAAAGACGAGGCGAAACCAGTCCATGGGAACAAGGAAAACCAGAAATCGTGGTCAAACGGGGTGGTAGAGCCGATGCAGACGTCACCGGACCAAGGCAATGCCCCGGCTCCTCAAGCACAAGCACCAAAGTCAGAAGCCCAAGAAGCAAAACCGATCAAGGAATGCCCTCAGACTCCGGGAAACAGGATACCTCTGGCAGATTTGATCAGCAATGCTGAGGATTCTTTCGACCCTGCTCCAGGTCCAGACGTGACCCCGGTTGAGCATGTCATTTGGCAGCATGTCCCTGCCAGCTCAAACCCAGATAACTCGTCACAGACGCCATCAGGGCGTCGAAGGAAGCGACGACTCAGCTCTTCTCCAACCGGTTCTCCTTCAATTGAGAATTCTAAAAAGCACCCAAAGGAGCCTCTCGATCTACAGTCAATACAAGCGCTGTTTAAAACACCCCAACACGACATGGCAGCTGAGTTGTGGAACAACTATGTGGATAAAAACATGGTCGATAGTGCCGAAGATCTTCCACCGCCTCGTCTGGCAAATCTTCTCTCCTCTTCACCTCAGACGCCTGGCTCGGGCAGGACAAGTCGAGACTCCTCAGGACTGAGACGTTCGATCAGTTGTGCGGCTGAATTTCCCACATCACGGGCAAAGAGGCGACGCTTCAACAGACAAGATGGTGGTGCTAATCGCGGCATATTTCAGCGAACGAGCAGCAATGTTCTGGAATCTGGAAAACCCAAGGCCTCGAGGATCAACTATCTCATGGAGAAGATCGAGAAATCAATACATCTGGCGCCCGTCGACACAAATCCGCCTGGCTCCTCGCCTCTTCGGCAGCACATGGATGCGCGAAGGTGTCGTTCGTCTTCTCCAACAAAGGATCGCAAAGCTCTCGAAGATGTTGCAGAAACCAATGAATCCCCATGTGCTGCACCAATTGATAAAGGGAGACCTAATCAACGGCCCGTGCTTCAAGAATCGTCTTCAGACTTCGGAGACGATGATCTTGATCAAGATCTCATTGACTTGGCTGATGCGTCAGCGGATCCATTTGTTGATGCAGTGCGACCATCAAACGAGTTTGATTCTCTAGGATCCTCAGACTGGGCCGCTCTCGCTGCTGAGAAATCACGCTCTTGGCAGCCAAAGGAGAATTCAATGCTGGATAGCAAACCTTCTACCTCTCACAACCTTACGAATAATGAACTAAAACGCGATGGATTCGACGATTTTGATGACGACTATGATGATCTGCCGGACAACTTGCAGGAAATCCTTGCAAAATGTGATAAAAAGCCGGACCAGCCCAAGGCGGCTAAGTCAGCCACTGGCGAACCGCTTCTCAAGAACTTAGATGCGACGAATGCTCCCGTGGGTGCCATGTCTGGCAAGTTCCCTGCCACTACGGGCGTCAAAGCTGAGGCGGCATCATCTGATGATGAATTTGACGATGACTTTGATTTGGAAGCTATCGAGCAGACTATGAAGCAGGCAGGGGAAGGTAAACCGGCTCATGTTTGTCGCTCTTAGTGTGTTTATTTTCTATATATATGCTAAGACATGAACAAATTAGAACCTTAAAGATCGACAATCTATCAAACGTTATCAAGTCATTGATATTACGGAGGGCACATATATGAATCCAAAAGGACGTACTCAGCCAGAGCAGGTCTGATACCTTGCCCTTTTCCAGATCTAGATCTCGCCGCTGACCTTAAGAACAGGTGTTGCTAGTTGAAGACGAGAAAAGACAAGACCGCAAGGTCATCCTTTTGCGAGAAACATGGTTCGACACTCCTTGCACCAAGGACTCATACATCCATCTGGTCGGAGACTTTAACGCTACCGGCCAGTGCATAGTGGACAACTCCAACAACATGGTTATCCTTCATCCAGATCATCTTATCTCTGCGACGGTTGTGGCAGACTCGGTCGACTGCCAGCGACGAGCTGTTCTCCAGGATCGAGTCAAAGTCATCGGAGCACTCGAGCGACCGCAAGCATTCGGTGTGTTCTTTCACGAGATCTTCCAAGAAGCTCTGAAATTGAATCAATGGGATATGGATTCGATGAAATCTTTGGCCGAAACTGTCCTGGGGAGACATGTTGAAGATCTGTACTCAATTCAGATGAGTATACCCGAAGCTGTTGAATATCTCATGAGCAAAATGCCTGGTGTTCTTGCTTGGGCAGATGCCTTCCTTCATCTGACGCCGCAGGTATGTCTCGTAAAGGACCCGATAGGCTACATCTCCTACTAACCCAAATAACAGGCTAATTCTATGGTCGAAGACCGCAATAGCTCCAAGCTCAACCTAAGCATCAACAAGCTACTTGAGGTGGAGGAGCATATCTGGTCTCCGATGTACGGGCTCAAAGGAAACATCGATGCGACGGTGCAAGTCGCTTGTCGCGAGCAGGGAATTGAGAAAAACCTGGTTGTTCCTCTGGAACTCAAGACCGGACGGAGAGATACGAACCAGGCACACAGGGCTCAGACAGCCCTTTACACCCTGCTCCTGTCTGATCGATATGGTAAGTCATTAAACGCGCGCACTAACTTGCCCTCGACTATTTGCTAAATGCTGTTGCAGATCTCGATGTTACTTTTGGGCTACTTTACTACCTTGAGGTGTCAAGAACACTCAGCATCCGTGGTATCCGACATGAACTTCTTCAAATGCTCCAGGTGCGAAATCACCTGGCGGGCTATATCCGCGAAAGAGATCATCTTCCACCAATGCTGAAGAAGGCACGCCAATGTAGCAGGTGTTATGCGAAGACTCCTTGCCTCATCTACCACAAACTCGCTGAGGATGGCGATGGTGAGACCAGCGGACTTGCGGAGGATTTTGATGCGTCTGTTGGCCATCTGAACAATGGTGATCGTGACTTCTTCCGGAAGTGGGATGGACTTCTTACCAAAGAAGAAGGAAACCTGGTGAAGTTCCGACGGGAACTTTGGACATTGTTGAGTCACGAGCGTGAAGCTCTCGGTCGATGTTTCGGTGATGTCGTTCTTGATACCAAGTCTCCTTACGAGGAAAACACTGGTACGAAGATCAATCGCTTCCACTATACATTCCACAAAAGACACCCGTCTCCCGGTTTCTCTTTTACGGAATCACAAATCTCTATTGGTGAGCCGATTGTTGTTTCTGACGAAATGGGCCACTTTGCCCTCGCGAACGGATATGTGGTGCAAGCCAGTTTCTCGCACATAAAGGTTGCAGTTGACCGGAAACTTCACAATGCAAGATCACGGACAGCTGGATTCGATGCTGTTACAAACCAATCATTCAAGGGCATCATGGAGATCGGGGCAAAAGAGCCCGCTGTTCTCGAAGATCCGGATGAGCAAGTTGTTTACCGAATCGACAAAGACGAGTTCAGCAACGGCATGGCCATTGTTCGAAACAATCTTATCTGCATGATGGACAAAGACATGTTCCAAGCAAAACACATGCGGCGACTCATCATTGAAGGGGAAACCCCTGCTTTCAAGACGACATCATCTGCATACCCGATCTCGAATCCTGAGAGTCTCAACGTTGATCAAAGGCAAGCTATTGACAAAGTTATGAGTGCCAAAGACTATGCTCTCGTTCTTGGAATGCCCGGGACTGGAAAGACGACCACCATTTCTCACATTATTCGGGCCCTTGTTGCACAGGGGAAGAGCGTTCTCCTCACGTCTTACACGCATACTGCAGTCGACAACATTCTGTTGAAGATCCGAGATGACAACATCCGCGTCCTGCGTATCGGTGCCACCGCCAAGATTCATCCAGATGTTCAAGGCTTTGCGGATCTTGCCGCAGTCCCGAAATCAACCATCGAAGAACTCAAGGATTCATATGAGAAGCCGCAGGTAGTGGCCACTACATGCCTAGGAGTCAACCACAACATCTTCAACCAGCGCATCTTTGACTATTGCATTGTCGATGAGGCTTCGCAAATCACGCTCCCGGTTTGCTTGGGCCCGATTCGAATGGCAAGGACTTTCATCCTTGTCGGCGATCACTACCAATTGCCGCCCCTAGTGCAGAACAAGGCAGCTCAAGAAGGAGGCCTGGACGTTAGTCTTTTCAAACTGCTGTCAGACGCGCAACCAGACTCAGTCGTCAACCTTGAGCATCAGTACCGCATGTGTGAAGATATCATGTTGCTCTCTAACACACTTATCTACTCGGGTCGTCTCAAGTGCGGCACACCCCAGGTAGCTGCCCGGTCCTTGGATCTACCCAACATCAACGCCCTCGATCAATTCCATGCCAAGGACTTCGGCCATTCCCCATCGCAGAAGGATATCTGTCTGGGTACCCCACATGCCTCCTGCTGGCTACGAGACGTCCTCTCACCGTCAGCAAAGACCCGCCTAGTCAACACCGACCCCATCGGCCCAGCAGCCCTCGAAATAGCACAGGGCAACCGAGTCGTGAACCACATGGAAGTATTCCTCTGTGCGCAACTCGTCGAGTCATTCATCGCCTGCGGCATTCCCGCCCGAAACATCGGCGTCATAACCTTCTACCGAAGCCAACTCTCACTCCTCCGCCAAAGTCTACGCCGACACATCCCGGACCTGGAAATGCACACAACAGACAAATTCCAAGGCCGAGACAAAGAAGTCATAATCCTAAGCTGCGTCCGCAGCAACACCGAAAACAACGTCGGCGAGCTCCTCCGCGACTGGCGCCGCGTCAACGTCGCCTTCACCCGCGCCCAGACCAAACTTCTCGTCGTCGGCAGCAGATCCACCCTCCGCGACGGTAACGACCTGCTCTGCAAATACGTCCGTCTGGTCGAAAGCAAGGGCTGGGTCTACAACCTACCCAGTGCAGCACTGGACAAGCACGTCTTCCCATCCTACGTCACACACTCGCAATTCATGTCCCCGGGTGCTCCTGGCTCCACAAAGAGCCAGAAAGCGAAAACGAGCCCAACACATGCGAAAAAGACTCCCGCTTCTCGTTCTCCGCGTGAACCACTCAGTCCACTCGGTTCCCGGCAACAGGGCAAGGGTCTACGGAAACCTGCGAAGATGGGCGCTAAGTTGTTCAATGGGACTGATGTTGTTGGGAATCGGCCTATCCTCCAGGATATTGTGAACGACCTCACGGGCTAGCGCTAGCACAGCGCCTGTACATCATCTGTCACGACATTTGTTTCTACCATCATCAATACGAATCGAAATCGGGGTGTTGTCATTCTTATTTTGCGCGGCTTGGATATCCGCTGGTGCAGTTATTGTCATAGTATCTTGGTGTTTGGAATTGGCTGATAAGCTATTGAGCATCCTGTATATTTTTCTTTCTGGCTTCTTTCCATTTGACATCTTCGACCTGTTGGCTTTTAGGCTTTTGAATGTGAATCTGAGTGTTCACGTTCGATTCATTTCTTCCGTTGTGGTGCTTGGGTCTCGCCTCAATTGACCCTTCCAGTGTTCCTTCAATAACCTATATGAGGTGTGCCTTCTTTGGCAGTTTGTCCGTAGCGTATAGCGCTCATGTAGTCCTGTTTTGGTCTAGTCATCACCAATTGCCAAGGAGGTCAGACCCAATGTTCGGTCTAGTGTGTTCCTCCAAATTTGCCGTTTTGTGCATTTTTCGGTCCGATATGTAGATTGCTAGTCTGGTAGAGCCGCAGTGGAGGGACATGTGCTGTTAGTTCAGCTTGTTGTTGACCGCATCCGACTGTTGACTTGCGCTGTGAGGTGGACTGGGTAGGACTGCTTTTAAGGACGCTTTGCATCCGGCTGCGAGAATGTTAGTAGGAGACTTCGTGCTGTCTAGTGACACTCGCTCACTCTTTGCTTCGTCTCGTGAGAGAACAGACGAAGGTCGAATCTGGGGCAGAGGTGGTATTGGACCAGCGAGGCTCTGGAAGGAAACTGGCAGTTTAGGGAATGGAAAAACGAACACCCTACATAAGAGCAAAGAACAAATATCTTAAAGTCTACGTCGAAAGATATAGAACGGGTAAAAATGTATTGGGCAAGCAGGCGACAAATGTCCCTAATGATCCTATGTAGACACCGCATCTGCGGTCGAAAGTCCCGTAAACTTTCCGTGCGCATTAAACCTCGCATCTCAAAGAAGCAATTCCTCATAATAGCAGAAGTCACCATGTTCCATCCTCCTCATAAAAAAATAGCAAAAAACACCATTCATCAAAGTCCCATTCTCGTCATGGTAGCAAAAACACACCCTGTTTCATTCCTCGAGGGCAAGTCGCGCTTTCTTGCTGTGAGGTCCGTTCAAGTAGATCTTTTCCTTTCTCTTGGTGTCTGGGACGAACCATCGGCCATGGTTATCAGGGTTGGCCACAAAGCTTTCGGGCACGACTTTGTCCACAAACTCAAAGCTCCTCTTGCTGGAAGGTACCGGAGGAATGAGC
>ERZ1673737.1981-NODE-1981-length-18090-cov-4.218464_pt1 | contig 18090 bp, 17 predicted proteins | sample MGYA00580211_ERZ1673737 | MGnify/ENA primary metagenome ERZ1673737 (study PRJEB41218, sample SAMN15661789) | gut metagenome | host: Homo sapiens | place: Canada: London | collected 2015-08-20/2019-03-30 | study: EMG produced TPA metagenomics assembly of... | reverse complement strand
TAGGCCGAACCGAAGATCAGACACCGCAATTTGGCTGAAAAATAACATTGTACCCGAGACCGAGGTAAAGTTAACGTTATGTACATTGATCTTCGTCAACCCAACCTGATAATTCAATTGGCGCACATCTAGATTGTATCGCACAACAATTCCTCTACATTCTACTCCGTACTCCACACAGATAACACAGATCCATTAACATTGAGAAAATATTGGCGGGAAAAAGATTCTCACGGGTGTACGTAGCCCTGCCCGCTAGTTCCTAAGTTGGGGCCAACCACGCAAGCTGCCCCCGTCATCCCCCATCCAAGCTTTTCTGGTCGGTACAGCAATAAAATATAATATCGCTACTGTTCAGAATTTATTTTGCTCCACCATGGTTCCTGGCATCGGAGCCAATCGCAATGGCAATTCCGCAATGGGTTATCTGCCATCTGTGTCGTATGTGGAGGTGATGATCCAAGGTCGGGGGGCAACAGATCGGGTTTGACACGCAACATCTAAGAATAAAACGAACAACGAATCCATGTTTATATACCTATTGTCCCTTGTTCGCCAAGGCTGTTTGCGTTGCCTATAACCCTCGGAGGATCGCTCGTTTTTTGTTCTTTCTCGTTCATCCCGTATACTTCGTCTTTCGTTCATAGTATCAACTCCACTATGGTCTTCAAGTCTTACTACCAGTGGGCTGCTATCGCCCTGGCTGCGACTGCTCAGCTCAGTGCTGCCCAGACTACTACCAGCTGCAATCCTCTCAAGAGTATGCATTAGATCCAAGTCGTCACTAGTACAACGCTGACAATTGCCTCGCAGAGACTTGCTCTGCGGATACCGGTCTTAATAAGTACCGTCTCAACACCGACTTTACTTCCGGCTCCCTGGGCCGCTGGAATACCACTGCCGGCACCGTGACAAGCACCGACCTAGGAGCCAGGTTCACCGTCTCGGAACAGGGTGACGCCCCCACAATCGAGAGTGAATTCTACATCTTCTTCGGCCATGTCGACGTCAAGATGAGAGCCGCCAATGGTACTGGTATCGTCAGCACCTGGATCCTCGAATCCGACGACCTCGACGAGATCGACTGGGTAAGTCCCTCACTCCTATATCACACCACTACCAAAAGCAACACCCACTAACCCATCCCACAGGAACAAATCAGCACCTACAGCACCGAAATCCAAACCGACTACTTCGGCAAAGGAAACACAACCTCCTACGACCGCGGCACAACTGTAACCGTCACCACCCCAGAAGAAACCTTCCACACCTATTCAATTGACTGGACAAGCGAGCGTATTCAATGGCTGCTCGACGGCGACGTAGTCCGTACCCTGGAATACGCTGATGCCGTAAACGGCAAGAACTTCCCCCAGACACCCATGCGCATCCGCATCGGCATCTGGGCCGGCGGAGACCCAGACAACTCCGAAGGCACAATTGAATGGGCCGGCGGCGAGACCGATTACACCGAGGGACCCTTCTCGATGTACGTTGAGTCGGTCGATATCATCAACTACAACCCCGCCCAAGCGTACAAGTATACCGATAAGACCGGTGCTTATACTAGCATCAAGGCTATTAATGGGACTAATATTTCCTCTAATTTGGCCACGAGCTCAAGCTCTGGTTTGACGTCTGTTAGGGCTTCTTCTACTGCTGTGGGGTCTTCTTCTACTGCTGCTTCCTCATCGTCGTCCGCTGCTTCTGCTGCTTCTTCTGTTAGTGTTGTGTCTGGTGCGTCAGCTTCGTACTACACTTCTGTCTTTGTTATTGCTGCTGTCTCCCTTGTTGCTGGACTTGTGCAGTATTAGGGGGCTGGGTTTTGTTATGGATGTATGTTTGTGAGTGGGATGTGTGTATAGATCTATGATTACTCTTTTTTTTTTTTTCCCCAATACATCCCATTTTGTGATATAACTATCTGCCTGATTTAGACTTGCTGTCCAACACTTGTTCTATTGCCAACTTCGTCTTTAGACTTGTTTCTTCGAGTCATGATTGGGACCACTTTCGGCTATATATTTTGGCGCAATTCCAGCCATGTGCGATCCTAGTGCAATGAACATGCCCACCAGCTTCATAAAAGTCAAAAATCTACTCCTAGATATTTGATAGATTATGGATTACTTAAATTGAACAGCAATAAATCGAAAATATTGTTTTAGAATGTTAGAAGACCAAAGACAATCCCATATGCAAAACGTGGCGACCCACCAAAAACGGCGCTAGCAAATTCTGCTCAGATAGCACAACTGGCTCAATCCACACATCAACTAGCATCATTGGTCTAGTGGTAGAATTCGTCGTTGCCATCGACGAGGCCCGTGTTCGATTCACGGATGATGCACATCAATTTCTTTTTTTGTTTTTGTTTCCTCGACCTCAATTGGCGCCTTTGATGTCTCCTGTCTGTGGCACACAGGAGATTAGTCCCACGCTACCGGGGACCATCTCGTTTTTAGTGTACAAGGTGCTCATATTTAGTCCATCTACTTGCTAGATTGGTTTCCTGAAGCTGACAACATTTGGCTAAGTAGAGAGTTTCCATGCGGCTAACTAACTATAATACAACTCCCAAACCCTGGGAGTGTTCAACCTTTCAGCCAAGGATCCTCTAAGAGCTCTTTAGCTGTTGCCCTCTCATTTGGCATCCAAGTCAAAGTCCTTCGTAGGAACTTGACAAAGCCAAGAGGTAGACCCATCTGACCCTCCAAGGATTCAATCGTCACATTTTCAGGTATGGGTACAATGCCCTTCCACTTGCCTGGAGAGACAACTATCAGCATTTTGTCGCATAACACAGAAATCACCAAGACTGAAAAAACGAACATACCAGTTTCGCCAGAAACTAGCAGCGATTTCAGGGTTCAGCGCAAGGAACTCAGCAGGCGGTGGATCCAGAACAGAAATGATTTCAGCGAGATGAGTTGCCTCATAGAGATCGCCGGCGTTCTCGTTAGCATTGAACAATCCGTCGAACCCGAGGAGATCAATTGCCTACATATCTCAATCAGCAATCTTGCTCTAAAACAAAATACCCAAGAGTAAGAAGCGGAAAGGCATACCGTCATACCAACACACCAAATATCAACAGGATAACTCCAAGGCACCTCAATCATAATCTCCGGAGCACGATAAACCATCGGCAGTGCTTTATATTCATACGGGCCCGGTCCAATCCTCGACTCCCCGAAATCAGAAAGTTTCAGAGGACCCTCTTTAGGGATAAGTGCTCGCGAAGCGTATATTGTTCGAATCTCTGAGACCTGTTTGCGAGTCGACGGTGATTCCTTCTCATGATCATCCATAACTTGGAATATGTCATTTTCATCCTCGTCAGCGCAAGCTAGTAAGTTACCAGGATGGAGATCTGGGTAGATATCAGCACAAAAGCCGACCTCGGTTGAGAGATGTGAATGGTGATACCAGCATGAATAGCCTCGCACTCAGTATGCAGAAAATCCAGCGCCTGGAGTACCTCAACGAGGATCGCTTTCACCATCTCTTCAGGGAGCCGCTGGTTTGGCATGCCTCTTTGAAAGTCGTACAGCCCTATATGGCCGGGTTCCATGACTAGCACGATGTGTGTACCATCTGGACCAGTGACAGTGAAAGACTCGTGGAATTTACGAATATTTTTTCGCCCGACATGGGAACTACTCGAGATGTAAGGTGTTATATGCTCGTAGAAAGGGAGCTCGCGGTGGAACATTGAGTTGTGGATGTACACTTTCAGGGCGACATATTTCTTGTCTCTGCATTCAAGATTAGCATAGGCAAGAGATGAAACTACTGTACTCAGGTGGACGAGCCTCATATCTCTCGCAAGCCATGTCGTAGAACAACTTCCCCAGTCTAGTTTCGCGCGTACTTGGAAGCGATCTTGGAAGATCTCTCCGATGTAGACTGGGTAGTATCGATGGGGACTGTAATCGGATATTTGCTCTTCGGCGGCTGGGACGTCTGCTGGGATAACTTCGAATCCACTTGTTGGGAATGATTGGGGCTCCTCTTTGGAGAGTTGGTAGCCAGACGTAGAAAGAAATCTCAATGGGTTGATTATTGAGGCTAGTGGTGGCGTCCTGGGTCTAGCGCTGAAACGTAGAGTTGTTTCTGGTCTTGGATACGAAGACGTGAAAGTTTCCAGTTTCCCTAGACGAATGCGAGTCCTGAGACTCTGTCTTGCTATTGATGCCATTTAGTGCAAGTTGTGTAGGAGAGAGCTTGCGTATCATGAGGTCAGGGCGGGATCGTCGTTGCGGCTCATCCCTGTCATTCCTAATTTTAGTGTTGGTCACGGACACACTTGTGCTATACAAACGTGAAGGGTTCCCTGCTAAAGTATTAATAGTTATTATATGATGCTACGCTAAGTTGTAGTTGTAGAATTGATAGAGCCCGATGAGAAGAATGAATGTTTTGCTCATTAAACATAGTTCGACGCCTGGTATACACAACAGTAGATCAATCAAGATGAATGAAAGTGTACAACAAGAATTTATGTGCAAAGAAGAAGAAAAAGGATATGTTCAAGGGGTATCAGGATGATCACCAACGACCATCTGTATCGGCATAGAAAAAGGGTGTTGAGCATCAAAGTGGTCCAGTTCGCTTCCGTCGCCACTGTACCCAATGCCATCACGATTATCGTCTGTAATGCGACCGTATTCAAGCAGAAGAAGATACAGATAAATGTCAAGATCTTCGTTGCGCAATGCCTGCTGCGCCCATTCCCGACTCTGGGCGGCAATCACCTCAGCCTCGAAGTCGTGGCTTTGCACGTATGGCTCTCTGGACGCGGGCAATGCGCTGGACGAGGAGTTGCCCAGACCAATAAAATAGGTCATCAATGCGTATAGGTCATCGTAGCGATTGTCCATCGGAACGAAATGGCGCCAGGCGAAGAGTCGCGAGTCGTGCCATTCACGGAATATGGTGGCTTTGATGCCTAGGGATTTGCTGAGGTGGAAGGCACGCCAGCGGCCAGAGAAGCTGTGTCCGTCGATGTCGACTAGGTACTTTGCTTTGAATTGCTGGCTGAAGTCTTTGGGTTCCTTGTATGTCCAGACGTCGTCGTAGAATGAACAGTCGGGAATGCAGCCCCAAGCTTCAGTGAAGCCGACATCGAAGTGGTCCAATGAAAAGTTACTGGGGTTAAAGTCTGAGAAGTTTTGATACTGCTTCATGCTATTCTCAGTGAGGATTGGGACTGTTCGTGATTCCATCTCGGTGCTGTTGGCGATCTGGACGAAGCGTTGACGATGCAGCTGATGCCAATTATCAACGAGCTGGACTCCCCCAGAGGTGACGCCGCGCCAGAGGAGAGTGTCGGACTTGTACTCCCATTCGTAATCGTGTCGTGAATTGTAGACATACCGCTTGTCCTTCATGAAGTACATGTTCGCGGGGAACAAGATGTCATTGTTCACGCTGACCTTGCACTCGCTGAAAACCGGGAGCAACTTTCTTGAAATAACATTGCTGGAAGCTGAGAACAAGAATCCATGCTTGTCTCCGAGAACAGGACCGACCGTGCACAAATCCGAGGAAGCGGTGAAATTAGTGATGAAGCCAGCCGACGGCGACTTGTATAGCTTATTAGCATCCTCGGCCGTGATGTTGGCACGAGCAGGGGAATCAGGCGGACAGGATTCACTGGCGAAGTTCATGTATGGTTGTCCTGCGATTGAAAACCATTCTGGATCCACGCCCTCAATGGTGGAGTCTTTTTCATACAGATGATCCATACCCGAAGTGAATTGATCTTGAGCATCGATCGGCAGACTTCTGGTTAGCGCCTCGATGCGGAGATATTCCTGCGTGTCGTTGTAGGATACCATGACTCGAGGCTGGTCCATCAGATTGAGCGCAATATCCATATCTGGGAGATACTTGGCGATGCGTTTGATCGAATCCCGCAGCGTCTCCGGCCGCCAATCTTCAATGTCGATAGAAACCTCATGGTTGCGGATACGTACCCCAGCAATTCCATCACTGTTTTGGAGCTTGGCTGCCATTTTGCGAATCTCGGCTGGAGGCAACGCCCAGAAGGGTCGCAAGTCGCCGGTGATCTGCTGGAAGTCGTCCACATTGTGCGCGTTCTTCTTGCGCGCAAACATGTACCACTCTTTAAAGCCTGGTGGTGGGTGTCGCCCATATGTCTCACGGTATTTGGTCACTGTCCGGCGGAAATTCGTAGAGCGACTGTTATCGTATGCCAGCCATTGGCGGTTGGCCTCCCGCATGAGACTGACGATGGGGTGTCCATCGTGGGCATACTCCCCCACAGGCTTTGGCTTCGCAAACATGGTGAACCCGCGCAAGCGGGTGTTGTCCACTGTCTTAGTGAGGAAGAACAAGTTGATCAAACATATTGAGGTCGCCGCAAAGGCCACCAGCAGGTAAAAGGATCTGCGATTGCGGGTGAAACACAGCATCCTGGAAGAAATCCCCCGGATTTTGGCTCCGGGGTGCAGACCTGAAAGCGCAAGGCAGAGTAGAGACTACGGAGACATGAGGAAGACAGTGGGGTCAGAAAAAAAAGAAGCCATCGCCCCCTTAATGTAGACCAAGCCCGCGCCAAGGGCCTAGCCGTTTACAACAGAGGCTAAATCGCCATTCTTACATGTATTGTTTCTAGACAACGCAAATTGCTAGGTGTATCTGTGTACTGCGAATCTTAATATTTCTATAACCATGTATATCGAAGGAATTCAAGGTGATCGGGCCGAGAATATATGAACAACAAGGGTAGATAGGGCGACAAGGGCTATTTCATTCGACCTCGTGTTGAGTGGACCACGCTAGTCTCAACGTCTGAAAAGATGCTTCTTTTCTCGATTTGCGAAGATAAAGAAATATGTCTATTGTGTATAATGACATCCTAATAAATAGTAAATAAACAGAAGACAGTAAATATAAGAGAGAGAAAAGGAACTAAGTGAAGGCAGCTGAAGTGATGGGTGAACATTAACAAATTTAAACTTTTCTTTACAGGTCAAATCACGGGACCCAAGGTCACGGGATAACTTAACATTATAGCTGACTCGTGTATTATGTAATTGAAGCCTCAGGCCAACGATGGACCTCGGACAGCTCAGAGCAAGAGCTGTCCAACATATCAACTTTCGCATTTCGCAAATGCCGTGGTCTCTTTCAATGGGCGATACTCTCCTGGCTCGATAGCCATGGCAACCAAACGTAATCGCGCCACGCTCGAGGCCGAGCTTCAATCACAGCAATCACCATATGCCTTCTATGGAACTCCGCTACCACCACTCGATGAGAGCGTCCGCGATGATGGCTCCTTCGTACCAATATGGAAACAGGAGGTGACCGATGAACGGGGGAGGAAGCGCCTGCACGGTGCATTCACAGGTGGATTCAGCGCGGGGTGAGCTTCCCCAATACCCATGAGCTCGGCGCAATCGCTGACACTATCTAGGTACTTCAACTCCGTCGGATCGAAAGAAGGATGGACCCCCGCGACCTTCGTATCGTCTCGGCAGAATCGCGCCGAGAAGGCACAGCAGCAACGACCTGAGGATTATATGGACGAGGACGATCTGCGGGAACAGGAAGACTCTAGGAAACTCCAGACTGCGGATGACTTTGCCGGATTCGGATCGACTGAGCATGATGCCACACGGAGAGCAGGGTTCATGGATATTTTGAAAACTGGGGGCGAGACCAAGGGAGTGAAGCTTCTGAAAAGGATGGGATGGCGCGAGGGCCAAGGAATCGGTCCTAAAGTTCGTCGCAAGGCCAGGTTAGAGGAGACTGGTGCATCGGGCGGAGATGCCGAGCAGACATATCTCTTCGCGCCTGAAAACCCGGTATTGGTTGCCTTTGTGCGCAAGACCGACCGGAAAGGTCTTGGGTTCGAAGGTGAAGCGCGCCTATCCGATTCGCATACGCCCAAACAAACCAACGATGACGATGATTCGGACTCTTTCTTTGGTGGGCGATTAGCCATTCAAGGGAAATCCCAACCCTCGAAGCCAAAGAACTCACGGCGGGGTGGGTTCGGTGTTGGAGTCCTCAATGATACCGGATCAGACGACGAGGACCCTTATTCTTTGGGCCCGCAGATCTCATATAACAAGACTATCGGAGGAGACAAAAAGAAGAAGAAGAAGGGCAAATCAGAGGATGGAAAACCAACAATCGCATCATCCAACCCTCTCCTCAATTCAAAGCCGGTTTTTATTTCGAAGAAACTGGCAGCTTCACGGGGAACCGGAGGATTCAGGAAATGTCGCGATGGGCGTCTACCGCTGGATGGATTCGTTCTTGCTGAGGGCATGTCGGGCTTGTCGATTTCCAGCGAGAAGCGCTACGATCCCCCAGTAATACCAGAGGGCTGGACATCAGCCAAGGAGCCCTCATCTACGAAACGGGACGGCTCGAACTACATGTCAACAGCTGATGCCGCCAAAGCCTCATCACTCAACCCGACATCTAGAGCAGCCCTTCTGGGTGAGGCTCAACTGCCCGGGAAATCCATCTTTGATTGGATGACACCTGAGGCGCGAGATCGAATCGCCAAACTTACTGGCAACCAAAACTTACCTCCAGCTTTGGGAGAAAAGGCACCCAGGGGATACGAGGTTCCCGAATCACAGAGGCGCAAGGACCTCTGGGACCTCGTTCCGAAGCTCGACAAGCAGATTGCCGTTCAAGCTTTAAATCGGGCCGTGAGTGGGTGGATGCCCTATTCAGAAGACGAGAAGAAGCGCGCTCGCTACCGGGTCTTCCTTGAAGTTAGTGCAGGGCTCCGTGATACCCTCCCAGAACGGGTCGAAGGGTCCAACACCGATGAATGGGTCAATGAGATGCAAGAGTTCGGCCGAGCAGCAGAAGTCTTCAAACCTATGTCTGGAGTCATGGCCTCCCGCTTCACTTCAGCATCCTCCGCGCCCAAGGTCGCCTCCGATGCGCCCGACTCGAACGATTCTGTCCTTAGTCGACCCGCCGAGAAGCCTGATAATCCAGCAGTGGCAGCTGCCAAGATTGGCATGTTCGGCCAAATGACTCGAAGCACCATATCATTTTATCCATCACGTCTACTGTGCAAGCGTTTCAACGTGAAGCCTCCGGCACACGTACAGCTTGATCCCGGTGAACGACCCGGCGCATCCGAGTCTCAACCAGGCACACGGTTCCAGTCCGCCGGATACCAAGCTGACACTGGACCTAACACTAAACCTAAGGAGTTGATTTCGCAAGATGTCATGAACCAGCTCCTCATGGAGTCGCTAGGTCATATCCCTGGTGCCACTGGCCAATCTATTGCTGAGCCCCCACGTCCGGCAGTTGAACCAGAGCGCAACGATGCCCTGGAGGCAGAGAGGCCTGGTGATGCAGTTTTTAAGGCTATTTTTGGAAGTGACGATGAAGATGAATAAATAGAACATATCAATACGCATTAGATATACATGTTTATGTAAATATTTATAGACCGTTGTGGTCAAAGCTTACAAACTAAGCATTGTCGATCATTTGAGGCCCACGGTGACACACAGTATAGAGTAGACGAGATGCGCGATTAACCTGTGCTTGGAATGTACCCTTCCAACCTTCCAAGGTCCCTCTTTGTCTTCCTAAATCTGCTAAATCTTCTAATTTCCGTTGTTTCTCTCGTATTCTCCTTAAATTGCTTACTCTCCCTACTCCACCTGGTTCCCCTCTTGAAGTCATCCTGGCGGTCTGTGCTCTGCTCTAATTTAGTTCCGTCATCTCCCCTCTCGACACTCCCCTCAGCTTATGGAGGCTCTTGACATGCAAGATGGTAAGTGTGTCCCTGTTTTCAACCTCCTCAACCCCCTGCGATCTATCTAAGCACAAATCCCATTGCTTGGCACCTATCGAACGTCACGCGACCAGCGCCCTTCACAACCAGACCGATGCCCAGCTCTACCCCAGCTCCAAGACCACCAAATCAGAACCACAAAGACAAAACTAACAAAAAACCTCTCAAAACAGGGCTGCTGCTCCTCCGTGCCGTCGCCAGATGACGACCAACAAGACTCACCGTATGCCTACAACCACCAACACACCCAAAACCACACGAGCTCAACAAACCGCAATGGCACAACCCCCGCAACCCCAACAGCAAGAAGAGCAAACCGACGAAGCAGACGCGCCCCAAACCTTCCCCTAAACGAGCACTACAACGAACCGGTGCGCAACCATGTCTGGCACAGCAAACGACGAACTTGGACACGCGCCCAGCTAGACCGCGAACGCACCGAGTTCTTCGAAACGCGCGTAACAGGCCGCCCCGAAGTCTGGGCCGCAGTCGCGAGCGCTATATCGCTCATGCGCACGGGCGATCTGGCTACCGCGCAGAGTATCGTTGATGCAGCGGGCGTTACGGTCCCCACCGGTGATCTGTGTGAGGGGTGCTATGATCAGCAGGGGGTGCTTTATCGGCTTCCGCAGTGTATTGTTAGTGATCCCGAGAATATGGTCGTGACGGCAGATACGGATGCGACTGTTTTGGAGCCGGGGGATGGCCATGATGAGGATGAGGATGAGGACGAGGATGCTGCGGATGAGGCTGATGCCATTGCTGATGACGGGCTTCGGGATGGGAAGCTTGCTACGGATGATGCTTCTGGGGATGAGTTGATTGAGCGGGATATTGAGCGCCGGAGGGATGAGAAAGGGAAGACAAGTGAGCGTGATTTGATCCGCGTGCTTGCAAGATTGAGTGATCGCGATGGACCTGATTTGGTGCTTTCTGTGGGGAAGGGCCAGACTGTTGGCTTTTTAGCGAGGAGGGTGCACCAGGAGGCGGAGGTGAGTCTTGGGTGCTTGGGTGCGGTTTGGGATATGATGCTAATTGTGTTGTAGCTTGCGGACAATGCGCGCGTCCGGATTGCTTATCTTGGTCATTTGCTCAAGGAGCAGCAGCCTTTGCTTGATCAAGGTTGGAAGATTGGCAATGTTGTTAACGCTTTGGTCGTTTCACCTAACGGGTCCGGTATTCGACGGTGATCCTAGGGCTGCTGAGGGCCGTTTCTCTTGGATACCAGTCTGCTCTGGCCTGTTTCTTTTGTGTCTGCTTTCCTTCCACCTTGCTATTTGTCTTGGATCTCTAGCGTTCTGGCGTTTCTTCCTTTTTTCTGATCTTGTTGCACAATACCCCTTGTCTTTAACTTCAACTCCACCTGACATGTCATGTTCCATTTACTTCGGCATCCCTTCTTTCAGATTACCTATCCTTCTTTAATACGAAAGCAGACTGATCCATGACATGACGTCTGCGTTTTATGAAACAATTCGCAGCGAGACTTATATGTATCATGATATTGCAATGCTCTCGACACCATTGATTTATGTAGCATCTAAATTCAACTGACGAAGCTGAATGAATATCAACTATTCCAACGTAACGCAACCAATCTATACTATGACAAGGTTGAATGGCATACTCAGATGAATTGAATATGCTTCAAGAAACTACTCAAATTCCACCAAATAAAATACAAGACTGATCAAACCAGCCGACCATTATCCGCCTCCTTGCCCTTGGGCGTCTGTCCAGATCGACGCTTGAAGACCCGACACAAGAACGAAGCGCCCTGTCCAATACCGCGCACCAACGAGGTAGGGTTGTAATGCTTAACACGGAACATGTAGTAGAGCAGAACAGTGCCAATCACATTGAAACCGATATAGGCCCAGCCGAGACCGAAATTGCGCCAGCGTTCACTGTAGACTATTAACCAAGTCAGTACCAGAGCCAACAAAAAAAGAAGAAACATATAGAGAAAAACTTACAGATATTACTGGAAGACAAATACTGATCCGCATTCTGCAGCTGACAGTACTGACATCCACTCATAGCAGTAGGATTATAGAGCTGACCACCAGCAGCCCGGACATACGGATCAAGGTACGCACCACACGACAACCCAGCAGGCGGATTGAAGACACTAAGCTCAGCATCCGCACAATGAACCTGACGAGCATGCAAACCCGTTGCCGTAATGCCAGCAATCAGATATGTCAGCGGCGAGACACGGTACATGAAGATCCAGAACCCGGGCAGGGCGTTCGGCGGCTGCATAACACCGTTGAAGGTCAAGGCCATGATAAACAGGAGTGTGGCAATGGTACCACCCGTTTCGGCGTCGGGTAGGGACGAGATCACCAGGGATGCGAAAGTAGATGTGAAAATGTAGAACTGAACCACGAATAGTAGCATCAAGCCCTGGCGCTGGGAGGCTTGGGTTGAGCCATAGATCGGGTAGTAGTAGCATGCCCAGCTGATGACTCCAATGAAGATTTGATATGGGATTTCGACGATGACGTTTGCTATCAGGAATGCGCCCCAGGAGTATGCTTTTGAGGGACGTTCGCGTACTTCGTAGAGGGAACGCTGGACTACGAATTTGGGCATGATCCTGGAGACAAGTGTTAGTTTGATTTGAAAAAGTTTGTTGAAAAGGTTGCATACTGTTGCACGAGCGTTGAGAAGATTGAGGTTAGCATAAAAGCGCTGAACAAGACATCCTGAAGTCCCTGTAAAGAAATGTCTGGCTTGAAGAAGGTGAATCCGATGAATAGCCCGGACATCGTTGCCAGCATGATCTTTGCCCATACATAGGATGGTTCACGCCAGAAACCCTGGAATGATCGGTAGGTGACTTGCCATAGCTGTGAGGTAAATGGCATTGCGTATTCGCCTGTCTGTGATTCACCTTCTTCGCTGGAGTTTGCTGCGGCTCGCTCGTCGTGGATGCGGTCGATCTCGGCTTGGACGTCTTTGGCTTCTTGGCTTTGATTCCATACCTGAACCCAGTCTTGGGTTGACTTTCCAGATGCGCCGGCGCCGATGATTTCAAGCATATATTCCGCGGGCTGGTTATTTATTAGTGAGTGTGACTCGAAGATCGAGGAAGTTCGGTCTTACGTTTTCCTGTGAAGTACAGGTCCTGGCTCCATTGCCCTCGAAGTAGTCCAGGAGTCTCCGAGATTGGTCTCCGATTTCACCGAAGTAGACAGTTCTTCCTCCCTTGGCGAGGAACAGAAGACGATCAAATTGTTGGAAAAGCAGTGCACTGGGCTGGTGAATCGTCGATAAAACCGCCTGGCCATGTTCAGCGAGCTTTCGCAAGAAAGCGCAGATAGCCCATGAGCTTTGCGAGTCCAATCCACTAGTAGGCTCATCGAGGAAAATAAGAAGAGCAGGCTTTGCAGCCAACTCAACTCCAATTGTCAACAACTTCCTCTGCTCAACGTTCAATCCTTCTCCAGGTGTGCCGACGATGGCATCTGAGAAATCCTGCATACCAAGCATGTCGATGACCTCTTCGACGTAATCGTATTTTTCTTTCTTGGAAACAGTCTTAGGCTGGCGCAACAAAGCACTGAACCGAAGTGCCTCCCTGACAGTATCTGTCGGAAGGTGCAAGTCTTGTTGCTGAACATAGCCCGTTTTCCTCTGGAAACTGGTATCGAGGGCTTTTCCGTTGACCAGCATATCCCCGGTAACAACACCAATAGAGACCCGTTTAGCCAGAACATCAAGCAGGGTCGTTTTCCCGGCACCCGATACGCCCATCAGAGCTGTTAATGTGCCGGGCTTGACCCAGCCAGACACATTATCAAGTAGACGTCGTTCGCCCCCTTTGACTGGGATGTCATAGCAGACATTTCTCCAGGTGAAGACATCATGCTGAGCTGGAATGGCAGAAGTGTTTTTGTCGGCTTCTGAATGCTTTTCCTGCTTGATCTCCGCTGAGCCGGTGCTTCCTTCTCCATTCTTAAGGTGTCGCAGATGAGCGGGAACATGGCCTCGACGGAAAACCAAGAACTCAGCTTTCGAAGAGGTAGACGAATTAAGCTCCGAGGCAAGCAGATACAGGGATATAAAGAAGATCCAAAACCCAATCAAGATCCCCAAATTGCGCCATTCATGCGCATAGGTATACCTATACTGAGTTTCAATGTAGGCATCACCGGACACGGTCCGTTCTCCCGCCACAGCACCTCGCACGGCACATATAAATGAATCTCCAGTGAGACTGGGATAAGCAGGGATAAACCGTGAACATGTAAAGCGACGGCCATGGAACTCGTTTGCAATCAATGCTTCGAAGGTGTAATAGACTGGATTGATCCATCGAATCCAGCTAAACCAAACAACCATTTCAGGTACGGTGATCACAAAGCCAGTGTAGATGACGATTGCTAGGACTATCACTCCAGCGAAGGACATGGCCTGTGCAAGGGTTTTTGTAGATGCTGCCAATGTTCGGAATACGCCTGACATTGCGAGAGTGCTCAGGAAAGTGAAGAGAAAGAATATGAAGAATTGCGAGGGCTCGTATCGCTTTATGTTTGGTCAATTCGGTTCAAATTGGAAGGTTGGGGATTGTCTTCGACTTACTAGACCGGCCAAAAAGTAGAAAATGACGTTGAACACCACGGCTGATACAAATTTAACAGGTATATCGGCGACGATTCCTCCTAGGGATTCTGTAAATGGATGGACAAAGGCGTAGGATGCTTGCTTCTCGACAATTGGTCGCTGATCGTAGAGAGAGTTGATCTCCGTGATACTTATGAGGGCATTCATTCTGGATAAAATCGTTAGTCTGGATACTGGATATTTCCACCTGATGGACCTAAGGATCCCAAGGAGTACTCACAGGACGGAGAAGAAAAGTGCTGCGCCTTTACTTTGAAATCCTGCCGATGCGTTGGGGGTTCTGTGCGAATAAGTAACATGCCAGAAATCCCACCATGCATAGACTTACCCAAAATAAATCGATCCAATACTCAAGGACATGGCTATACGTCCGATGACAGTTGTCATCGTGGAAGGCTTGTCATTCCAAATTCTGGAGATAGTGTCAATTGTGATCACATCGAAGTCAAAGGCCTGAGACAAACCGTTGGTAAGCTCTCTTCGTACAAAGCTTGACCTGCATCGAAATCGAAATGACATATGGACTCTTGGGCCGAACATGCTTTGCCTGCCGGAGTCTCTTCGTCTCATTGAAGCTCCTTTCGGCCTCTCCTCCAAGCGGATACTCCTCTCGGTATTGAGAAATATGTTTCTGAAGTGCAGCATAATGAGAACTGCTTTTCCAGTACTTTTCAAATTCGTCAGGAGTGCGAGGAACTTTGCTCTCCATCCCTTCACGAGCGGTGCGCTCCTGTGGGTTTGTGACAGAGGTCAGGAAATCACCGGTGGTTTGGCGAGCAGGACACTCCCAGCCCATATCCAAGAAATAGTCTTTGGCTTGATTACAAGGGCCGAAAAAGATTTCTCGGCCTTCATACAAGACAATGACCTTGTCAAAGATATCATAGATTGCCTGCGAGGCTTGGTAGATTGCAACTGCGTGGCAGCTGCCAATCAGGTTTGCGGATACTCTGAGTGATTTGGCAAACTCCAAGGCACTGGCAGAGTCCAAGCCTCGGGTACTGTTATCCCATGCTGCAACTGGGGCTCCAGAAACTAAATGGCCATTAGCTTGGGGATGAGCAATGAACAGTAGCTATGACTTACGCGCCATCTCAGCAATACTAAATGTGAAGGTCAGCATGTGGGTTCTGTATAGATAATATGAGGGTTACATACCTGACTCGCTTTCGCTCACCTCCAGATACTCCGCGAATGTAGTCATCTCCAACTGTAGAGACATTTAGCTTAATCATTTCGGATCAAAATCTCAACATACCCTTGGTGTTGTATGTATGACTCAACCCCAACACAGCCATGGCCACCTGAGTGATATGCTTCGCGTAACATGTCCGACTGATCCCATTCAGCCGATGTTCAGGAGTTCTAGCAGCAGCAGCAAACTCAAGCGTCTGGCCGACGGTGAGATGAGGAAAGTGTTTATCAACCTCCTGGTTGTAGAGGACTTCTCCTTTGAATTCCTTGTGCATCTTCTCCATAGGAATGCCATTGTATTGGATATCCGACTCCTTGTCCAGCTTCAACCCGTGTAGTTCACCAGAAATGGTTTTAAGGAAAGTTGAGCAACCACTCCCAGGACGCCCAAGCACAATCAACAGCTCGCTGCTCTCCAGAACACCATCAAAATTGCGCAGAATCTTTTTCTGCGGCGCACGGCGCCCGAAAGAAAGGTATTCCTGAGGCCGGAACGGCGCCAACGGGACCGATCCAACATTTTTCTGGTACTGCAATGCAGCTCCTGAGCCAGAGATGTTGAGGTTCTCCCAAACCACACCGGTTGATTTGCGGACGGGAACACCTTCTTTGTCCATCAGCTTCAGCATCATACGAGCCCACTTGTAATGGTCAAACTGGTCGCTTGTAGGATCGAGGACTGGGTCTCCTAGCTGGACATCTTCGAGTGTGTCTTTGCGTTCGACATTTGTCATTCCAGATATGCCAGAGTCGCTGGCACGGTGCCGAGGGAAGTTTGATGCGATGCGAGAAAGTTCTGCGCGGTCCTCAGGGCGGATATAGTCAAACACCACCCCATGGCGCCTTGATTGGGCAGAAGTAACTTCTGGAGAGGAATCAGAGCTTGACTGTGGTTCGTGGCCGTCGTGCTGGGAAGAGGTAGGCTCGATGGCCTCGTGGTCTTCCTCTTGCTGCGCCATGATAGATGAATTTGATTTTGAAAACCCTACCAGTATGTCCTCGGAAGCAATAAAATCCTAGGCTTAACATAAATTATTGACTCCCAAAGCATAAAATCCATAGGCGGAAATGAACCATAGATGTAATCCTAAAATCCTGGACATCTCGGCGGATTAACTAACTTATAGAAGATTTCTGTGTAGCATCCAGGCCCCTGTCCCAAGATAGGAAGTGTTTACCCAGGGATTGTGTGATCTTATTTGGCAAAATTAGTAGTCGTGATGTCAACACCACACGGCTGTGGTTCTGTGGTTCTAACGATGGAACCCGGGGAAGCCGGATGCAGCAATGGCAAGTCAAGATGTTACATGTATTAGTATCTGACGGATTTCGAAGACAAAACATTTATATTGGCTCCTATGAAGGGTCTATCCAAGCATGGGAAATGAGTAGTAAAAAGTGAAGTATAAACGTAGTCTGATGTCTTTATAGTAGAGCACTGTCGTCTGGCAGCCTCAGGCCACAACAGCCAGCCAATCACCGCCCGTAATGTAGCTCCTCCAACAAACAGTGCAAACACCTATCGCAAAGGAAAAAAATAATTTATCGCAGTCTCCGCTCTCCAAGACAGTTCGATCTCGAGTTTGGAATTGATTCCCTTGAACAGATATCTCTAAAGGTAGTCTCCTTATACCTTTCTAGAGATCAGTTACTGCCCTCCCTCCAACATCAAAACTGCCTCAATCGCCGATCCTATAGAAATTTACTATGGACGGCCAAAAAACTCCCTTTGTGAGGGAGCTTGGCTCCAGTGGTATGTGGTCATTCTATGCAAAAAAAGCCGCGCGAAACTAATCAAGTTCCTTCTCTTCAGACCGAAAGGTCCGCGACAAGGCCCTCGAGTCTCTCACTCAGTTCCTGCGCTCACGCACCGATCTGACCCTCATCGACCTCCTCAAGCTGTGGAAGGGACTGTTCTTCTGTAAGGAAAACTAAGAGACCTGTGAAACAAACATCACAGAAATCTAATAATTACCAGGCTTCTACCACTCCGACCGACCTCTCACACAACAAGCCCTCGCCCGCGCACTCTCCTACTCCCTCGTCCCAACCCTCCCCAAAGAAACCCTGCACCGCTTCTTGCGCGCCTTCTGGATCACCATCGGCCGAGATTTCCACTCACTAGACCGTCTCCGATTGGACAAGTACCTCTTCCTGATCCGTTGCTACGTAGGCGTTGCATTCGAGCTCCTAGTGAAGAACACATCAACAAAGCTCGACGGGAAAAAGCGCAAGCGCGAAGATGCCGCCAAGCAAAGCCGCGGCAAGAAGCAGAAGAAGCAGACACAGGCCGAGGCCGAGCCCGCCACCGAAGACGACAAGACCAACGGCGAAGACGACGAGGCCAAATTCCCTGATCTGGCGGCTTATATCTCCATTATCGAGGAAGGTCCTCTTTGCCCTCTGAACTATGATCCCGACCAGCCGAAGGACGAGGGCGATCCTAATTT
>ERZ1673737.1978-NODE-1978-length-18133-cov-4.422447_pt1 | contig 18133 bp, 11 predicted proteins | sample MGYA00580211_ERZ1673737 | MGnify/ENA primary metagenome ERZ1673737 (study PRJEB41218, sample SAMN15661789) | gut metagenome | host: Homo sapiens | place: Canada: London | collected 2015-08-20/2019-03-30 | study: EMG produced TPA metagenomics assembly of... | reverse complement strand
AAATCATACCTCTTTGTTTTTTTTACCCCAGCCCTCTCCAGTAGCCCTTACTGAGATTGCCATGTTCACAGTCAATCTCGCCTCCAGACTCCGAGTGCCCGATTATTCCATAGCCTTGTGCTTCCGAATCGCCATAGAGACGTATAGAATCCCAACTGGCCCTGGGGTGAATATTCCGGGTCGGGTTGGCTTTGCGACCACTGGTGGTTAGGTCCGAACTTGGGGGTGACCTGACATCACTCCCGCCTCTCCAGCATGACCTCCTTCCTCCCTGTGAACAACTCTGCCCCTGAAGAAATGGATGGAGCTGCCACACCGCGTGCGAATCCAACCAAGGTGCCAGGCACACCAGAGGGGTCTTCGTCGACGGACCAAAATCCGGTCTCACACAGCCGCGATGCTCCAACCCACGTCCGAACCCCCTCCATGTCAGACGAACCGATGCACGATTCCGAGGGCGAACAAGACGATTCCGACCACGATCATGATCCAGGGAGCAACGCCCCGCCGTCCAAAAAGAAGAAAGGTCAACGTTTCTTCTGCGACGCCTTTCCGCCCTGCAACCTGAGCTTCACCCGCAGCGAACATCTGGCTCGCCACATTCGCAAGCACACCGGAGAACGTCCCTTCCAGTGCCATTGCTCTCGACGCTTTTCGCGACTTGATAACCTCCGACAACACGCCCAGACCGTCCACGTCAATGAAGAAATACCAGGGGATTCGCTGGCCGCCACGGGAACTCGGTTCCAGCGTCAGGTCCGGACAGATCGCGTGCGGCCCCCAGGCCGGGCCCGGGCAGGCACAGGAGGGAGTCAAGGCGGCCACAGTCGGGGTCACAGCCGGAACCTGTCGACCTCGAGCATCGCGTCAACCGCTTCTACATTCAGTCAACCACCGGAACTTCGACGGCGCCCACCGCCGCTGATCATGGCCAACGACCCCGCGGCTCGATCCCGATTGGCAATGGACTCCATGGGAGAGCCTCCGAGCACTCCTCCAGGTCAGATCCGTGGCATTGGTCCGTCTACCGCAGCGTCCCCGTACACCCCTTCCAATATGTTTGCCGCAAGTGGGGGAAGCCCTCAATATGCTTCGCCCATGTCATCCGCTGGTTTCTGGGACGGTAAAACGGCCGCCCGTCGTCTCTCGGTGCCAACTAGTAGCAACCCTTTCCTCGCACATGGCAACGCATACCCTCCGCCTTATCACGCAGCTCCGGGCGCACCTTATTCCAACGCAACTGGCGTGTTTGCTAGCCCCGCCAGCACCAACTACTCTGTGTCTCGTGACGAGGGCGCGTTGAATGCCGCCGAGGCAGAGATGCGGAGGAGAACGTGGCACCCATCATCTTACACAGGGTTCCCTCGACCCGGAACTAGTGCCTTGAATCACTATCACACTCCCGATACTGTTCCGGCATCATTTGGTGCAAATGGGACCGAGCAGCCTCCCCGACTGCCCGGTATTGAGAGTTTCGACAAGGTAGTCTCCCGGCCTTTAACCCCACCCACTCGGAAAGACAGCCCAATGCAGATCGATAGCCATCAGCGCCCTCCAAATAACGCCTTCGGAGCCGGTTTCAACTATACACAACCATCTCATCGCCCACCACCACCTATCTCTGGCCCGGGCCATCGACGCGGCCATGTATCATGGGATATGTCTTTGCATCATAACCTGACCGGACTGGATATCCGGGATCGGCGTCCTTCGAACGCCTCTGCCTCACAATGGAGCCAACAGACCATTGCAGAACTCCAAAATGTATCTTCCCGCCCATCTTCTTCTTATCAACCTGCATTTGGACCAACAGCCGAAAGAAGCCCAGAAGAGCCCCGCGGACATCGCCCTAGCATTTCAACCAGTAGCCGAACGCGCACCTCCCCGGAGGATTCGAGTAGCAGCGAGGGCGTCCATACCCCATCCACGGCATCGGTCGATTACCATCCCGCGATCGTGCACAGCAGCGGATACATCGAATCTCAAGACTCTGTCCCCTCCGAGCATCCTCCCCCGGTAGGAACCTCTCTCCGAACGGACGGCTATCGGCCCGGTTACTAATGCCGCCATAGATCTGTGGTCGACAGTCCTCCCACGCGGACGGCTATCAACCCCACGACCGGGAACCCCGAAACGACGTCTTTACAGACGCCGCCCGCAACTCGGGCATGGGCCGCCTCGAGGCTCTCGTTGCCGTCGCCACGAGCGAGAACAAAGGAGCTGCAAAACTGTTCCTGTAAATTGTCATTGTTTGGATAAATTATTCTCCCTCTCGACATATCTGAATCACCCTCGCTTCCGATTATAAGCCTGAAAAGCCATCATTCATCGCATCCTCGGCATCCAGCATCTCGATATGTTTTCGATCTCAGCAACCACCTTCCTCTTCCGCCTATCTTTTCCTACTCTACACCCAACCTTCAACCTACCAGGCTCGTGGTAGCCCTTCCAATTCTTTTCCTATATGTTTCAGGGATTCGCACGCCTGCCTCATAGTTATGACATATGAACATGACAGACGAAACCCTTGATGAAGTGACGACTTAACGAGACGACTGATACACGACACGGAAACGGTGCCCCATCTTTCTTTTATCTTGTGTTCGGGAGTCTATTGTTTCTTTTTCCTTTGGCTTTTTTGTTTGTGGTTCGTGATTCGTGATTCGGGATGGCTTTACTTTTCTTCTTCCAGTCTCTGATCTGCATTTTGGATACTTGGTCCTGATTTCGATTCTGGATTGGACATACATACCTCACTTCCGAGCTGAATGTCCGGCGTTCGCGTGGGATGGTACTTGGATATTGTATGGGTGGAGTCGCTTGTGCATGACATGACATGGCGGATACCCAAGTCGTTGACCTTGTCCATTTGGGCTCATTCCATTTTCCATTTTCATCTCATTTTGGTCGTGGTTTGGCTGAGATTGTTTTTACCATTTTACTACTGGCGGACTTTCTGTCTTTTGCCTTCTCCCTCTCTTCAACTTATCGAGTCATGCTCGATCTCTCCATCCCAATCACCCTTCCTCTCCTCTTCCACACCTCTCTCCCTCTACCTACCTCTTTTCCGTTTTGTGTCTTACTATTTTACTCTTTGGTGGATCACGTCGTTTTTTCTTATTTCTATCTTTTTACGGACTATAGGGAACTTTGGATAACTGTTATGAACTGAATATGACTGAAATGCATTATACTGTGGATCGTACCTCCTGTTGGCCCTTCCCTTCTCTTCCCTTCCGTCACTATCTCTCACCATTTATGTATATTTAGCTTATATCTTGTGTGTATTACCACCGGTCCCGGTCTTGACTACAATTTCTCTCCTGTGAGTGGTGTGTAGAGAACGGATGTGGAACTTCCCGCTGGAGCCAGGGTAGAAGGAGGTCGACATATATCTCACTCCGCAGCGAGATATCATCAGCGAAATACACATAACCGAAACAGAACTTCACATTATGAGTGGAAGGGCAGTCCACGACTATTTTATAATTCGCCGCCTCACTTCCCCTCCCCAAACACACACGCAGAAAGAGGTGTTCATGACTTGATGCAAGCCCGGTGAGATAGGAAGACTGCTTATTGGATGTTGGACAAGGATGGGACCACCACCTAACCCCCCAAGTGGGCGGGTTAGCCTATATAAGTCTTAGAATTTTTCAATCCATCTCCTACCATGATAAGCTCCGCTCGTATTATGGCATTGTGAAGAAATCAGACTTTTTAGATGGAAGATCAGACAATGAAATGTGAAGACTGATGGATATCTGTACTGTTAGTGATTGGACCACGTGGTGTTCATCGCCCGGGTATCGTACACCTGGCCATGCAGGAGGCTCATCTGGTGGTATGGGGTTGTTGTACTGTAGTTCGATGTGATGAGATGAGACCTGGATGTGGATGTGTAGTATTCCTTGCTTTCCTTTGAAATTGTTGATAGATTTGTGTGGACTACGTGTATATCTTGATGGCGCCGGACACAATAACATGAATCCTACCTTTCCATAGTCTACAAGGACATATTCGCAAAAGTCAGGGCTGATGACAGGGGTATTCACCCATGGCGTTCGCTTCCGGGCCATCCTGTGAGGGGAAACAACTGTCAGAGCACTGGCTCATTTATTTTGCTTTTTTAAAACAAGATAAATATCCCTAATGTCTTGGGGAACTTTAGAACTTCTGAAAATATGCATCAGATGGATACACTGGGGTTCCCAGACCACGTAAGGTCTCGAAATGTCTCTAGTTACGGAGTGAAGGTCGGAGATATTGCAGGAACTAGTCATTGCGTTATAGGTATGAGATGGCAAGGCAATGAGAGGTACTTCATGGTGAATGCTGACCCCGCCATATAGGAATCAAAAGCAAGTCCGGATCCTCGCTTCCTTCGGTGTTGAATCTAATGGATATGCAGTCTATCTGTACGCAACTCCCAATCACGATAATGCTATTCCCACGCTCTTGTTTGAGATACGAAAGGTTCTTCTTCAACGATATACGGCAGATGTATCGAGCATGCCGATGGCAGCCGGGTTCACCATTAAAGATGATGATGGGAAGGACGTGTGTCGCGAGTTTCAGCGAGATCTGATGAATTGTGGGTTTCGGGGTGAGCATATCGTCAAGCACTATGACGAGTTGAGAAACCATTTGTACGAATTGAGGCGAAGTTTCAATGATAAGAGCCTCGATATTACGATTCTTCAAGTGAAGTATGTACTCACTAGAGGTTGGTTTCAATTGATGAAGTGAACTGACAGGCTTAGTGCATCTTCCGGACAGTCACCTCGATCAGGAGAAATGCCGAAGCCACGCAAAGTCTCTGTTCATATAGAGCTGCAACAAGACGAGCCACGAAGGAACGGAGACCAAATGAAGCCGAAGATCAATCAGAATACCGAGCAGCCATTGCCTGCCAAACCGAAACGATACTACGTGAACGGCGAGATTGTCGAAATGGGTGATTCAACCCAAGAATATCACTCAGAGCCAGATTCGCGAAGACAGCATGAACGACGGACACGTCAGCAACAGGTTCGACCTGAATCGCCTTCAGGCTGGAGTTCAGCGTCAACAGTGGGCTCGAGACCGTCCATGAAAGAACACCAGCGACCGTTTGTACACAACTACAAAGCACAAGTCTCCCCCGAGCAGTCCAACCCTGCTATCCCCGGCCAGGTTCCTGGCATGCCCGCTAATACCAATCATCCAATGTATACCGGCTTCCAACCAATACCAAACCCTTACTTATCTTCCCAGAATGGGTATGGGTATCCTCCACCACAAGCCTATTACGCCCACGCATATCAGAATACCCCAATGTCATACTTCCAACCACCTCCTCCGCACCAGGGTTATACATATGGAGCATCATTCACATATCCCTACCCACCATACCCAAACCAATACCCAAACCATGAGAACAACACAACTACACCCCAACCAACCAACCAACACTTTCCACACAATTTCCCATTCGACCCAAACAAAACACAAGCGAACCAACACCAACCCTTCCTCCAACTAACATGGGAAAAAGTCCCCCAAAAAGACCTCCACCCACTGATCTACCTGCCAACCCTCCCAGAAGGCTGGGACTGGCGGCTCGACAAAATCAACCGCCTCTTCTACGTGGACACCTACGCGCACGGGCAAGAAAAAAGATGTTTCTGGAAACCGCCGATAGAAGAACCCCATGAAGAAGAAAGCCGCAACATGCCCGGCTGGCAACGGACCTGTACGATTTACGGCCGTGTTTTCTGGACGCATGTCCAATCAAGGATTGTGTCTTATGAGTTTCCTGGGTCTTGTCGGCAGTTTAAGCATAGCTCTGCTGGGGAATTGCATCTTGGTTCGAATGGGTCGGATGCTGAGTCGTTGCGGTGGAGGCATTGGTCGAGTGTTGATCTTGGGTTGTTCGTACTTGATGATTCTGAGGTTGCGTGTCGGATTTCTAGGAAGGTCTGGCGGGAGGGTATTTCTGATGAAGCTGTTGGCGTTAGGGGGGAGTTGTGGTGGGGGAATCCTAGTGTTTGGCAGCGGTGTTTGAGGTTGTCGACTTGGTGTCGCCCCGGTGTGGAGAGTGTTCTTTCTGAAGTTGAGGTGCCTTTGACTGGGGATGATGGTGTTGTGGATGAGTTTAGGGACATGCATTTCGAAGATAAGGTGAGTTGTTGTGCAAATGTTTCTACTAATATTGTCTCTAAAGTTGATGTTGATTGATATTCTTTGTATAGGATGGGTTTTACTCTGGCAATGCAACCTGCAATTCGGTTAGAGGATCATCCTTGTATATGAGTTCGAATTATCAAAGGGCGTCGGTTGACGATATAACCGAAGACGAGGCACACAAGCAACATGCCTACTAGACTGGGGAATTAAGGCGTGAAAATGATGATATTCCCAGATGACGTATACTCATCAGTTCAACAACCTTCCAGCCTTATAATCATAAACCAATTAGTTTGGGAGGAAACCTTGACCCTTCCAAGATTGGTCAATATGAGGCGATGACTTGTAGGTGACGTCGACGGGCGTCTGGCAGTTCTCCACATGTTACTACACTGTAGCTGCAACCAGAACAGCACAATTTATCTCAATGTATGAAATTTCTCGAAGTAAAAAATACAACGGATAATAAAGCTAGCAGTAAATCATTGACAGAAGAAGAAGAATAAATCAAAATCAAATGTGACAAGTGAAAAAAAGATGTGAAGGTGGAAGGTCTAGGCACGGGAACAGACGTCATAGTCGGCTGACTGGCTATCCCCGGTTTCGAGCTCGAGACAAACCTATAAGTACGGGGATCACCGTGATCCTGCTACCTTCGCTACAACATCACCCATTACTACATCCACATTCATCATGTCTAAAAGCCGCATGCCCCTCTACCTCTGCGCCGGTGGCGTCGGTGCAGTTGGCTACTACCTGTACAGAGCAGGTGGTGACCCCAAAGTTGCGGGAGACAAGATAAAGAGTACGTGATCAAACCGGCAGCTGCTGTCAACAATACACCATGTGCCCGAACTGACAATCTCCACCAGTCGACGCTGAAAAGGCACGCGAGAAGCTCCCTGGCAACGAGAGCGCCGAGAAATTCGGCAAGGACGTCGGTAAGGACACCGGCGCCAAGGTTGATGAAGCTGTAAGTGCAATCCCCTGCCTTCGTTCTTGGTGTCACCCACTCGCGCATCAACATCGAGGTTCCCTCCACCACCACCTTACCAGCGATGATGCCATACTAACTGACAACCACAGATCGCCAATGCCCGCGCCAAGGGCGAGAAGATCCCCGAATGGGCCCAAGAGAGCAAGGATAAACTCGACGGCCTCCGCGACGATGCTAAGAGCAAGTTTAATGCCAGTCGGGATAAGGTCAACAGCGGTGTGGACCAGGCGGATCGCACGGTCGAGCAGAAGGCCGCGGACGCTAAGGGTACTGTCTCCGGCTGGTTTGGAAGCAAGAAATAAGCCATGATTGAAGGTCAATGTGTGTCGCCATGATTCTCATTGGCGATTGATGTTATGTTATGTCACGGCGCTGGTCGTTTCGGGAATGGGTTCTCAAGAATATCATGAATAATTGACTTGTTCCTCGCGTTATTTTGGAGACTGTATAAGCTATAAGCCAGTATGCATGAATGCAAAGTGGTCGATGTCACATGTAGTTTCTCAGGGCGCTAGGTGAAACGGAGTCAGCCTCCATGTTCAATGCCTTTGGAACGATCCCAATAGTCTAAATCGGAATCCATTGACCAATCTGTAGAGAATGCCTCTCCGGAGTATAGATGGGGTTGAGCATTCCAATGCCAGAGCATTACCGTAGTGACGAGAATGCCGACCCCACGACTAGACTGCATTGCCCTCAATTTCATTAAATTGGTCCCCATCTGCTGTTCTCCCTTTTTTTTTATTTGCAAGTTGCATATTCTCACGTTGAAGATCTATATTGGCGTTCGCGTTCTAGTTCGGACTCCACGCGTTACCATTTAACCCGAATAGGCTAGTGTGGTTTCAACGCGCTTCTTCCACGCGTGTCCCTGCATCTCGTCTTACTGCATTTTCCCCCCATTGCTCTTTCCCACTTCTATTTGCAGTTCTAATATTCCGATATCTCTTACCCTGTGTATCATACTACAGCTGCATTGATCGCCCTTTCCACATTTATCTTATCCCTGGCAACCGAAAATTTTTCAAGAAGCCGCGATGCGTACCACCCGGGCAAGCGCTGCCCAGCCAGCGATTCAGATCTTCACCAGAGCAACCAAAGCCGGCATCACTCCGTCACTGCCTGGGAAGTCACTGCCCGCTAAATCCACCTCGCTCCCCATCTCGCCTTCCAAGAAACGAAAGCTTCAGGAACTCGAAAATGTCGACGCCGGCAGCCCAGCTCCAGTCGAGGAAGGCACACCCTCGAAAACTTTGCGACTGAATGAATTGTCTGTGTCTTCACCACGCAGTGGCCACTTTGCTTCTCCCAAGGGAACCCCCAAGAGGACACCCAGTCGACGTGCTCGCGCCCCTGTCAAAACCGACCCCTCGACACCCGCGACCCCTTCGAAGCAAAGGACCCTCGACTTTGAGAAAATTGCACCCGTCCAAGAAGAAATCTCCATCGTTCCTCGACCTGAATTATTCAATGATGTTCTCAACCTCCATTCGGCATTTGTTCAGGCTTTCTCCTTTCACATGGCACACAACGGCGTCAATGCCCCTGCGGACCTCCGAGAGTTCCTTGGCAGCGTGACCCGCATCTGGAAAAAGCGTAAGGTGCAGATAAAGGATTTGCAGCGTCTGGTGTGGGTTTGGGAAAAGAGTTCAAAGGCGACAACCGTTTCTTACCGACTGGCAAACTACGGACTCGGCAAAATTTGCGTAGAACGCACTTTCCAGACAGACGAGCAGCCCGCCGTTTTGCAAGACTCCTTCGAGGAGACCCTGGATCTACTGTGGGAGAAGGCTCAGGATTCTCTGCAGGCTGCCAACGAAGAAGACCGCCCGTCCCTTTTCATTGAGACACTCGGTCTCTCCACCATCCACGAGTCGCTTACCCCTTTCACCTCGTTCCAGAAAGGTCAACAGCGTCTTCAGGACCTCAAGGGCGGCTTGCTCCGCTTGAATGCTGAGAGACTCAGTGCCGATACTTCACAGACGACCCCTCTGGAGCGGACTGCTACTGTCAGCCGTCGCCAAGGTTTGTTGGACCGTATCAAGAACAAGGAATTGCGCCAGTCCAAGCTGCCTCCTCCGCCCACCAAAAAGGAACTCGTTCACCGTGCTGCTGTTGACCGTGTTGAGGAGGTTGCTGGTATTCTTGCCATGCTGCGTCCTGCTGGCTACGTCGGCAATGGGATCAAGGCTATGTTTGCCTCTCAGCGCAAGCCTTACAAGATGGATGCCATGGTCGAACTTGTCCGTGATTCTATTCGCAGCCCAATTCCCCGCGAGGAAGTGGAGGTGTGTCTTGAGATTCTGGCTGACACCAGTGTTGCCGGTAATTGGATCAGCATTGTTACTGTCAAGGAAATGAAGTCTGTGGTGTTGAAGTCTTGCAAGAATGTCTCTGCCAAAAACATTGGTATGAGAGCTGCCCAGCTCAAGGCTGACTGGGACAAGTCCGCCTCCTGTGTGAAGGCCCCTGCCATGTAAATTTGTGATTGAAGGAGCTGGACTTTTGTCCTCTTCTGCATTTGTTTGATTTTTGTTCATCTTGCATCCGTCGAGCCGGTCTGCTCGCGATCTTGCCTTGCATCAGCGCTCGATACCCTGTACTTTATCATTCATGTTTTTAGCCTCAACCTGTACTACTTAGAAATTAGGTCTTCGGACGAAAAAGTATAATACCATTAATCACTGAATTTACCTTCCAATCAATCCCTTAGAACATGTTTAGAAAGGCGACTTGGGATGCCACTTAACGCGCGACGCGTCACACGTGACCGCGTGGCTAGTGCGCGTCGAATTGACAGATCCAACCACCCTGATACTCACAAGCACAATTGTCTTTTGCTGCACTCTTTCCTAGCATCAATCGACAAAATGTCTTCTCGGCCAGATCTCAAGGTATGTATCAAGCTTGGTTTCTTCAATTAAATTGACCCCAGCAACTAATCACTGAACTCTCCAGGTCGACGACGAAGTCGGCTTCATTGGCTTCTACCACTCCCTCCCCACAATCGACAACAATGAAACAATTCGCGTATTTGACAGAGGCGACTGGTACTCATCCCACGGCGCCGATGCAGAATTCATCGCACGCACCGTCTACAAGACAACCTCCGTCATCCGCAACCTAGGCCGCAGCGAATCCAACGGCCTGCCCTCAGTCACAATGAGCGTAACAGTATTCCGAAACTTCCTCCGCGAATCACTATTCCGACTCAACAAGCGAATCGAGATCTGGGCCTCCGGCGGCACAGGCAAGGGCAACTGGAAGCTCGCGAAGCAAGCCAGCCCCGGTAACCTACAAGACGTCGAAGAAGAGCTCGGCAGCGTGGGTGCACTCTCAATGGACCAGGCGCCCATCATCCTCGCTGTGAAAATATCTGCACGCGCAGCCGAGGCGAGAAACGTCGGCGTGTGCTTCGCTGATGCGAGCGTGCGCGAGCTGGGTGTGAGTGAGTTCCTCGATAATGATATCTACTCGAATTTCGAGTCGTTGGTTATCCAGCTCGGTGTGAAGGAGTGTCTCGTGACTATGGATTCGACCCGGAAGGATGTTGAGCTGGCTAAGATCCGTGCCATCGCTGATAGCTGTGGGATTGCCATTTCCGAGCGGCCTGTTGCCGATTTCGGTGTTCGTGATATCGAGCAGGATCTTACTAGGTTGTTACGCGATGAACACTCCGCCGGAACTCTCCCTCAGACGGAGTTGAAGCTGGCTATGGGGTCTGCTTCGGCTTTGATTAAGTACCTTGCTGTCATGACTGATCCCACGAACTTTGGTCAGTATCAACTTTATCAACATGATTTGTCACAGTATATGAAGCTTGATGCTTCTGCGCTGAGGGCTTTGAATCTTATGCCTGGTCCGCGGGATGGATCGAAGAGTATGAGTTTGTTTGGTCTTTTGAATCATTGCAAGACTCCTGTCGGAAGTCGTTTGCTGGCTCAATGGCTGAAGCAGCCGTTGATGGACTTGGCTGCCATTGAGCAACGGCAGCAATTGGTCGAGGCTTTTGTTGTTAATACTGAGCTGCGTCAGACTATGCAGGAGGAGCATCTACGTTCTATTCCTGATCTTTACCGGCTGGCCAAGCGGTTCCAGCGGAAACAGGCTAACCTGGAAGATGTTGTTCGGGCATACCAGGTTTCCATTCGTCTTCCTGGGTTCGTCAGTGCGCTTGGGGACGTGATGGATGAGCAATACCAGGAGCCCCTCGATGCGGAGTACACATCTAAGCTACGTGGTTATTCGGACAGCTTGGCCATGCTTGAGGAGATGGTGGAAACGACAGTTGACCTTGCTGCTCTGGAGAACCACGAATTCATCATCAAGCCCGAGTTCGACGAGAGCTTGAAGATCATCAGGAAAAAGCTCGACAAGCTACGCTACGACATGGATATGGAACACCGTCGTGTTTCTAAGGACTTGAACCAGGAGATGGAAAAGAAGCTCTTCATGGAGAACCACCGAGTGCATGGATGGTGCTTCCGTCTTACTCGTAACGAGGCGGGCTGTATCCGCAACAAAAAGGAATACCAGGAGTGTTCGACCCAGAAGAACGGTGTCTACTTCACCAACTCGACTATGCAATCCCTTCGTCGCGAGCATGACCAACTCTCCTCCAACTACAACCGAACCCAGACCGGTCTGGTCAACGAGGTTGTCAATGTTGCAGCTTCGTATTGTCCCGTGTTGGAGCAACTTGCAGGGGTGCTGGCGCACCTTGATGTCATCGTGAGCTTCGCACATGCTTCGATGCATGCTCCTTCGGGCTATGTCCGCCCCAAAATGCATCCCCGCGGCACAGGAAATACAGTTCTCAAGGAAGCCCGTCACCCCTGTATGGAGATGCAGGACGACATCTCATTTATCACAAACGATGTTTCGTTGATTCGTGATGAATCGTCATTCCTTATCATCACTGGACCTAACATGGGCGGAAAGTCTACATACATCCGACAGATTGGTGTGATTGCCCTCATGGCACAGACTGGCTGCTTCGTCCCTTGTACTGAGGCTGAGCTGACTATCTTCGACTGTATTCTCGCCCGTGTCGGTGCAAGTGACTCGCAGCTCAAGGGTGTGTCGACATTCATGGCAGAGATGCTTGAGACCTCCAACATTCTCAAGTCTGCAACCTCAGAGTCTCTGATTATCATTGACGAACTGGGCCGTGGAACCAGCACATACGATGGATTTGGTCTTGCTTGGGCTATCTCAGAGCACATTGTCACCGAGATCCGCTGCTTCGGTTTGTTCGCGACTCACTTCCACGAGCTCACCGCTTTAGCAGACCGGTACCAGAAAGCCGTCAAGAACCTGCACGTCGTGGCGTTCATTGGCGATGGCAATGGCGCTGAGACCGACGCCGAAGCTGAGGAGAAAAAGAAGCGTCAAGTCACCCTACTCTACCGTGTGGAACCTGGAATCTGTGATCAATCCTTCGGTATCCACGTCGCCGAACTAGTACGGTTCCCAGACAAAGTCGTCAATATGGCACGCCAAAAGGCCGAAGAGCTCGAAGATTTTACATCTGCAACTGGCGAAGGTGATGGCAAACAGGTTGCTGCACCATCCCTTGACAAGTACACCCAAGAAGAGGTGGAAGAGGGGAGCGCGCTGCTCAAGGGCATGCTGCTCAAATGGAAGGCAGCAACCGAGGGCAAAGAGCTGACAGCTGAACAAAAGCGACAGCTCATGCGTGATCTAGCAGGAGCTGATGAGAAGCTGCAAGCCAACAAAGTGTTCCAGGGTATCAAGGCTTTATAGGGATATGGGAATTATGTGTATGCTCCATGGTGTCTGGCGTTCAGGGAGGAATAGGCCTGGAAAGGCATGATCATGTACTCAACTATCATTCAAGAGGATAATCCGAATGTCTATTTTCAATTGATATCACTATGAAATCACCTTAACGGTAAGCAAATAAGGTATACCGCCATGTCGATCTAGGGCCGGGGGCCAGTCACGTGTAAGAAATGGTCTAGAAGCCATCAACGCGGGATCTCAATGAAGCAACATACACTTCCAGTTCCGGGTTATCGCTCTTTTCAATCTCCAATTCCTCACTTCGGGCCTTACTCTTAACACCAACACCTCGCCTCTCAATCCTACGTTACGGCCGTTTCTCTAAACCCACCCGTCCACCCCCCTCAACTAGCTATGCACGCAACCTAAACGCGGACCGCCTGAACAGCCTCGATTCATGCACCCCTTTTCCGTCCTCACCCTTGGAATCTTTGTCGCGGGCTATATCACCGCCAGGTGGGATCTTGTAACCCGCCTGTACGAATTGGCCATTTTTGCCTGGGACCACGGTGTTGTGGTATGTACATGTATTTGCTGGTCTTTGGCTCTTGGCCGCCCCTCTCTCCACTTGCGACTTTATCAGCTTGGCATCGCGCATGCTCCACGAGTATACTGTATCTCGAACGTAGTGCTAATGGTGTTTCAATATAGACGCGCACTGCAAAGGGATTCCTGTTTCTCTCCGTTTTCTTCTTCCTCCTCGTCCTGCCGATTAATCACCTGGCGTCGAAGGAGGGCCAGTTGGTGAGCATCCTGCGAACAATCCAGTGTTATATTATGGGTCATGGATTGGTGATGAATGCTGACGATTTGGGGTAATTAGCATCCGCGCCACGAGAATCTCGGAGTCTCTGCGCGAGAACAGTTGCGCCGTCGAGGTTCGTTCTAGGACTCGGGTGGAGGATGACAATATGCTCATGAGCGATGGACTGCTACGGGTATTTTGGCCATATGACCTCCCGCGATCTTCGTCACCCGGTGTGATTGTCGGATGGCGGAACTCGGAGCTTGATTTGTTTGTGCTCACGGTGCTGGAGGATGTCGAGGTAGGTGGACCGAAATGGGAGCTTACTCGTTTGGAAGCTAATGGTCCTGACTGAAATAGCCACGGAATGTCGACAATGCGCTTCGGGCGGGGATTCTCTTTCGGAATAGCCCACACCCGATCGTGCGTATCTTTACGCTGTGTGGACGGTCCCAGATGCATGTCCTTGGCTCAACCAATGCTCCCCAGTCTCCTACATCATTCAATTCCTCTCATCTGTATGTGACTACGCACCCGCCATCGAAAGCTCCTCGTATCTTTTGCCCGCCCGAGGCAAATCTGTCCGTTCAGGTTATCATGTACCACCGTCCACACCCAACGCGCATGGAGTACATGTCACTGGATCCGATTTCCCTGGCTTTGGGTGATAAAGCGACAACAGCGGAGATCTGGGGTCCGTCTTCTGATAAGATAGAGTCAGAAGAAGAGGGAGACAAGGCCGGATCAAAGGTTCTGGTTGAGAAGCTCAAGCTTCACTCCGTCGTCAAGCACATCCCATCACAGAAAGAGCAGGCCCTCCCGCTGATAATCAACCAAGTCAACTGTGCGTATGAGATGGGACAACTTATGCACAGAAACAGCCACTTAATTGGAATTCGTGCGAAGAGAAGTATGAGTGTCGGAGAACGTGTGGTGGAATCGGCGACAACATTGTGGGGATTCATTGTTCTTTGCATTGCCCACGTTTTCTGGCGATGGCTCTGGCCTGTTGTTACCAGAGTCTTTGTCATTGGGCTTGTATGCCACCGATCTGTTGCGGAAATCGTCTTGCAGGTTCTCGAGTGGCGTGCTCGCCCTGACGCTGCTGCTCTCAAGGATATCTCGGCGACTGCTCAACAGGTTGATATACGGTTACAGCAGTTCTGCTACTGGCCGATTCAATATGTAAAGCTCCGTCAGCGAAAGGATAACTGGGAGAGCGTAACGACCAGTCATCCAGACTACATTCGGTTTTATAACAGTTTGTGGCTTGTTGCTAATGATGTGATCATCGGCATTGCGCTAGGGTCTTATATCATTGACAATGCGAACTGGGTCGCTTCGCAAATCAACACTGTCCTAACTGGATGGACAGTGGAAGGGCTGCAACGCACCATTTCATGGCTTATGGACTGGCCAGCTGGCTTGAAACTGAACAACGAACTTGCAGCATTCCTTGGTGACCTGTTCCTTTGGGTCATTGAGAATTGGGCGGCCTGCATTGCTAACCTACAACCTTATCTTCCTGCTGTCATCTACATTGTTGGATGCTCAAGCTTTGCAGGCGCGAGCATGCCCATTGCTTTGTTCTCCGACCTTCTGTCAATCCTGACAGTCCACATTTACTCCTTCTATATTGCCTCCGCACGCATTTTCAACTGGCAACTCACTATTATCATTTCCCTTTTCCATCTCTTCCGTGGCAAGAAACGCAACGTCCTGCGCAACCGAATTGACTCATGCGATTACGACCTTGACCAACTTCTCCTTGGAACCATCCTCTTCACTGTCCTGTTCTTCCTTCTTCCTACCGTTGTGGTATTCTACTTGACCTTCGCTTCGGCCCGGATGTTAATTATCTCGATGAAGGCGGCGCATGACACCTGCCTCGCATTCTTAAATCACTTCCCACTTTTTGCACTGATGCTCCGCGTCAAAGACTCGCAACGTCTGCCAGGTGGTATCCGATTCGAGCTACGGGATGAACCAGACAAGAACTCGACTAATAAGGACTCGACTGCGATGACCTCCTACATCCACCTCGAGGTATGTTTCTATATAGCCAACCCTTGCGCCTAAATACTAACATATCTTAGTCCATCCCTCTGCCACTACGTGCAATGTTCGACCAGTACTTCCAACTAGGTCACAGACTCCGGAAACACTACCTCGCACCCCGAGTCATCTTCTGCCTCGTCACTGGCCGCTTCGTACCACCCATCCACCGCCGCAACCTCTATAGCATGCAATACAGCATGCTACCTGCCCGTCGGGCCGGCATGGCGGAGGTGTGGGCATTACTCACGCAGACCAAGAAAGGCAGTGGTGGGAGCAGTGGCGCTGGCTCTATGGGTGGGGGCATTGGTGCCCTTCACCCGATTGCTAAGGTCCCGGCGAATTTTGGGCAGGGTGATATGCGGCGACGGGGTCATCGCTAATACCATGTACCACCTCACGGCATCTTCTTCTGTACATAATATCTATAACATATTCCTATTTTCGGGGGTATGCTTAATTACATGACCGCAAAGACTTATTCCATAGTAGGAGGACCAAAAATTTGGTGAATAGAAGAGATACGTGTATCGGTATATGAACATGTACAGGACGTCACGAAACTGGTGTCACCGCTTGCACTCTTAAGAGATGAGATATGAAACTATATGCATAGGACGAGAACACAATAATTTAAACCGTTAAACAAACTCCGTCCCATGATTAATTTGCGAAAATGCTTGCCGTCGCTGAACAGAACAATAGCGCCAGTTCTTGAGGTGAATATTCCAATGCAACTCGGAGGGCAATGATGAAACAAGTCAAGGGTTTCCAATCAAGATTTCTTGAGGAACTCCGCATCTGTTTCACTGCTACCACTCTTCCGAGCATCATCCAACATGGAGTCAATGCCCCTTTCCTTCAGAGCTTTCTACAAGCAGTAAGACACACTTGTTAGTTCAAGAATGGGTTTGGAATGCGAGGACATGTCGAGAAACTCACGTTCAAGCACCCCTTGTAGTTCTTAAATAGTTCTTCGCAGTCATTGGAAGAAGTGTTGCCACGCAGGTATTCTGCTCTGTAGTTAGCTTCTGCTGTTTGTATGTGAGTTCCAATGATCGTGAAGCATACTCTCACTGTACCACTTGAGAAAGCAGGTGTCATATTTCCTAGTTGAGTCATGTTAGTATATTCTGTTGACATATAACCCGGGCTGCACTGGAACGTACTCTTTGATATCATTGCATTCGGGTGCGATGGAAGCAGCCATGGTGTTATGTCATCAAGCACAAGGGCAAACAAGAGATCCGAATATATTCTGAAGATTCAAATATGTTCTTGCTCGATAGCTGAATAGTTGAGAACAACTCGCGAGAGAAGAAGGTGACTGTCGATTCGCGGAATTCATACAAATTTCGCCACTCTGGGAAGGCGGTCAAGGCGGGCCTACCATTTCTCCAGTACATTTTCCTGCCGCGACTTTTTTTTCGGAGCGTTCTGACATCCATTCCATTCGTCCTTTTTATTTCATTTGCAAAGATCCAGGGAATTGGAGCTCTGCCAGTCATGGACTCCGCAGAATTTCAACCGTTCCAGGACAAGCTGTCGTCCGCCCTGGTCCAAGTGACGCGAACTGTTGGACAGCTCTCTTCCGAAGACTTGAACTTCCACCGCACCTCCAATGCCGATGTTTCCGAGACGCTAGATGAACAGAGTGAGCGCATCATTGCGCTGACCACCGCCGTGCTCAAAGCTGCGACAACCGGTACCGATATCGCCGCACCGACCCTTAACGATGAGGATTCTGTCGACGACAACTGGCGCGGCGTGGTAGACGTGATCGACTCACTTTTGGAAAAGGCTGACGCCTGCCTGGATGAGTTCACAGGTGTGATCAAGAAATTGAGTCCGTCGGAGGAAGAGCAGGCGCCTGTGGTGGTGAAGAAAGCGCCTCACTTCCCATCTATTTACGACTACGGCCCATCTAAGATTCCCAAGCCGCAATTGGAATTCGACCGCAAACCCGATAACTCCGATTTGGGGCCTTTCAAGCCCCTGCTTAAGTACAAGCCGAATGCGATTGTCCCGTTGGAGCAGTGCTTGAAGACGCAGAAGATCGATGGCGCAACCGCTTATCCCCACCCTTACGCCACTGAAATCCGTGCCTCCGAGTATCCCAAGCCCGTCTACGAGGTTTCTCCTCAGGTTGATTACCTACCCTTTGAGAGTACGACGGCTACATTTGTTGATACCTTGGATGGAGTCAAGGAGATGTTGGAGGAGCTTAAGAAGGCGAACGAAATTGCTATTGATTTGGAACACCACGACGTTCACTCTTACCACGGTCTTGTGTCTCTGATGCAGATCAGCACTCGTGAGAAGGACTGGGTTGTAGATACTTTGAAACCCTGGAGAGAAGAGCT
>ERZ1673737.1977-NODE-1977-length-18144-cov-4.291669_pt1 | contig 18144 bp, 18 predicted proteins | sample MGYA00580211_ERZ1673737 | MGnify/ENA primary metagenome ERZ1673737 (study PRJEB41218, sample SAMN15661789) | gut metagenome | host: Homo sapiens | place: Canada: London | collected 2015-08-20/2019-03-30 | study: EMG produced TPA metagenomics assembly of... | reverse complement strand
GGGTGATAGCCTTTCGTTTAAGGGCGCAGGAAATATTACGTACTGCAAGAGTTAGATCAAAAAAACTAGCGTTTGAGCGACTGCCATATCTCAAAGGCTTATACCCATTGGCTCAGAATCAGAAGACGGTAATTCGCGGAAGCTATGCGTTTCCCGAGAAGCGTACTCGCCCTGAAATTGGGGGACTGTATAACTTTATCGTCGTTTTTGCATGGGCCCTTCTACTAGTCGAGAAGGATATATGAGCGACATCAAAGCATCAACTAGGACGCATGCAGAGCCCTGTCCGAGGTCTAGAATCAGACGCGATGGAGCGTTAAGACGGGATTACTAAACCGAAACACGACTGAATGAGGTAGCTTTATAGATATCATCAACTCTCTCGGGGCACCACTCCCATAGGGTCTCTTGGCAGGCCTTGGAAAGTCACTCTCAGAGCCCCTAAGGTCTCGAGCTTATTGGTAAACAATTGTGGCATCTCTTGAATCCCCCAGCGGAGGCCCGGCCTGGTGATTCTTGCCGGGGTTTGGGTTTAACCCGTCAACTAAAGCTTCCCCGTTTCTGATACTCTACGCTACTTATCGGCGGATGCTCTTCATGCGCTTTTGAATGAAGCACAATTATCAGCAGCAATCGTGGAAACTGACGCGGCTAGGGAGGTCACACCATCCGAGGTGGAAGTTTACCAGGAACCGGGGAACTTCCTAACAGTTGGCTCTAGATGGCGCCTAAATCATGACTGAAGTCTACAGAACTGCCTGGAATGGGGACTTTCACTTGGGCCGACGTCGGGGCAGGGGAGGAGCCGCTGCAGGCGAGGTAGTTGTCAATTTTTTCATAACTACTCGTACGTGACATGATACGTATGGATTATTATCTATGTCGTAGGAAGTTGCCCTAAAGAAAGTCTAGCAAGAAATGGTTCCGCATCGGACTCCACGAGCCAGTACGGTTCGACTTTATCGGTCACATAGTTATTACATTATATTATGATGGGTCTATCGTGCTTGTATGAGGACCCTTTCTATGGATCATGGTTTATGTCACGTTCTCAAGCTCCTTCCGCAGATAGCGGCATAGAGGCCAAATAATCGATTGCATTTCGTTAGGGGTTCCATTTCTCGTACCTCTTGGCCTAAGCCACATGGACAGCTATTACGAGATGAGAAGAGTATCTAACGACTTCTAGAAAACCCTAAGTTTGTCTTCTCAGGAGGTCCACCTGGAATTTACAAGCGTCAATTTTGCCAGGACGCGATTATTCGTATTGACAAGTCCCAATTGATGATCGGTAGGTGCTGGAAGGTGGAGTCATCCAGGCCGATCGGGTATTGAATTTTCGGCATTAGAACTTCCAGGTGCGGCCCTTTGCGCCATCAATCTTTACGCCATCGAATGGCATGGAACCGTTGGTTTTCTCTGTCGCAGCATGCCTATACAAAGCAGAGAGGCCGAAGGCGAGTGATTGCGCCATTATAGCAGCAAGTGTCCTCCAGGCCAAACGTGGGAGACTTTTACCCTTCAATCTGTTCTGCGTCGCTGGCACAGTGGTTTTGTCACAAACAATATGCTAAATCAAGCCCCATCACAGAGGGAGGATACCTATCTTAGCCCCAGATATCTGGCAATCTGCCGTAGATTCTGTCAAGATTGTTGGCAATAGCAACAATGCCGAGACCCAGGCAAAGCCCCAAGCCAATTCACTCGACGCTCCGACCCGCAGATCATTGAATAACGTCAAGACCTCTCATGAAAGGGCTTGCAATTTTAGACGCCACCTCGCAAGAGCGACAACCGTCGGAATGACTCAATGAAGGGCTTCTTTGTGTTGTTGCAAACCATTGCCACCTTCATTATCAGTCGCGAAATTCTTATTTTGCAAGTCAAGGCTGGTCCAATCGTGGTGGGAGCTTCCAGCGGGTGCTTTCTACACTGCAAAAAGGAGGCCCGCTAAGTGGGAGTGTTCTAGTATCTGAAACAGATCTAGCCAGACTACCAACGCAGCCAGGACTATTCCTTCGGGTTGAAGTCATGGTTGTGTCTTGGTGGATGCCTCTCCAACCCACTCAACTTTCTCAATCACAGACTGCCGGCACCAACCTACGGCAGCATAAGTCTAGGACACGTGGTATGAGACCCAGCCCAAGCGCATTGAAAGTCCGTAGATAGGATCTATATTTGTTTTTTTGCCTACATATATTCTTCTACAATAAAGACTATATAAGTCTTACTGAGAGGCTTCAGCCGGAACTCCCGACGCTGCCTACCAGCATCTGTTGTTGACGCGAGGCAGCTATATATGACGAGCTTTACTGCCAACGTTCTTTGTACAGAAGAGAACAAGAAGATCTTGCCAGAAAATAAAAGCTACTCTCGATAGTACCAAGAAAAGTAGAGGCACTGTATTAGTTCTACTTCACGACAAGGCGTTTCATCATTACACGAGAGAGATGTATACAGACTCCGTGCCAGCAAGGTAAGAGATGCGATAGATTTGCCATTGTGCATCGTATCATGATGGCACCACAACGAAGCAGCATGTGTCAAATTTACATGGTTTGGAAACGATTCGCTTCCGACTTGGGAGCCATTCCCTTGGCGATACTTGGAACCATAACGTAATTGAGCTCACTCAAAAACTTACAATTTCTTAGCTTTGTAGCCTGGTCTAATGTCATGCAATACACCAGTGACATAGAATTGTGGGTCGCCAATCTGTTATTAATCGAACCACGAAAAAAAGGTTAAAAGGCCAGAATTCCCCAAGAAAACCACCGACTTGAGTGATTTCTCCTAGTTCTGTCTTCTCTACTATTCGCAAAAATCTGCAGATTGACAGCAGAATCAGACTTTAAATGGACAAGGTAGGTGACTGTCCTCCATCGCAAGATGAGCTGCGCTCTGACATCTTCTCTAGAGACATGCAGGCAGATTTCCGCCATCAAAGCAGCTACTGTCACGAAAGCACCCAAGAAGCAGTATCCCAGTCGCCCGGGCAACTATACAAAGCTCCGATTAACTCTGAGGGCTTATTGCCCACAGAGGAGAAGTTACGGTCTGCTCTCGCCGATGCTCAGTCACAGCAAGAAGTTCTGCAGAGCGAGACAAGTTTGGCCCGGATCTTCGGAGAACGGCTTTTGAGTGATGCACTGGCTATCAAGGTTGCAGATTTGCTGAGCAAATCTCAGCCTCAAATCCTGGAAACCAACGTTCACCTTGATGAAGCTGACGAAGAAGACGATATTCATTGGCTTGATCTCATTCGAGAGCCGCAGTTCGAGCCTCAGTGTCAAGATGACGGAAACTACCAATGTCGTATCCAGAAGCGCAACGCATTAGTTCAGATGTCCGCATGGGATCACGATCTGATTGTCACATGTCGACAACTTGCTTACACCCAGACCTACTTGTGTGACATGTTGGCTGAAAAAGACACTCTGGAATTTATGGCGAGGGCTTTGTCGTCTTGCAACCAAATTGCTTCCGATTGTGAGGAAGGAGACCCGACCTCACGTGGCTTTCCAATGACTGATGCAGAACTTAGTTATCGAGACCAACCAGGCCACACTCGTGCAGATCACTGGCAGGCTACGGCCTCTTGAGGAAAATTTGAGCCGTTTGGCTTGGACGCCCAAGGCGCCTCTTTCCGTGTTCTGGCGCGATAGCGCGAGTGAAGAGGATTCAACATCCAGGCAAGAGAAGACAGCCAGTGATCCTATTGAAGAAAGCACGACCACAGTGAAACAAGAAGGTCAGACACAGTCTTCTAATCTGATTGAATGGGTATAGCTGACAACAGGGCGCAGCGTTGCCTCATTCCCGCCGATGGACGCCCCGGGACCTCGAACGACTCCCGCCCTGGTACAAATGTTATGAGCATCTACCAGATGGCATGGTCGAGAAACAATTTAAAAGAGACTTTCTTCATTCTCGCAGCTGCGGTGCGATCCGCGCTGCTGTTAGGCGGGAAGCAAAGAAAAACCGCAAATTGCAAGGGGATACAAAACGAGCGGTTCGGAGAACGGCAGGTTCTGGACCTCACTTGCATCCGACTATGCCGGTCTCTCTCAAGACTCAACATTCCGGTCACGCACAGTTATCGGGTATGCTGGCGGAAGGGAAGTCCGAGATTGACCAAGACCAGTTCCCGCGAGCCTTGACGAGGAATGTTCTTACCGGTGCGGTTGAGGCACAATCCAAGCAGCTGCATGCAGAACGCGCTGCATCAAAAGCCTACGACAATGACATGGGTCGTTCACCCGTGGCCGGGTCTGGGAGAGGATCTCAGTAGAGCCAAATCGGTGCAGCCTCGCGAGAGAGCAGCCCCGAGGAGACCGTGACCGATGATGGATCGCTGAACCAGCCGTGCGACGGTTTGGATGATCACGCGCACGAGTATTATGGAAATGTCAAGACGGCTTTCACGTGTGCCATCTCACAGGGTGAGGGAAACACCACTTTGTTTGTTCCCAATGATCCAAGTCCACCGATTCATCTTATTCGGATTGACAATGTGCGATAGCATCCGTTCAATCATGGGAGTGACGCACCACATATCTCCGCCATTTGAAAATTCATGATGATATTAACGCTGGAAAATTCGTGTTTTCAGATTTGTGACCGAGAGAATTGCAACCAAGGTTGTCAGATTTTTTATTACTTGGAGAAGGATCCTTGGCCCTGAGATAGAAAGGTGTGGGCGCTATCTGATTTTATAATAAAGGAAGAAGAACTACGATTGTCATACTGTAGAATGAAAGTGATTGATCACGTCCAAGCTGGGATCTCAAGACGTAAGCCGTCGCGTGGATGGCATCCGCCCTTACTTCTAGCTCTTATCAAATGCAACGGCTGGCTTGACTTTACCAGCAAGAATGGATCTATTAAAAAAATGAAATGTATTCAGCCAGATAAAGAACATTTCTGCCTCTGAATTTGACTGCAATCAGAAAAGGTTTTGTAGTAGCTCTCCTCGATACCCTCAAGCATCCTTCACTAGTGACAGAAAATTAACTCATGCTTATACTTTACGGAAAGTCAGGTCATAAGGTGGTAAGTATGCGTACTGTACCACTGAAAGTAAGGCAGACGCCTAACAATCATCTTCGCTTAAGGGGCTCGCATCGGCCCAGTGCCTGAAAAGAATATGCATCATTTCCTTGTCGCTGTGCAATATTGCTGAGCGTATTCTTCTTCAACAAACCTTGTACTAATTCTTTCCTTGTTTCTATCATAGGCAAACTGACCCGGGCAAAACTGCCCAAGAAAAGTGGATACGGATTTGCTCCGGCAACTGAGTATTTGGAGAAGCCTGTATCCCAAGACAGAAGGGCGGCTAATTGCGTCGATGCCCACTCGGCCCAAATGTGGCGTTTGCTATTCCAGGCCTAAGCAAGAATCACACGTGTATGTAGTCAAGAGTCTCCTATAGAAAGCCCCCATTGTGACCCATGCTCCTATCATTGCTACCGACAGTCACTCACTACAACTAAGAGCAGTATGGGTTCTTCGGCGAAGGAGATAGAAACGCAGATCCGGCACCTACGTGACCAAATCAACCATCTTCATAACACAATCATTCTGTTAAACTCTCATCTGCACCATCTTAAAGCTATAGAACAGTTCTGGATCCGGATTCAAAATCTATCCTTCCTAGCTAGCAGATCAAGACTTATGCGTTCCGAGACTAGCTAGTTCAGCTTGGGCGTACACGATGACACGATACTTTGGAAGTGGCTGGGATTTTTATCTTAGCTCGAGATCCTGCTTTATGCCAAACCCCACCCATTATTACGAATACATAGCGCTGCTTAACATCACTACCTTCCGTCCAATAGAAAAGCTGAGCACGTCACTATTGGCAGACGAATGAGTATACTTCTATTATTACCTCGTGCTTTGGGTGTCCACATCCCCGAGGTGCTAGCAAAATTCCAGCATTGGCCCCTTCTGCCGGCGCCTCTCTAACTCTGGAGGGGGTGAGACTAGGATTACGTTTCACGAAACAAAGCAGAGGAACAATCTTGTCATACATGCAACTTTGCTTTGAGGCCAAGGCAGAATTAGCGGTAAATATGGGAATAACTGCAAAAAGCATCAAGGAACCTACCACTTGAAAGACACCTTTCTAGGTCATCCTGCTCGCAGGGGGATGACCTTTGGAGACATGCTGTGTGATAAAATAATGAAGCTCTGGGTAGACTCGCCGTAACCCGTGCGTATACGGGTTGGACAAGCAAACTATACAAATGTAATTTATGCAAATACCGTGATTTTTAGTAACGTAAACGCCCTATTATCAAGTTTGTTATAAACATCAATATAGATGAATATAGCTAGGAACTGTTAGATACTATTAAATATACTTAACTATATAGATACGCTACTTTTATGCCTATCGGATAACGTTAGCCTGACGGATGATCACGTATGTGTGCTGGAGAATTTCTCAAAATCCATCAGTTCGAAACTTATGCTGGCATCTCCGACTTGCCATGGGCCACCCTTCCGAACTGTGATGCTCGCAGGTTGATCACTTCAGCCCAGCTATATGAAACTTACAGTGATAATGCGGTTTTGAGTCAGCAGCCAGCACCCCTAACCATCATTGGCTGGGAACAGCCACGGACCTTTGATCCTGGCCTTTATACATCATTACATGATATCTTAGGTGCACAGGTCTTATGCAACTTTTTGCAATTATCTCCAACCTATAGTCTCGGAGCACCACCTCTCTATATCCAGCAGTCTATTTCCATGAAAGGGGAAGAAGGACAATCTTTTCATCGTGGAACTATATATTAGGCCAAGCAAATATGAAAATGACCATAAATCATACTTTGTTTCTGAGGACAGGTCATTTTCTTGTCGCTCATTATGTGCTCATATAGGCTGGTCCTGCTCATGCAATCAGTTAAACACTCTTCTCATCAGCTGAACTACTTTCATGAGTGTGTCGTATGGGTGTGTCGTATGAACTGCCCCCTAGTCGACAAATTTGTGACTCCGATTACGAGAGCACTACCTGGGCTGCTATTCCCACGGCCATTTGGAGTTACCCGCTATCAGGAACCGGAACCAGAGGATTATTTTGACCATGTGCTAATAGATATTTTACTGGGTCAATTATGAAAATGCCTGAATTGTCCACAGTATATGAGAGGAAGTGATCTTACTGTTTTTGAGGTAGACCCTAAATCTAAAGATATCATATTATTGAAAATATACGTGTTGGGACGCAGAAGGAGGGCATGGAAGCTGACGGCTTCGTGGATCTTGGGACACATACTGCAGTGGAACGCGGACACTGCTTCCGGCTGAATTCTCCAAACATCTTAAGTGTGGGTGTTCCGTGTCCGTTACTGTATCGGGATTGCTATGGAAAGCTTTTTTTCCAAAGGCGTATAAGCTTTTGCAGCTTTGACGCAATCGTCTCGCGGAGTATTGCTGACATTTCGAGACCTGAGCAACGAGCCAGTTTATGACCTATTGGCCTATAATCGCGAAAGTCTACGTGCGGCGGATAGTTACTATACAAGTTCGACTTCACAGTTGACAAAGCAATCCCATTCGAGATCCAACGAATTGTGCCACTTTGAAAAAACTTACCCACAGACCTGTAAGAACTATGAATATTGATTATGTATCTACGGAATAAACCAAGTACATGGAGAGAGCCAGATTTCAGGACATCTTGCTGTTGTTTAGGTTTGAGTTTATATTCCATTGAATTTAAACATTTGTCCAGGGTTACGGTTATCATCACGTCACATTAGTAGTTATACGACCTGCGAAAATCCTTTGTGTCATAAACTCGGTTGATTTTGTCTCGAAAGAGCGAAGAGCGAAGAGCGAAGCATTTGGGCTTCTAACTTAGGCCCACAAGAGTTCAGAACTAAAATTGCAAGGCAAATCTATTAGTCATGGAGATCCCAGAGAAGCACACAATACCAGATCTATGCCAAGAAAAGTGTGCTTTGTGAACCAGCTTGTGGAAAAGTTTAGGATTAGCTAGAATGCAAAAGTTTCCTGCTCATAGGTAGTAATCAGAACAGTATCTGGGTCTCTACCCTCATAGGTATTGTTGTGGCCAAAATGGAATTCAGAGACTTCTATGACTCAGTCTGGTGTCACAGATTAGTTGTGAGGGCCCGGGTGTGAAAACTATTTCCCGGTAGCCAGAGGTTGCGAACCGCCGCAGTGAGTGAGTCCTTTGGGACTGCTTCCCAAAGGACTCCATTGTCCAGGCATATAACTAGCGGATTTCACTCCTCAGCCGCTCGCGGCCACCTCCAACAACGGTCTCCGTTGGCTCTCCGCGAAGGATTCCGAGAACCTCCTTCGCTCATGTCCATAAATAGACAAACACCGATGCCAGCCATCTCAACTAGGTCGTAGTAAGACGAAAGCGGCCCCGTGGTTCTTGTGGCCAGAGCGACAAGCGCCGCTCCCTCCCCATTGGCGGTCATCACTCGGTACCGGGTCATCATTGTGGTTTTTCCCAGAAGTTGGATTGGGACCGTAGGGTGGATTTCCTCCTGGTATTGACCGATAGGCTCTCGCCATATAAGCATCTTCAATTCCTTAAGCTTATCTGGGTGAACGGTCAATGAGTGGCCGAGTACAAGGAAAGCCCAACTGCGTAGGTCTTGAGGTGGGATACAAATATCATCACAGCAGGATGTGAAGGCAATATACATATGTTTCCAGCGGTGGGACTCAAGAGAACCATGCCATATTGTCCAAAACTGAAGCGTGTCTCGGAAGGCGTGAAAGATGGCTTCTTCAACAGATTTATCGTCCTTTGTCGTATAAAGTTTGTAGTCTTCAGGGTGGCCTGTCGGGTTCGGCTGAATGAATCCATCCATTTGGTTGGATAGTTCATTCAGGCTGTCACAGCTGCATGGAGCACGGGACGTGTCACCACACATAAGCTCATCGATTGCTCGTCAAGATTACGAAAAGGGTATAATGCATGAGTTCCATTGATTTGTAAAGGAATTACACATTCTGAAGGATGCTGACAATCTTGGATGATGGTAAGTCAAGCGATAATGAAAGGGCTGAGTCACCGTACGGATTGGTCAGTCTAGCATCTAAGACCTGGGTACTTTTAGCAATCAGTAATTGGAGCATGTCGGCATCTTGTTGCTGAACTACCTCCATGAGAGGGGACCAGCTGTATCTGTCGAATCGCATAGGATCAGCACCTTGATCGAGGAGTAACTGGGCCAGCCTCATATTTCCCTTCGACACTGCCCACATTAGAGGCAGATGAGCATTTTGGCCATCGCTTTCCACGCAGGCCCCATTTTTCAGGAGCAAGACTGTAATATCTACATTGCCCTGTGCAGCGGCCCATGCAATGGGCGTCCAACCAAACTTGTCAACTTGCTCGGGATCAGCGCCTCGGCCCAGCAGCATTCGCACCGTGTCCATATGAGCCATCACCACAGCCCATGCCAGGGGTGTTCGGCCACACCGGTCCTTACTGTCCAGGCAAGCCCCTCGGGAAAGGAGTCTTTGCGCAATCTCCACATTCCCCATCAGAACTGCCCACATCAGCGGATCTCGGCTGAGCTTGTCAACCCGGCTCGGGTCCGCGCCACCATCTAGCAGCATCTCTACAAAAGCACCGCTGCTTCGCTTCACTGCCCAGCACAACATGGTCTCTTCGGCCCCGTCTCGAGCATTGGTATTCTCTCCGTATGAGATCAGTAGCTTGGAAATGGCCAGTTGTCGCCCCTTGACCGCTAGCCACAATGCCGTCAGCCCACCTTCATATGTAAATGTGGCGTCAGCCTTCGCGCCTAGTAGCTTCTCAACCATGCGACAATTGCCGTTCTTTACTGCCCAGTAGAGTGCAGTTTGATCAGAAGAATTACGAGCATTGATGTTTGCTCCTGCACCGACCAGTACGGAGACCATCTGGTCCTGATTGTGCCGGGCAGCTGAGATCAACGGGGTATCTCCCAGTGCCCCATATGTCTCGAGTCGGCGCCTAGACTGGGGGCGAGCGAGCAACAAGCGAAAAACGGAGTGGTAGCCCCGAATCACTACACACTCGAGCGCCGTTCTCTGCTGCTGATCACATACGCCCAAGTCAATTCGCTGATGACGCTGCAGAAAGTTGATAGCGGCATCTTCATGTTCACTTGCCACGATATCAAGGAATTTGTATCCAAGCCTCGTTGGCTTGAGAATCATGTAAAAATCTACGCTAGTGATGCTCAAGCTTGTGAGATCGTACTGATTGAGGCTTTCCGCCACAAGAAGCCAGATCTCCTTGGGAAGTCTGGCCATTTTATTGCCTTAAACCTACGCGACGGTTGATGGTGGCGCAACATCAATGTATTAAGTACTACATATAAAAAGATGAGTCAAATTTGGTTGTGGAAGAGCTTTTAGACTTGGATAGAATATAGGAATATACCCTGTTCATACTCTTACTGTTGCTTGATGCCTTATTCGCAGGGATCTAAACTGCCTCTTATATTTGCTATGTGATTCTCTCATTCTCATTCATACAGACTCTCCTCAAAGCCACAGCAGAAATCCCTAATCAGGCTCCTACCGATGCACCTGACATCTGGGTCTTATGGATAATGTGCCTACAAACGTCCCTCCTTCCCTGAATTGGGTGTCTGGAACTGGAGAATTGCGTGCATAGACCATAGACTCCTGTTCCTTTACAATTTGGGAAAGAGTATCTCCCTGTTGTGCTTTCTCGAGGTAAATAAAGGACCACAAATTCGCTGCCAGCAGAAATTTCACGCCTGCCCATCTGGAGAAGTAATGGGAAATGACCGGTCATATAGAATGCTACTGGTACCTTTAATGTCAGGGTTATTTCTCATCACCTTCAACCTTCTTGGGTGGTGACACTTAAGCTTAGTATGAAGGTCGTGATACTTGACTGTGGGGGCCTGTCGATATCACCTCCATAGATGGAGAGGCCGTCGACTCTCGCAGTCAAATTACCGATAACCTAAATAAAACTATATGAAGTTCGCTTTCTTTCATCCCAGTGCCAAACATGGTCTACTACAATACAGCCATGTTGAACTCAGGTATAGCAGGGCCAAGAGACCGGAAAGGGAGAATTAATTGGAAACCCCACGTATGCCATTTCGGTAACAGGCACCGAGACTAAATACTGTGCACCTTGGCGAGTGCTGAACTTGGCCATATTACATACATTCCTGCACCAGCGCGTGGAACCGGTAGCCTGTTAATTAAAAAAGCCCACATAATCTTACCGTTCAGCAGTGGATATAGCCCGCCTCATCAAGTACTTGATACTTGAGCAGTGGCATCCAAGACAAACCGTGTTGGCAAGATGAATCCATCGTTTTGGACTAAAGCACTACGAATGCTTGACAATATCAAGGGAAAATTATGGCGGCAGAGAAAGATCTTGTAGATATAGATAGATATTGACCCAACCAAGTTTGGCTGCTACTCTTGCTGCCCTTCGACCGAGGGTATGCAGGTACGAATGAACTTCATACGCTGGGATTACGGCATTGTTGAGTGAAGGGAAAAAGTATAACGTTACATATCATGCATCTGGACCAATTCTATTATACCGCCAAAAAAAAATAAAAGCAAAAAAAAAGCCAATGGTTCGACAAACCCCTTAGCACGTTGCTTTGCGCTTTCTAATTTGGAGTTCACGTCATCTATCGTGTGGCCCAGCCGCCATGATGTTGGTAGTTTTCTGCTATTTGACAAGAAGATTTTCTGAGTCTTCTGAGCCTGGATAATCAACCAATACATTACCAGAAAATACATCTGAGGTCTTTTCTAAGCGTCACCGTCATGGTAGTTCTGCACAGCCAGAATTCCATAATGTTCCGAGCTGCCTCAAATGCGGCCATCGAAGTGACAGCCATTTCGCTTAGATCTTGTTACAGAGGAACCACTTCTTGTGTGGCTGGCAGTATGCGTTGATTACAACCAGAAGAAATGATGAGGGTCGTCAAATAGAGTGTGATTATGATGCGGAGACTCTGCTATGGTTAAATTGCATTACCAGATATTTCTAACGATGATGGATCCTGTCCGATCTAGCAGGGATGTCCGACTCGCCCTCGGACACCCAGTTCAACGTAGAGCTTCGCCAACTGTCCCTTCCGACAAGTTTTCCTTTTCTTTTTTATTTTGTAGATTACTCCTGGACCTTGCTGTTGCCTTGTTTAATCGCCAGTTATATCTGTGGCGTAAATATAGCAGCAGAAGACATCGGTTGGGCCCAAATAAAGTTCTCTCTGAAGTAATGGGAATGAGGACGCTCTCAGACTGGCATTATGGTCAACCGCCACGTCCAGCCTTTTAGGAAAACCCAAATAGGAGCTTTATCGTTCTTCACCAAAAGTGAGCCCAGAGGGCAGTCCGTGGCGCCCCTGAGCTCGTTTCAACAAAGCCCCGCTTCACGCAATGAAAGCTAAGTTAGTGGCCTTTTTAGGAGCAGATTGGGTCGCAATCACGCAATCCGCAAAAGTAAGCGTAGCTAAACATAGAACATCGACGATTCATGCGGGGATTTTACTATGTAACCCTCAACTCTGTCTTCCTCTTCCATAGGTGGTACCTAGACCGCCTTGTTGGATTGGGAATAAGAATTGTTCGTTTCTATTCACACGGTATATACATTCTAATTGAACATCAGAGATTTTGACAATGCTTGGAACCTCTTCCATCAAAGTGTGGCAAGTCAGACAGGATCCGATCTGACCTAGATTTATATAGAAGAACCTAATCCACACCAGCATGAGCCGTCCCTCGCATTTCTAAGAGGAGTAGGGAAAGTGTATTCCCAAACCGCCTAGACGGACAGTGAAAGACAGGACTCGGATCATCTCTATGAGCTTAATCGAGCAGAGCCACAGCACGACAACGCCTTTTCGCACATTTAGTGTCACAAACCTGCAGGCATTCGAACCACCCCCGGAAGCCGTCGAGTTTATGGAGCGATCAACTCTCAGAAGTAGCAGTATACCTCAGTACACCTCAAAACCCAGGTTTCAGTGACAAGGCAGATAAGCCACGTCGAAGAGATTGAGCCATACTCTCATACGTCGTTGGCTGTCGCGCCCGACCGGCCAAACACACACTCGATGCCCCCTTCAGCATGTAGTCCCCACACATATAAGACGAGCGTTCCAACAGATACAACAGTAGTTTCACTAGGCAGTGAATCGAGGAGTCGAGTTTAACACCACGACTATTGAGATTGTAGGGGGTAGTGTTACAGCTGCTGTAATAATTCTCGGGCCTTATTTCTCCTGATTCGGCGTGGGGGCCAAGGAAGCGCAGCACTGGCTTCATTATTCTATGAAACTAGCATGATGGCCCGTCAATACAGTGCTCTCGTCGGTCCGCATTATACAAGCACCGTAGTACTCTAGGACATGCAAAGCCGAGCAAACGGCCAATCAATCATATCGACGTAAGCTCTCTGGGTGTAAGTCGACGAGGACGGTACCGGGCCGCGGCGTATTCAGGACAAACTTGAAGCCCTGTAACTCAGCAGGGACGCATTAGATAAAAATAAGTGGGATTAAACGCCGACATACCCTAATCATTTGAAAGGGGAAGTGGGGACTGAGACAACCTGGCTTTTGGGACGACAATCAGGAGAGAGGCTCGAACGATGTCAAATGAGGGGGAGGGGTGCGTGCAATGTAACGTTATTTCCTATTGCTAGTTTTACGAAACATACTGTCAAATCTGCTGGGTTGGTCTTTTGTTCGAGCTTTTGGACAACCCTGACGTTAAGCCGGAAAACGCAGCACTTCATCAGATATCGCTTGTCGAGACCTTGCTATTGACTATAGTAGACTATCCAAGATGCAGATTGCCTTCAACCCAGTATGCCAAGCGGGCATAGTATTAATTAGTAATAAAATTGCCCAGATGACGACTCTAACTTATCATGAACGACATATACTTACGTAAATATCTTAACCTGTGAATGAACAGTTCACCGCATGCTGTGTCTCCGGTTTGTCTCACTAGTTTAGAAACTTACTTCAATCGTAACCAAATTGCCCAATCAGTGCTTATTGTCACGGTTTTGGATTCACTTTCTCTTTCAGTTTGATCATCACTACTGCCTTAATCGGGCTGTGAATGAACCTCCGCAGCCAATAGGAAAGGAGTCAATAGGAAAGGAGTCTTACTCAATGCTCTCAGGGAATTATGAATATACAAACCAAGCCAGTGGGCCTGCTGTATCGCCTGCCGCATGTTACAATCAATGTCTCTCATGGAGGTATAAATATTTCCAGCATGTGCCACACATGAAATCTTCCGCGCATACCCACATAATTATCTAATAGATCATTCTCGCTGTCACTCGAGCTACGGCGGATTCTGAGTGCAACAAACGCTTCATGTGTTCAGAGCCTCTTCATCCATTTTACAATTTTCCATCTTTTTCAATTATGACGGACGGCTTTGTTGAGAAAGGCGATAAGGCCTGGTATGGTGAAGGCTATTGCACCGATTTGGAGACCATTCGCAGACTAGAGTACCCTCTATTGAACGGTATTCTCCCTCATTCTAGGAATTTCATGGCTATGCTGATTATCGTCTTGACTGGCCTCAGAAACTACCTATCTTGATCACGCTGGAACAACTCTCTATGCAAAGTCCTTGATTGAGTCGTTCTCGCACGACATGATATCCAACCTATATGGAAATCCCCATTCCATGTCTCAATCCTCACAGCGATCTACGCAGCGAACAGAAGATGTGCGACTCCGAGCCCTTGAATTTTTCAACGCGGACCCAGATGAGTTTGACCTGGTTTTTGTGGCCAATGCAACCAGTGCTATCAAGCTTGTTGCCGAATCGCTTCGAGATTGGGATCCACGGGGCTTCTGGTACGGATACCACATCGACTCCCATACAAGTATTGTTGGGGTACGGGAGCTAGCCAGCATGGGCTACCAATGCTTCCAAGATGTTGATGTGGACGCTTGGATCTCGGAACTGGGCACTGAGCAGTCGGGAACGCCCAAGCTGCTTGCATTTCCGGCACAGTCTAACCTTAACGGCCGACGTCTCCCTGTCCGTTGGTGTAAGCAGATCCGGGCCGCTGCCAGTGAGTACGGAGGGAATGTTTTCAGCCTGCTCGATGCCGCCTCATTTGTATCAACGGCTCCCCTGGACTTAAAGGAGTTGGCGCCCGACTTTGTAGCGCTTAGCTTCTACAAGGTCTTCGGGTTTCCCGACCTGGGTGCTTTGATGGTTCGGAAAAGCGCCGCCCGTGCCCTTGAGAGGCGCAAATTCTTTGGCGGAGGAACTGTCGACATGGTGCTAGCATCGGGAACAAAATGGCATGCAAAAAAGGCGACCTCAATTCACGAGCGCCTCGAAGATGGCACTCTTCCCTTCCACAGCATCATTGCCCTAGATGCCGCCTTCGATACACATAAACGTCTTTATGGTTCAATGGCCAATATCTCCGCCCACACAGGGCTGCTTGCCAAAAGGTTGTACGACAGTCTCTCTTTGTTGAGACACTTCAACAGCACAAACGTCTGTCACATCTACCGGTCAGACTATGGAGACCTAGCGTTACAAGGACCGATTATCGCTTTAAACTTGAAGGACAGTGGGGGCGAGTGGATCCCCAAAACCGCCATAGAGAGACTGGCAGCCGCGGGAGATATTCAACTACGTTCTGGGTCAGTCTGCAACCCAGGCGGGACAGCCTCATCCCTGGGCTGGACAGATACAGAACTTCGCTGCCATTATGCGGCAGGCTTGCGCTGTGGTGACAGCCATGATGTGCTAGATGGGCGGCCCACTGGGGTTCTTCGTATCAGCCTGGGTGCGATGACCAGTCTCAAGGATATTGAGACTATGGTACATTTCATTGACGAGGTGTATGTGGAGAAAGCGCCACCGGCGTTGTCGTCGATTACTCCTCTGAGCAACAGCAAGGCCGTGGCACCTCGCTTTTACATCGAAAGTCTGGCAGTGTTCCCAATCCGAGGCTGTGGTGCTTTCAAAACCCCTGCAGGCGAAACCTGGGAAGTCAACAGAGAAGGGTTAGCATGGGATCAAGCATGGTGTATGTTTCATGAGATCAATGGCAAGGACCTGCGTGAAGATAGGCATCCTCAGATGGCACTGATCCATCCGACTGTTGATCTTACTCGCGGTATCCTTCACGTCTCATACGGTCCGATGGCCGGAAAGGACCAATGCAGCCTTGAGATCCCCCTTAACTTGGAGGAAACTAGTCTGGTAACTACTTCAATAACTGCTTCAATGACTGAGGCAAGCGGTAGCTACAAAGAGAGGATACGCCTGCAGTTATATCACTCAACATCGATAAAAGCCTATTTTTCCAAGATATTAGGCTTGCCCTGCACCCTGGTCCGGGTCTCTTCACAACCTGCCAGCCAGATGCACCTGCCACGTCTGGTCAACGCCTGCAGGAGCCGAATGCACAATTTCCTCGGACAAGGGTCTGTTGAGTCTGACCTCTACTTTCAAAGATGGAAATGGCCAGCGCCGTCATATGTCATCTAGTGAGCCTGCTAGACTGATTGTTACGAAACCTACCATCAGCCAAATCAACGGCCGGCACGAAGCTATTACTGCCAATGTCAAGCATGGGACTGCAATCGAAAAGGCAGTGGCCCCAAATATGTTACGCGCTAATATTGTCGTCGCTGAGCGACTGGTGTATACAGTGCATGCACAAAATACCAATGCCGAGCACCACTGGTCGTCTATCGGCATTGGCCACGACCAGGTCCATTTTAATGCTCAGAGGGGTAGCCAGTGCAATCGCAACGGACGCAATGGCCAAACCATAGGCGCAGATCGGATCGAGTTGCCTTTACGGATCATGATACGTAAAGCCGACGGTGAGATTAAGCTCGAAGGGTATGTGATCCTTCCCGCAGGAGAAATCGAGAGCTGTGAGTCTGAAGAATTGAGGCGCAAAACAACGGGGGATGTGGTTTTGCTTTCGCTTGAGGATGAATAAAGCAGGCGGCGTCCTGTCCATCGGACTAATCGACTCTGCTGGGGAGCTTTCGGCGTCTTTTCGTTTGGTCCGCAACGTCCGCAATGGCCAGGCATGCGACGGCAAATGAGAGTCTTGGGTATTATGTACTTCTTTCCTGTTTCAAGCTCTATACAATGGCTCCGCAGGCATTCAGACCATGGATCGAGCCTAGCCCTTCCTGTAGAGTTAAATCTTCCAATTAATGATCAATCATCATTTGCATTTTGCTTTTAGTGGTGAAGTCGCCAAAATAGTCCTTGTTCGAGTATGTCAACTTTATGGTGCTGAGGGGTCTCAAATCAGCTAAGAGTGACAACAGCGATATGCCAAACTTTTCATTGGAGAGTGCAAGGCCTTGCTCCCGTGAAAAAGTGGGACTAGAGGAGTGGTTGTCCAGAGTCGTATTCCTATTTCTATTCAGTCATGTAATTCAATTCCGCGCCATCAAACATCATCGGATTTTGCCGAGGGTGACTGCCATTAAATAATAAAGTTTGTTTGTCGCTTAAAGACCAGCCACGGAAACGGAAGGTGCAAAGTGGCTGTTGATAGTCAAGTGAAGGTCGCATTACATTCGTATGGGCTTGAAAGGTGAGTTAGTGTGTTGTGTTTATTTTGCTACCATTCAAGCATTTGGGTACCCACTGGCGTGCGCTCAGACTTTTAAAACTTACAAACAATAACCTCACAGCGAGGGACTTGCTGCGGGGGAATATAAACAATGTCAGACAAAGAAAGTGCAACCCCGCCCGATGACCAGCGACCATGATGTTTATATCCCCTGAAATAGTGCCGGATACTGTGGATAAATTATCGTTGGACCGCCATGGTTGAGTACTATGTGGCTTTGCCGAAGTGCTTTCCATGCCTAGCTCGTCACAGAACGAGCAAATGAGGAAGTCAGCCGAGAAAGCGCTCAATATGGATCGTCCATGGAGTGTATAGACCTGGAAAAAAGGTTTTCCAAAAGGGATTGATAACTGAACAGTTCGCCAAAGATGGCAATACGGGTCTTGGTACCAACTCAGAAATGTGTGGACTTAATATAAAGATTCATTTTGGTAGTACTCTAAATAGAGCCTTTCGTAAATGGACTGGCTCAAAAAAAGTAT
>ERZ1673737.1973-NODE-1973-length-18162-cov-4.250842_pt1 | contig 18162 bp, 15 predicted proteins | sample MGYA00580211_ERZ1673737 | MGnify/ENA primary metagenome ERZ1673737 (study PRJEB41218, sample SAMN15661789) | gut metagenome | host: Homo sapiens | place: Canada: London | collected 2015-08-20/2019-03-30 | study: EMG produced TPA metagenomics assembly of... | reverse complement strand
TTGCTAAATAGAGACAAAAGGGCTTCCTTCTGTTCGGCCGTTTGGCTTGGGCGTCGGTCAAATTTGCCCTGTGGCGCCAGGCCTTGTGCATTGGTCTGGACATCTGCTAAGCTCGATTTGCGCTCAGCAGAGGGCTGCGGAGCTGCCGCCATCAGACTCTCGTAGCCCGTCTTGTCGGATCGACGTAGAATCTGTGGCTGGAAGGCTTTGATAGGCTCGGGTGCCTCAATACGGGTTGCCTGGGGTTGGTGAGGAACCTGTGGTGCTTGTGCAACAGGTCCCGAGGAAGATGCCTCTCGTTTAGCGGACTGAGGTCGCGGGAGAATAGTAATGGGGGAAGAAAGTTGCTGTGACTGAGACTGCTCTCGTCTGTTTGCATGGTTCTTGCGATCCGGTCCGTCGTTCAACTTCTTATGTGTCGACTTAGGAATTGCCTCGAATTGCGGCATGTTCAAAGGTCCAGACACGGTGGCAGATGTTTGTCCTGCCCCTGCCTGACCCTTACTCGGACCAATCGCTGGATGAGTAAGGTGAGGATTCTGATATTGCGGACGTTGGAGAATCTGCTTGTCTCGGGGGCCAGCGGAAGGTATAACAGGATTGCCTAGCAATTCAACTGGTTCAACGGCAGAAACAGGCCGAGGGCCTTTGAGCAGATTCAACAGACTATCCTGATGTTGGGACGTCTTGCGCACGTGGGAAGAGGTGTTTGCAGACACGGCTAGTGTTGCTGCACCCGATCCTTTGGGAGTCTTGGAAGCCTCATCCTTGAAGACGTTCAAAAGCGCCAGCGAATGACTTGTGAGCTTAGGTGGAGGCAATTTGCTGGCGGGAGGAACCACCGGACCCTGGCTTTGAGATGGCTGAGCAGATTCGGAAAATTGAGGATCTCCAGTTCGCTGAAACGGTGCAGGCATATGACTCGGTGGATGAATATCCCGAGTAGGTAGCTGCTGTGTTTGGTGCGGATGTAGCGGCAAAGAAGCAGGCTGGGGAAATTGAGACACTGCATGAGGATCAGGATATCCAGGCTGCGGCATTGCGGGGAATGCATTGCCCCGGGAAAGATGTGGTTGGGCATTATGCTGAGATGGGTGAGTGTGGAATGGTGCAGAAGTCTGCTGCACAAAAGGAGAGGGCCCCATATTAGGCTGTTGCTGAGGAAATCCGGGGAAGAAATTTGGACCCATGTGAGGCCGTTGGTCCGCAGGTGGAAGGTGAGGATGGGCTCCATTAGATGGTGGCATTGCATCATTGCGAGGGGCTTGTGAGAAATTCCCTTGAGAGCCACCTTTCAACAAGGCAAGGAGCGCATTCGACTTGGATGGGTCGACAGCAGGGGTTTGAACTGGCTCAAAACCTGCTGCTTCAACTTGCGCCGGCGCTGCACCAATTTTCAACAAACGTTTCAAGTGGAATGAGGCATCCTCGGCAGAGGCAACCTCAGGAAGATCATTTGAGATAGCCATTTCTGCAAGAGACCACCCTGGAGTCCCATTAGTGTGGCCATTTTCATCCATAGAAGTATAGCCTTCAGCCTGTGCATTCTGCTTTGTGCCAGCCTGAGCCTTGGCGCCAATCTTCTTCTGTTGGGCAATCCATTTCTTGAGCGGGTGTAGGAAAGGTGCAACCATGTAGAACTTGTTTGCATTCGCGACCGCGAACCCTTCATCGTGGTTCTTGCTCTTCTTCAATGTCGGCAACTCCGAAAGCTTATACCATTCGATCTTGCTGATTTCCTTTCGAGTGCGGGGCTCGAAGTGCGTATCACGGGGCACGCCTCGGAAGACATAGAGTCGCATGTGCTGTTCTCGCATTGTGATCTCGATGAACTTGACATCATCTTCGTCCTTGACCAACTTAGCATCCCGAACATCAAACCCAGTCTCTTCGTAGACTTCACGAATGGCGCAGTCCAGATCCTTCTCGCCTTTGTTGATTTTGCCGCGGGGGAAACTCCAGTTGGCGCCCTTCTTCCAGCCTTTGACCAAAACAACCTCATCCATGTCTTCATTCAACATGATCGCACCGCGGACAGGCACGCGGGTTTTGTAATGGAGGAACTCTGAGAAGGCAGCCGTGTGGTGATAGTGAGACCATTGTGACATGAGCGGGCAATGCTGGAAAATGCGCATGGCAAATGTCTTCAAGTTTAGCGACGGCAGAGCTGGGTCGAGCGGCCGGATAAAGTCTTCGTAGAACCATTGTGCCTCCTCGACTTGGAAACATATCCGTTCAACTGACTCAAGCTCTTCGCGCGGGAGGTTGATGATGAACCGGACACACAGGTCATCCAGCCCTGTTAACAATAGCCCCGCGGGCCTCAATCAGTGGCCTGTCGTCATTTCAATTGATCAGGAATCACTTACAATCTTCTAATTGCATCTTTGATTCTGTCATAGTGATGAATAGACTTTGGCATTTCAGCACACAAATGACCGAGAATCAGCTGCTCACTCTGTCCGACTGCGCAAACGGCCGAAACAAGCAAGCAATACCGTTGACAGCTTCCAGGAAGGGTGGACCAACCCAGGGCTGTGTTGCTGTGGCGAGTTGACTAGCGGGGTCAAGGTGATAGCAGAGGAAGGTTTGTTGAGAGGGAGTGCTTCAGTGTTCCGGTCGAATCAGAGAAAAGGAAGGTAAAACGAGGCGTTGGGAAACAGCGCTGCGCTGCGCGGAGCTGCCCAAGTGATGATCGGGTGACTAAGGTGTGGCGGTGCTTAATCTGAGCGCCACATGTGGCTGACCGGATTCCAAGATTTGGGACAATGACGTGTGACTTGGGTTGTGCATAAACAGTTGATCGTCCTGGGTCTTCGTCATTCCTATATTAATCCCTTTCAGTTTCAGGGACAACTTTCTCCAACCACTTGCACGCGCCCTTTGTGTCCTTACTGATAATAAGTGAAACGAGCGCCTACCGAAACTCCTTTCCCCCTCCTTGAGCCAAGAAGGGTTTAGAGTCTGGATCAAAGACTATACGCATAGTCTATTTTTGTAACCCTTGCTCGATATCCCTCTATTTCTTCGAACATTCTCCTGGGAGATCTCCTACTTCGACAACCCTTCAATACCCACCTGAGAAATCCGTGATCAATACCAAACATGTCGAAAGTGCTAATGTCTATGGTTGGGAAGAAGGTCCTTGGTGAAACTGCGAGAAACCACTTTGGAACTGAGGTGAGTTTATTTCCTCTCATAGGAATGTTCAATTTTGTCAATAAGACCAAACTGACCGAGCCGTTTCTATCTAGGACCCCTACTTCGAAGAAGTACCAGCTTCACGCCTCGCCCGTACATTCGGAAAGAAGACCCAGAAGCGTCGCAAAGCCATCCCGCCAGGCCTTTCAGAGAATGACGTCAAAGTGCTGACCAAGGTCAAGCGTAGAGCTTACCAGCTGGACTATGCTCTCTTCAACCTGTGTGGAATTCGCTTCGGCTGGGGAAGTGTGATCGGACTTGTCCCATTGTAAGTTCCAGCAAACCCGTGACCCATCCCAAACATGAACCAATGCTGATAATGGATGATGTGTAGTATCGGTGACGCTGGAGATGCCGCGCTCGCAATGATGGTTGTGAAGTCCTGCGAAGGAGTCGACGGTGGACTTCCTGCTGCTCTTCGCATGAAGATGATGATCAATGTGATAATCGATTTCTTTATTGGCCTCGTTCCTTTCATTGGTGATCTTGCGGATGCAGTGTACAAAGCCAACACCAGAAACGCCGTGATTCTCGAAACCCACCTACGCGAAAAGGGTGCCAAGACGCTCTCGAAGCAAACCAGACGACAAGAGCAAGCCGGCGCGGTTGATCTTAGCCTCCCTGATGCATTTGACAGACAAGAAAGTGGTGTGGTGGGCGAAAGCCCCCCGGACTATGAGTATGCCCACCCGTCGAGTCATGACGACCAGGGTCCAACCAGGCCTCAGCCTGCTAAGCAGTCCCGGAACCGTTCCTTTGGCAGGTGGTTTGGCGGAGCAAGCCATCCAGACGAGGATTTGGAGCGAGGCCGTGCCTAATTCGTGAAAATATTGAGATGACGATTTCAGATACCCCATGAGTGTTGGCCAGTGGTTTGGGTGGAGCGTTCCTCTTTTGTATTTCCCCCTTTCGTGCCGTTTTTAATAGTCCCATTTAGTCATGAATCGAGATTTCCTTCAGCAGAGTGCCCCAGGGCGAGATCGCATACACCCGTAGCAGAATTGAGAACTTTGGCAATCTTCTGCCTGGCCAGCGACAGTAACCCCGACATTGCCCTTGACGTTTCCTAAAAGGCCACCACAAAGGGTACACGAGGGTGCAGTCTTAGTGTCAGATGGATCGAGTTTGTTGGCTGTTCTGGCCACATTCGCCATGACACCTGGGTACTTTGCCCCCTGGTTCTGGACGTACCGCATCATTAACTCGTCAATGGAAAGGTTCTTGGTAAGAACATTATCTGAGGGCGGTTCGTCGGGAATGATGATCTCAGAAAGCTCTGGAGTGAAACCCGCATACTCCAGCAACTCGGTCTTGTACAGATCTCGCAGCGGATATTGGAACTTCAACCCCCAAGGAGACATGCCGTCTGATACCTGCCAAGTGAGGGAAGCTCCGCGCCCCTTGGCAACACCAGCAAGCGCTTTTGCGGCAAGACGGCTGTCCGAATCACCCCAAAGCACTGATGTGCAACCAGACTTCTTCGCGAATTCAACGACGAGTCTAGTTAGCAAAGCGGTGTCCACATCCGTTTTGGAAGTGGCTGTGGAAATTGATGCGCGGAAGGCAGCCAGGCGCTCTTCATTCGATCTCGAGGTATCGTCCACGAACTGGGGTCCTGCATATTCCCGCATAATCTCCTCCATTTCTGGCACATACTCGAAGATGCTGTGGAATGGTATCCGGCTGACAGTGCGCATAGAGTTGTTCTTTTGAAGTGCTTCATAGTTTTGATCACAGGGAGCGCTTGCGGCTGTCATGGTAGAAGGCTCAACGACAAGGATATGAAGGTCGTAGCCCATAGGTAGCTCATTATCCAGGCGGCGCTGGAAATCGGTATTCAGCATGTGCAGCAAGACCGACGAGGAAACGCCGAATGACATTGGGAGGAGCAACTTGTGGCGAGCACCATTGTTCTCTTTTCGAAATTTGTAGACTGTGTTGATGTGCATATGGACTTTGTGTGTAATGAAGCGCTTAAAGCAGTGGCTGTCAAGAATTTGTTAGAATGACTTGGAGGGGTTTGTAGATCGTAGATTGCCGCATACCGACAAAGCTGCTTCTGGCGAACAGTAAGCTCGGATTCTGCATCCTTGCATTCCGTGCATGGATGATTCAGCTCCTTGGCTGGCATAATGAGCTGTGTCTGTAGTATAAACAATTGTTGATTCTGGACTGGGGATCAAAAAAAAAATTGTCGACTTTAGTTGGGAAATAGAAAGGTGGCGGTGCGGGCGGCTTAGATAATGGCCACGCGCGGCTTCCTGGGGCCGTTTGGGGCCATTGAACCTCGACGATCCCGTCTCCTTAACCTCCCGTTTGCCTGTGCTGGATATACACCTACAATCAGCCTGGGTCTTTGTCTTCCTTCTCGTCTGTATCAGTTGGTGCTCTTTGACCTTGAAACCCTTCCGAATCCCGGAGCCTAGTCTAGCTTCAACCTGCGGTCTCGATGAAGGGCTGGCTCCAGACCTTGGGCCTGACGGCCCTATTAGCAGGCCAAGCGCTTGCTAATGATGTTGAACTGGTAAGTAAGCCCTCGATGAAGCTTCAGCCAATTGGTATATCACAGTCGCTAATGGTGTCGTGAACAGAAATCCGACGATGCGCACCGGCAACGATGCTCAGGGATGTACAGTCGCAAAGCATGGGGAGGAAGTGTCGACCCTTTCATTTTGGTGAAATTTACCAAGTCCGACTCTGCAGAGAGCGATCCGCTGGCCAGCTTGGTGATCTTTGAATGGAACGATGAGAATCTGATTGGGAGGTACCGGTCCGATGACGCTGAGGTACGTATCCCAAATGCATCTAAAGAAGGGAGGCACTTAATAACTGAGCTTAGATCAAGGAAACAATCTGCGATGCTTCCAATGTAGAAGCGAAAATCTGTACCGAAGACCAGCTCGGCTCCTTTGTCCTCACCAGCAATGCTACCGACGTCTCACAAAACCCCATTATGTCAAAAGCCATCCACCTGAACAACCCCGATGCCGTGAAATACCCTGTCCGAAAGACTGGATTCTACTGCGTGAGCACGTACGCCTACTCCGGAGAAGACTACGGGGCCGTGGTCACCTTCCGAAATTCATACGGCGAGCTTCCCGCTGCACAGATCGCAAAGCTTCCCTTCTACGGAGCTTTGACTATTGTGTACGCTGTTATTGGAATGTATGTGATACTTCATACGTTTGACCGGTCTTCGAACAGCTGCTTACACCAAATTTTAGTTTCTGGGCTTTCCTCTATGTCCAAAACCGTTACGATATTCGTATGTTGACTTTATCGCTGCTGAGAATCACCATGCTAAGAATTGACAGTGCCTGTTCAAAACTATATCACCGCGATACTTGTGTTCTTGATCGTTGAGCAGCTGATGACTTGGGGATTCTACGGTAAGACAACAGTTATCTCCATATTTTTACCACATCTAACATCTTTCAGAATTCCAAAACCGACATGGCTTGAATGGCGGCGCAAAGGCTTTCATGATCATAGTCGCGATCCTCAATGCAGGCAGAAACGCCTTCTCCTTCTTCCTCTTGCTCATCGTCTGCATGGGTTATGGTGTTGTCAAGCATTCGCTGGGCCGGACAATGATCTACGTCCGCATTTTGGCCATTGCTCACTTCGTCTTTGCGGTCGTTTACTCTATTGCCAGTCTGACAATTACTCCTGATAGCGCCGGTCCCCTCGTGCTTCTTATTGTCCTGCCGCTTGCTGGAACTTTGACAGCGTTCTACGTGTGGACCTTGAACTCCCTCAACGCCACAATGAAGGATCTCATCGACAGAAAGCAGAAGACCAAGGCTATGATGTACAAGAAACTTTGGTGGTGCATCCTGGGCAGCATCATTGTGATCTTCGGTTTCTTCTTTATCAATTCGTTCGCAATGGCTGGAAGTAGCGATGCCGACTTTGTGCCTCAGCACTGGAAGGCCAGATGGTTCGTCCTGGACGGCTGGCTCAACCTGGTCTATCTGTTCGATATCGGTTTCGTCGCTTATCTGTGGCGGCCAACTGCCAACAACCGTCGCTTTGCCATGTCTGATGAGGTATGGACTCGTGTGTTGAAACACTTTGAAATATATTGCTAACTGTTATTATAGCTCGCTCAAGACGATGATGGATTTGAGATCCGGTCATTTGGCAGCGGCTTGGATGAGGAGGATGCCTATGACGCTCCTCCAGACTACCCCGGCAGCTCAGCTGCAGAGGGCCGCCGTGACTTGTCACCCGTCCCTCCCAAGCCCTTTTCGTCGGCGCCGCGGCAACGTGAGTCTCTCGACGAGGAAACAATATTCGCCGTAGGTGAAGAGGATGGTGACAAGTGGTCCGACGACGAGTCCCCTCGCAACTCCAACGAGAGGGAAAGACTCACGGGTAAAAAAGACTAAACTAAATACTGTTAATGTTTTCTATGTGGATGCTGTTTCTGATGGACGCAAGAACCATCACCTGGGGTCAGGCATCTGGCAGATTGGGTTGTCTTTTTTTTTCCGGCTTAGGCAATGTTCAACCGACTTCTGGGATGAGAATGCAAGCATTTCAGGGCGTTAATTTCTTTTTCCCACTTATGTCGAATACTTGTTTCTCCTGACTTGTCTTTATTATATTGTGGGTAGTTAGCAGTTTGTCCAATGACAGCGGTTTCCCGATTATAATCCCTAGTCATCCATACGATGGTTGTTACTATGAAATAAATAAGCAATACTCGTCTGACACAATTGAATCTAAGAATCAACTGCGAGTGTAAAGAAGCCCGTGGAACTCTCTAGGGCTCCAGTTTAGATTGAGTCATCGGGAGCCTCATCCATATCTCATGCGGCAGCTGCGGAGCTGCACTCCATCCTCCGCTCTGTCTCTTCAGGCTCTCTGATCAAAGAAATCGCACACGACTCGACGTGTCCCACATAACCTCTCTGGCACCACTCACTTACCAGATCACGTATACACCTCAGCCTCATCTGATAAGAAAAAGAAATCCCTACCAGAGCTACCCCGCACCGCCACAAACCGCAAAACATAACTCAAGCCTCCCAAACCCTATACCTACAAACCCTATCATACCTCCACAGTCCTTACAGAGCAATCTACCAACGCACCCAGTCGAACTATATCCCAACCCGACATCTATAACGCCTATATCAACAACAATGCCACCAGACACACACATCGACGACCACCCCGAATGCAAGACGAACGAAGAAACAAGCGCAACTCTCTCAGCCGAACTAAAAGCAAGCTGTTTCAATCTCCTCTCCGAAATAGACACCTACCAATCCCTCCTGGCATCAACACTACGCAACCCACAGCTCGTGGAAGCGCGCCAGTTCAGATCAAATGTCAATTCCGAATTGAAGATGCTGGAGAAATTGGAGAGACAGATGAAAAGTGCTACCATTACTAGTGCTAGCGGTGATACGCAAGGAGAGGAAGGAGCCGAGCTCGATTTGGAAGTAGAGAAGCGGTTATTGCATGCGCTGCGCTCGTCAAATCTACCGTTTTATCAATCTGTTTGGAATATAGCCAAATGGACGTGTTCTGGGTTGACCGCGCTTGGGAAGCGGTTTTATTGGGATGAGAAGGAGCATTCTAAAGCTGGGGAGAAGACTGCAGAGAATAATGATGGTGTCGGGCAAGGCGAGAAGCAGCCCAATAAGGATAAGCGCAATAGTGTGTTTGTGGATATTGTTTCTGATGATGGGGCCGAATGGGTGAAAGTGTCTACGGTCACGCAGGACCGGCTTTTGTTTGAGATGGCGAAGAATTGTTGGGAGTGGGAGAATGATTCGGAGGATGAGATGGAGGGGGAGGATACTATAAAGCATGTGAAGGTCGAGGGTCGGATGCTTCCGATGACTCGGAGAACGCGCAACATGTATGGAGATGACGGAGATGATAAGTTGGAACTTATTCGGTTGGCGGTGGATCTACGGAAGGCGGCTGATGCTACACTGGTTGGGTATAAACATCCTCGCATTCGCGTTGTTTTGCCCAGGATCGAACAGGGGAATATTGATGAGATTGATGATATTATTGAGGAGATGCGGAGTTGGGGTATGGATGTTGATTGCAAGAAAAGTCTGAAGCTAACGACTCACTCTGGGTTGGAGCATCTTCTTCCTCATCCGTTCAAGAAGTTTACTTCTACCCTGAATGTCGATTGTACTCTCCTCCTTGCCATGGTGTCTGACTTGTCGCACTTCAAAGACATTCCGCCGGAGCCCCATTTTCACCGAGCCATCCTTCGACAAATTGAGGTTGAAAAGCAAAAGCCACTGCTTCCAACGGAGCTCTGGCCCGCTATGGGGGATCACAAGCTTGTTTGCACAAAAGAAGCTGCTGGGCGGATGCGAGAAATCGTTGAAACCATCGGCACTGAAACAGAGAAAACCCGCACTCAGATCATGATGGGAGATTCTCCATATGGGCAACTTGATCACACTGCTATGCTTCAAAAGTTCCAGGAACTTTCAGATTATGAGGTTCCCACAGGGTGGAAACTTCCCATCAGTCTAGTTGATGCCCAATCAACCTTTGATTCAACTCACAAACATGGCAACATTCCTCCAGTGGAGCAGGAACTTGCAAACGAGCTGTCGGATATCAATTACAGTGTGTTCATGTATGGCTGGTTCAACAATTTGACGACAATCTCCAGCAATCGGACCATCAACAAACAAATCGAATCCACGGTCGAAAAGCACAGGAATGGGGATCCTTCTTTGGAATGCCCCAAAGTATGGATCTGTGACACAGCACGGAGTTTGGTGGGCAAAGACAAAGATCGAAAAGCATAGTCATAGAAATCCGGTTTTCGGACAATAGAAGTCATGATAGAAACACCACAGACCTTTGAGAAACTCGTCAATCCATCAATCCACTGATGTTGTTCTGTGTTATTTCCGTCGTGGGTATTGCATTGATGGGCTTCTCCGTGATAGGCGTTTCAGTGATTGGTGTAGGGGTGGTTATTGGAATATGGGCCTTGCTTGACCTTCGTGGGCTAGATTGTGCTTTACTTCTCCGCTTCGGCGGGTGCCCAGAAAACGACTTCTTTATCTGCTGAAGCAAGCATGTTGTATCGCGGGTTGAATTCAACAAGACTAGCCCGGTGTCGGTAATGCAGCTTAGTAGTCGGTTGCAGTGTTCCATTTGCCTCGACCTGCTGCTGCATGTCCCACACAAGCAGATCACCCTGTTCGCCATTGCAACCAACGACGTATCGGCCGTCAGGGGTGAAGCATGCATCTCCTTGTCCAAGGGGCTTTCCAGACGTGGAAACTGGTGCAGCACGGCCGGATGATCCGCTCTTGCCAACCAGGAAAGACTTGATCTCACCGGTAAAGGCGTCGAGGATATAGTGGCCATGGTAGTCCGTTCCGAGCATCAGGTATTTTCCATCATTGGAAAACTCCAATCGAGTCCAGGCTCGTCCCCGAGTCGACGGTGTGAATCCCTCTTCAAAGGGCGCAAGGTCGAAGGTCGCAAAGGGTGCTTTGTCGAAGTTACGGAAATCGTAAAGAAGCACTGAAGACGTAGACTGAGAGGCAATTGCGATCACTGAAGCCGAAGGATCGAAGGTAGATAGGTATGGAGTCGCAAGTTTGAGTTTGCCCTGAGGATTCCGAGAGTTGAGGTCCCAAATCACCACAGTATCATCTTTGGAGCAGGATATGAAAGCGTCACTGCCGGGGCAAAGGCTGAGGGAGGTAACATTGTCAGTATGCCCAGTGAAATAGCGAATATATCCCTCATTGTGTGTATCAAGCAATCGCAGAGAGTCTGTGAATGGTAAGCTACATAAATCAAAGCAGGACCATCGAGTTACATACGGTCAACTTTGGTACTCGCATGCAGGACCTGGCGAGAGTGGTGGGTAAATCTCGCGAGATGAACACCATACTTCTTGCTAGCAACTGTCTTGCTATGCTTGCCTTCCTTGATATCAAAGAGATGCATGGCCTCATCGTCACCAGCGCTGACTAGATGCTCGCCCTGGTCGTCAAAATCCAGAGATGTCACGTATTTAGTCCCGACTTCTTTTTTAGTGGTGCCGAAACTCTGCACGAGAGCACTGTCAACATGATCCCCGTCGAGGCAAGTGTCCAGATAGACGTACCTTCATAGGGTGGAAGGCCCGAATGGTATCCGAGAGTTTCTGGGACTGGAGGGGAGCTTGGGCAGAGGGCGGGCCCTGCTGGGGTGTTGACGCTTGACCTTCAGCCATGATGGAAGATGACAAGGGGAGGTCAAGAGGAGGAGAAGTGAAGGGGCGAAGTCTGTAAACAAAAACAAAACAAAAAATTTGGGCTCAAAACATTATCATTGATAGCTTCTTCCCCAAGCTCCAAACGCGCCTGCTTTTTTGCGGCGAGCCTCACCGCCCTGCTTATATAAAAACCCGGGGCTGGCCCGAGGTCGGCCCTGCCAGGCACCATTGACCAATCACCGTGTGGCAGACTTCAATTCGCCGCATGTAAGCTTTTATGCACTTAACTTCTCCAGCATCTGACGAAAGACCTCATAATATCTATAGACGGCGTTGGCTTGATCATACAGGCAGAATATCTGCACGTTTCCCGCCTCGAAGCCTTCTCTCGCCACGTTCGTGTCATCGCAGGTCCGATATCCCTCCGATAGCCGATACAAGCCTCAGCAACCCGATCCTCCTCCACATACTCTCAACCAAGCGCTATGTCTACCACTACAGGGTATGGGATATCTATGTGCTTTCAGATTACCTGTGGGACTTGCGCTAACAGGTATAATTGAATAGAGCGTTCCTCGCAGGCGGTATCGCAGCATGCGGTGCAGTCACCGTTACTCACAGTTTCGAAACGGTGAAGATTCGGTGGGTTCCGAAAACCCCCAGTATGGATGCGTAATTATACTGACATGGATAATTGGGTCAAAGGTTACAATTGCAGGGTGAATTGCAGACAAAAAACGAGGCCGTGAAGAAGTACAGGGGTGTGCTGCACGGTGTGAAGGTCATTCTTCAGAATGAAGGGCCTCGTGGCTTGTTCCGTGGTATTGGGTCTGCTGTATGTGATCTTCCAAGTGGCATGCATTTGCGCAAGTACCCCGCTAATCTCGAGACCATTTAGTATGTCTACCAGGTGTTGCTTAACGGCTGCCGTCTGGGCTTCTACGAGCCCATCCGCTCAAATCTCACATCCGCTATCTATAACGACCCCAAGATCCAATCTCTCGGTGCCAATGTCTTCGCCGGAGCCGCTTCAGGTGTTATTGGTGCTGCCGCAGGATCGCCCTTCTTCCTCGTGAAGACCCGTCTCCAATCCTACTCGCCCTTCCTCCCTGTCGGTACCCAGCACAACTACAAGAACTCATTCGATGGTCTGAGCAAGATTTATAAGAGCGAAGGTGTTAAGGGCATCTATCGTGGTGTTGGCGCAGCCATGATCCGTACTAGCTTCGGTAGTTCCGTCCAGCTACCAACATACTTCTTTGCCAAGCGCCGCTTGACCCGCCATCTGGGTATGGAGGAAGGCCCTGCTCTGCACCTGGCCAGTTCTGCGGCTTCCGGTTTCGTTGTGTGCTGCTTCATGCACCCTCCTGGTACGTGCCCTCAAGATTGAGCTGAACTGTATCCGTCCCTTGCTGACACTTTTAGACACTATCATGGCTCGTATGTACAACCAGACTGGTAACTTGTATGGTGGTGTTTTCGACTGCTTGCTCAAGACGATCCGCACCGAGGGTGTCCTTGCTATCTACAAGGGCTTCTTCGCTCACCTAGCCCGCATCCTGCCCCACACCGTAAGTGCCGAGTCTAGACTCGCATTGTTATACACACGCTAACCCCACCTCTAGATCTTGACTCTCAGTCTCGCGGAGCAGACCAACAAGTTAATGCGCCGCGTCGAAGACCGGGTGCTACCCGACTCCTACCGTGAGAAGATCTAAATATAGGAAACATAATGGTTCCTAGATCCAATGCCATCTACGGAGTACATTGTTTGGGTAGATCTTGGATGCTGCATGTTTTTGTTCCATAGACTTGGCGTCAGGTATTCGATTCCGATTTTAGAGGAGTCTGTACATATCTTATCAATGATTGTCAACATACGCATATCAACACGTGATAGACAAGTATGTGGAGGTTGCCGGTGCACCGAACCTCAAACTCGGCTGGCTGGTGGACCTACCTAGACGCGCCTGGCAACTCGCAAGGGATCACTTGCCACATTGCATCTATAAAGGGACCGAGAGTTTGTAGATCGGTATCTTCGTGTAGCACGCAATCGAAACACGGCTGGAAATATAGTTCAATGGCCAGTCCCAAGACTAGCTAGCCAGATATAACTTGAGACAGCTGCCTTGGACACGCGAGCTAAGATGATCAGTACTTTTTCCGAGGCGCGTGAGGTTACACTCCCAGAAACTTCTGTTCTGTATGGGGTAAAAGCTCCTGCATTCTTCTTACTTGACAGGGACTGCCACATGTTAAGGGAGACATTCTATTCTCCTATATGGACAGAGAAGAGATCTGTATAGAACGATACATAGGTAAGAAAAGGCGTGCATATGGCTACCCTAGGTAACTGGACGCGTGGGGAGCTTAGCTAGAGCTGACACACCCTTACACGATCCCCTTGGAGACCCGACAAAAGACAAATTGATTAAAATCGACGAATGAGGTCTGATGTCTGGCTCTAGACCGCCAATTACATCCGTAAAGCCGCCTTGTTTCTTGCGTCGCGTCGCGTTTTTTTGTGGATTTCAAGTTATCTGATCAAGAGTGGAGACTATTACGTCGAGCTGAAAGGTTGCCCAGGCGCCTGGAGGACGCGTCGGTTTCGGTTTCTTTATGCTGTACGCTGGTATTATATTGACGTTTTAATACAGCAACATATGTGTATTTGTGCTAGCCAGTCTCCAATATTGACCTTCGAGAAAAGGCATTAAGTTTAGATAAGATCGGACATGTAAGATGGGGCATGCAGGGGCTTGGAATGGAGTAAATCCTGTCGGATGTTGCTGGGAACCAAGTGGCATGAGAAGTTGGGCCCAAACGGGAAAGAAGGGCTGGGGCGACGCGCTTTTTCCGGTGACTAAGCGGGGCGCGAGGTCACGTGCGACGTGACTTAGCACGTCTCTAGCGCGATTTCTCTCCAGTACTTAATTGAGATTATTTTCCCTCGCTGAATCCCGATCTCCTTCCCATCCCACTTTGCAAGCTCTTGTCCATTCTTACTTGCTGCCTTTGCCATCGAGAATTGTCCTGTGATACTTGATTCCTCACATACTCGTCCCAATGGCCGCTCAAGTCACTCCCTCCAAGCAGGTTCGTGATGTCACGCTATCGCCTCTCGCGCCAGACGCGTCGCAAACCTCAATTATACTAACCCATATGCTTCCTTAGGCTGCTTCCTCCCTCGAGAACCTCAAGATGAGCGACTCCCCCGTGAAGAAGCTCGACTTCCAGTCGGTGGGCAAGGAGAACGCGCCCACGTCTGTCAAGCCCGTCGACGCGTCCTTCGAGAAGCCTACCGAGAAGGCCCTCGAGGCCCCCAAGGCTGCTCCTACTATGAAGGAGCTCGAGGCAACTGAGCCCCTCCTCCAGGAGAACCCCCACCGTTTCGTTATGTTCCCTATCAAGTACCACGAGGTAAGTCACGTCGCCGACGCGTCCAACGCGTAAAGTGGATTAGTGGAGGATGCCTTCATACGAAGAACATCAAGGCTAACCGTGTCTCTCTGGATAGATCTGGCAAATGTACAAGAAGGCCGAGGCCTCTTTCTGGACCGCTGAGGAGATTGACCTATCCAAGGATCTCCACGACTGGCACAACCGCCTCAACGATGATGAGCGTTACTTCGTCTCCCACGTCCTTGCCTTCTTCGCTGCCTCCGACGGTATCGTCAACGAAAACCTGGTCGAGCGTTTCAGCGGAGAGGTCCAGATTCCCGAGGCTCGTTGCTTCTACGGTTTCCAGATCATGATGGAGAACATCCACTCCGAGACCTATTCTCTACTCATTGATACCTATATCAAGGAGCCCAAGCAGCGCACCTACCTCTTCGATGCCATTGACACCAGTAAGCTTCATCCACTTGCTCCCACATGTACTCTTGACTGACCCATCATCCAGTTCCCTGCATTGCCAAGAAGGCTGAGTGGGCCATCCGCTGGATCAATGACACTGAGTCGACCTTCGCTTCGCGTCTGGTTGCCTTCGCTGCTGTCGAGGGTATCTTCTTCTCTGGCTCCTTCGCCTCCATCTTCTGGCTCAAGAAGCGTGGTCTGATGCCCGGTCTCACCTTCTCCAACGAGCTCATCTCTCGTGACGAGGGTCTCCACACTGATTTCGCTTGTCTCCTCTTCTCTCACCTGAACCACCGTCCTGACCCCAAGGTCGTTGAGGACATCATTGTCGAGGCCGTTGGTATCGAGCAGGAGTTCCTCACTGACGCTCTTCCCTGTGGCCTGCTTGGCATGAACGCCAAGCTCATGTGCCAGTACATCGAGTTTGTCGCTGACCGTCTCCTCGTCGCCCTCGGCAACAAGAAGTACTATAACTCTGCGAACCCCTTCGACTTCATGGAGTCCATCTCCCTGGCTGGCAAGACCAACTTCTTCGAGAAGCGTGTCGGTGACTATCAGAAGGCTGGTGTCATGGCCAGCACCAAGAAGGAGACCAACGCCGAGGGTGAGAAGGTCGTCAGCGACGGTCTTAACTTCGATGAGGACTTCTGAGCGATGTCCTTCCAGCCCACTCTCCTCTTGTTTTATACCCTCTCCCCACATGATATCACGCTGTTTCTTTTTCTTGTTTTCATTGATTGACGGTTTGGCATGGGAATGGCGTTTCACTTGTTTCTTCTTTCTTGTCCATCCTGGACTCCTGGGTGTCTGTGGATGGATGGCGGATTCTGTGTATTTAGATTTTCGAATCACTTGTTATAATGTGTATCTGAATCTTGTATTCCTTGGTAGATGTAGATATCTATTGGCGTGCTACCTAATTGATTCCGTCTTTACCTATCAACTTCGCCCTTAGCCTTAGCTGTTAATGGACCACTTGTCCCACTTAGATCCATGGTATGCAGAAAACCAGAGAAGAACCCAATAATATCATTCAGGATATCAACCAAGCACACTCATAAAACACACATCTATGCAAGCATACCACAATATGTAGAAGAACAAAGCAACATTAATTTATCGCTTCCCCTTCCCACCCTTCTTCTTTCCCTTCCCACCAGCCTGACTCTGGCCTTGAGCCTGACCCTTCCCAGCCCCAGCCTCCTCAACAGGCGCAGCCACAGCCGCAGGCGCATCAACCATCTCCACATCCCCAATAGGAGCAGCATTTCCTAACCCAAGCCCAGCAACATCAGCACCAGCAGCCAACTTCCCCAAGCTCGTAATTAGCCGAGAAACCTCCTGCGCCTTGTTCGTGCGGTATTGGAGACAGATTCCTGTGCCGGGGTTGAATGTTTTCAGGGTGAGGGAGGCGATAGGGGCGGCGGGGGTTGTGCTTGCTTGTGTTGTGGCATTGTCTTTGCTGTTCTTTTTGGCTTGCGATTTTTGGATTCGCTTTGCGTTTCCTCGTCGTGTGGTTGGGAAGTTGTATTTCGTTGTTATCCGGGTCTGTTGTGGATTGGGGGATTAGCTTGGGTTCTTTTGCTTTTTTCCCCTCTTTTGTTCTTTTCTTTTGTAGAGTCTTGAGGGTTTATTGAGTGGTGCTGGGAATGCGGGTTGCGGTTGCGGGTCGGTGTGCTTGCCTGCTCCCGCGGGGAGAATCGCGAATCGACGGCGGGCTGGATCGGGGATCGGGCATTGGGCTTGGAATCAGCTTACCGTTTCTGGGTACGCTTGTAATAACTGCGCAGATTGTTCCAGGTAAGCCTGGGAGGTAGGGAGGTAGGGCATTTTGTGGTTGTGGCGAGCGTCTGTCTCGCTCGGGGTTTGGTTGAAGAGGTGTGTGGTGGGATGGGGTGTGGTAAGCTGGTGAATGCTTCCTCGATATTGCGGGCGGAGAGACAAATTCAGTTAAGGGTCGCAGGTTGATCTCGTGAGTCAATGCCCTGGAGATATCTGAGTTGGTGGTTGGAGATGTGTGGAGGTGTTATCAGTGTGCTGGCGGCTTTTTCCATGTCTTGGCATCGATAGAGTCGGTACATCGACACGTCGAACTATATCCTAACGAATAATCCTGACACATATTTGACAGGTAAACGATATGTGTTTCGCTCCTTTTGTTACTTTTGAAATGATATCTAGGGTTTTCTCAGATCTCTGTCTATATTTATTTGACTATCTCGAATGCGCTTTAACAACTAGTTGGAATCCCTGGCAGTCTTCCTAGGTAAGCAACAAATGATTCATCTAGCGGGTCCATAAAGACATAGAGTGCTCATGCCCCTCAATGACTCGTTGGACAGAACCTCGGACAAGTACAAAGATTTTAGAAGTTGGAAGTTGGAGAGCCAGCTTGTACAGAAGACAGCCTCCCAAAGTGCCAGTAGCGCCTGTTAAGAACATCGTCTGATCGTCTGATCGTCTGACCTTGGTACCATTCCGGGTCCATCGTGATATATTTCGTTTAGATTGTGAAACGGTTCTGGACAGGAAAAATATCATGGTAATCCTGGGCAATTTGAAAAGGAATCAATTGACTAACAGCAAGGTAAAATCGCAGCAGTGAAACGAGTGCAGGTCCCTTGCTTGGACAGTTCAGGCGAGGTGCGTGTATTTTCGGAAAGGAAGCATAAACGAAAGAAGAAGAAACTAAGTAGTTGTCAGTAGGATGTATTTTATATCCAGTATAAGTGTCATATGAGTTTGCTAGAGATACAATCTCTTATGGCCTCCCCGAACTAAACAGATATATACAAATTCATATGCTTAACTGGGCACTTGTTCATGTACCACCAACCGTCTATTAGAAACCAAAGAGAGTAGAGAGTAATAAGAAGAAGAAGAAGAAGAAG